>Ga0209758_1001913_pt1 | contig 22664 bp, 24 predicted proteins | sample AraplaMF_Col_mMF_FD_184258 | JGI IMG/M metagenome (GOLD analysis project Ga0209758, IMG submission 184258) | Arabidopsis root microbial communities from the University of North Carolina, USA - plate scrape MF_Col_mMF (SPAdes) (version 2) | ecosystem: Host-associated > Plants > Roots > Endosphere...
AAGACACCGCAATACCGAACCGTGCCGCCGCCGACCGACAGCTCTCGCCGGCCTCGATCGCATCAACAACACGCTTACGAAGATCATTTGAAAGAGGTCGTGCCATCCGATGCTGGCCTCCACTCCAGCCAACATCTTGAATCACAAAACAGCCAAAAACGGAATCCCCTCCGATTCAGCTAAAGACGGAAATGCTCTAGCGCCGGAAGCTGGTCGGTGACCAACAGCAACGGCACGACAAAAATCAGCGGGTCGTAGGGGTGGCAGGCCCTAGGCGAGTCGAACCCCTCAGGCCGAGCGTTACCGATCCTCGGTCTCGAAGAGCTTCAGGTTCTCGATTTTAATGTCCGGATCGACGATGAACCGATCATCGGGTGGATCTGAAGGCATCTCTGCCCTCCGGATCGGAGGAGAGATTGAACCAGTAGGATCCGCTGCCCTTGGGAAAGGGTATTTCCATAGCACCTTGCCAAACTTCAGCGTCCGCGATTGCAGCTATGTCGGAATGGCTGCTTCACGACGAAGCGCTGCTATAGGCAAACCTACTCGACAATCATAAAAATTTGCCAGATTTTGGTCTTGGGGCCTCAACACCGGCAGTATTTCAACGTGGTTTTCTGCGGACGTATCGCTGTTGAGCTCCGAAGATTGTCCATGACGCAGCGCAAGAGCGCGGCGGAAGGTGGTGGTGGCCGCCTGACTTCTGGTCTGATTGGGGTTTTGTCAGATTGCCAACGACCATCAGCAGGCGGCCTTCTCGAAGTTTTGCACGAGACCGCTCATTGCGAGTGCCGTGTAGCCGTCGTGCGGATTCTTCCTCTGCTTGCTAAGGCAGCGCCGATAAATTTTTGAATCGAGATTTGGATTTTGGGGGATTCCCAAATGACGGCTTGGTTTGTAGACAAGGGCCGTGATCGACATTGCCGCCATCAAGCTCCGGTATGAAGCTATCCGTCCCGTGCTGGACGAGCGCGGTCGCCGACGCTTTGCGGCGGCGGAAGCGCTGGCTGCGGGCTGGGCGGCATTGCTGCGGTGAGTACTGCAACCGGGATCGCGCGCAGCACCATTGGCTACGGACTGCGCGAACTGCGCGGGACGGCAGCGGATTCAGCCCTTGGCCGCATCCGTCGCAAGGGCGCCGGACGCAAGCCTTTGACACAAACCGACCCGACACTTCTGAGCGACCTGGAAGAGCTTGTCGATCCAGCCACGCGCGGCGATCCGATGTCGCCGTTGAAATGGACATCGAAAAGCCTGCGGAACCTGGCGGCGGCGCTCTGTGCCATGGGCCATCGCGTCGGTCACGACGTGGTCGGCACGCTGCTGAAAGCAGCTTGGCTATTCGCTTCAGGCCAATCGCAAGACGCTCGAGGGATCCGGACACATCGATCGTGACTCGCAGTTCCGCCACATTGCCGAAACGGTCAAGGGCGCCATCGCCGCGGGTCAACTGGCCATCTCGGTTGATACGAAGAAGAAAGAACTGGTCGGCGCCTTCAAGAACGGCGGACGCGAATACCGGCCGGCCGGTTCCCCCGAGCCGGTGCGCGTCCACGACTTCGTCGATCCCAAGCTCGGGCGTGCCGCCCCCTACGGGGTTTTAGACATCGCTGATGACAAAGGCTGGGTCAGCGTCGGGATCGACCACGACACCACCGCCTTCGCCGTCAACGCCATACGCTCCTGGTGGATCAGCATGGGCCGCGAGCGCTACGCCAATGCCCATAGCCTGACCATCACCGCCGATGGCGGCGGTTCCAACGGCGCGCGCGTGCGCCTGTGGAAAGTCGAACTGCAAAAGCTGGCCGATGAGACGGGGCTTTGCATCTTCGTCCTGCATCTGCCGCCCGGCACCAGCAAATGGAACAAGATCGAGCACCGCCTATTCTCGTTCATCTCGAAAAACCGGCGCGCACGACCGCTCACCGACTATCGCACCATCGTCGAACTCATCAGCGCCACAACCTCGACGACCGGCCTGACCGTCCGCTGCCAACTCGATGAGAACCTCTATCCCGCCGGCATCAAAGTCTCCGACCGGGAAATGGCCGAATTGAACATCCTGCGCAACGACTTCCATGGCGAATGGGAACTATTCAATTCGCCCGCGAGCACCAAAATCAGAGCCGTAATTTATCGACGCTGCCTAAGTGAGCCCGTCATGCACGGATCGACTTAAGCATGCGCTTGCGACAGCCACGGTTGATCCTGCGCCCGTTCGGAGTTCTCGATGAGATGTGGTTTCAACGCAGTTAAGTATTTGACGACGTGTTCGCGGTCTATCGGCTTGCTGAACAAATAACCTTGAAGTGTGGTACAGCCCATTTCCAGCAAGCACATTGCCTGCCGGTGGGTTTCCACACCTTCCGCGGTGACCTTCATCTTAAGCTTCTGCGCCAGATTGAGCACCAGTTCAACGATTGCGAGGCTCGATTCATCGTCGAGCATGGTGTCGATAAAGCTTTTGTCGATCTTGATGATATCGACGGGCAGGCTCCGCAAATGCGTCAGTGACGCATAGCCCGTCCCAAAGTCATCGAGTGCTACAGCCAGACCTTTTTTCCGCAAGCGCTGCAGCGTTGTTGCAACGGTGTCTTCCAAGCCCTGCAGGAATACTGTTTCAGTCACTTCAAGTACCAGTTTGTCCAGCGGGATGCCTCGCGACGCAAACGCAGCAACAATCCTCGTTTCCAGATCGCCCCTCATGAAGTCGGAGGCGCTGACATTCAGCCCGACCCGCCCGAAATCCAGCCCGCGGTCCATCCAGTTACGGATATCGGTCGCAACATGCTCCAGCATTTGCGTCGTGATGTGATGAGACACGCTCGAGTCCGTGAATGCCTCATGAAATTGCGCCGCCGACACGATTGAGCCGTCCGGGCGCTGCATTCTCACAAGCGCTTCAAACGCCCATACCTGACCGTCAGCACAACGAACGAGCGGCTGGTAGTGTGGCACCATCCGATGTTCCGTGAGTGCCTGTTCCACCTCCCGGACGATCTGAATGCGATGGGCGATCGTCGAACGCAGGCTGGGCTGATAGTGGACGTAGCTGCCGCGCCGCGTTTCCTTAGCGTGGTAGAGCGCGAAGTCCGCGTTTTGCGACAGTGTCGCCGCATCCATTTCACCTTCTGAAATCGCACCGCCTAAGGTTATCATCGGATTTATCGTCGACCCACCGACCTCCAGCGGGCGGCCTATATATTCGATCAGATGTCGCGCCAGTGAACGCATGCCCCGCGCCTTTGCGGGTGCTTCCAGGATGACGCAGAACTCATCACCGCCGAGGCGAAATACCTTTCCACGCTTCCCGAGGCGCTCGTCCAGACGTGACGCCACGCCTTTCAACAGCAGGTCACCGGTTGCATGGCCGAGGGTGTCGTTGACTTGCTTCAAACGATCGACGTCGACCAGCAACAAGCCGATGGAAGAAGCGTCCGCCGCTGCGAGTCTCTGCATATGCGCATTGTAGGCCGCCCGGTTTGCAAGGCCGGTAAGGGGATCGGCGTTTGCTGCCCGGAGCAGACGTTGCTCATAGCGCACTTTTTCGGAAACATCCTGAACGATGCCGAACAGACGTCTTGGCTCACCTTGCAGGTGTTCGATATCGCTCACAACGCGAATCCATCGTTCCTCGCCCTCTGGCGTGATGATGCGATATTCTTTGTCAATGCCGGTGCCTGCGCCATTGAGGACGTCGCGGATCCTGCGCCTGACGCTGTCACGTTCTTCGGGAGCATAGCAGCCGATCACCTCCTCCGAAGTCATGCGTTTGCCGATCGGCAATCCCACGGTGCGGTATATCTGATCCGACCAGACGATCGCACCGGTGCTAAGGTCCATCTCAAAACCACCGACCTTGGCAGAGCGCTCGGTTTGTTCGAACCGCGCCTGCTTCAACTCCAGTTCACGTTGCTGCTCCTTCAGCAGGCTTTGCTGACGATGCTCCCGGACAAGGCCCATGACGACGCTCGCCAAACTATGGAGCTGTTCGAGATCCCGATCGCCGAAGCGGCGGACCTTGGTGTCGAGGACACAAAAGCCGCCGTAACACGTCTCCCCTTCCGAAAGCGGAACCCCCGCATAGAACTGTACGGAACAGTCTCTGACGAAAGTGTTTCCGCAAAAACGGGAGTCTGTGCTGGCATCTTCAACGACGAGCGGAGAGCCTGTTTCCACGACGTAGCCGCAAAAGGAATGCTCGCGCGGCGCCTCCATCAAAGGAAAGCCTTGCCGAGCCTTGAACCATTGCCGGTGCTCATCGACAAACGAAACCAACGCCATCGGCATATCGAACATGCTGCAGGCAAGACGTACGATAGCATCGAATTCCGTCGTCGGCGGCGTATCGAGAATGCTTGCTTCGTAAAGAAGGTTCAGCCTCTCGTCTTCTGTCAATGACATGCGACCTTACTCCTCGCAGTGCCGAGTGTGCGAGACCCTTCATGGATCGTAGAAGCGGACGAACTTGCCGCTGACGGGATGTAAAATTGCGTTACCTCATGGCCGAATATCGCACCGCGACGTTCGCAAGCGCCTTGCCACGAGCTTTCATACCGATCCAATTTCCTGTGATGATCAGAACTCTTCCCAATCAGATTTCAGCGCAACGGCTGCCGAGCCGCGTTGGGTGGATGTGGCGAACGAGCTACGAACGACTTTCAAAGCCTTCGGTGGGACAGGGTGGCGATCCGCCTGCGTGGACGAAGGCCTCGATCTCTGGGTATCGTCAAAACGGAACTGTTCAAGAAGCTCGAAGAGGGCTGCAGCCTCTCGTGCGAGGCCATGGCTGGCTGCGGTCTGCTCCTCGACCATCGCGGCGTTCTGCTGCGTTCCCTGATCGACGGTGTTGATGGCCTGGTTGATCCCACCAAGCGCAGTCGATTGCTCGCGCGCCGCCTCCACGATCGCAGCCACGTTGGTGTTGATTTCGTGAACCTGATTGGCGATTTCCCGGAGCGCGGATCCGGCATTCGTGACAAGGCCGACGCCGTTTGCCACGTGGGAACCGGACGCCGTAATCAAGCTCTTGATCTCTTTGGCAGCTTTCGCGGACCGCTGAGCCAGTTCGCGAACCTCTTGGGCAACAACTGCAAAACCCTTGCCGGCCTCCCCTGCCCGTGCCGCCTCTACGCCAGCATTGAGCGCCAAAAGGTTCGTCTGGAAGGCAATTTCATCGATGACACCGATGATATTGGAAATTTCGCGCGACGAGGTTTCGATCTGGTCCATGGCTCCTATCGCGTCACGCACGACTTGGCCGGAATGCTCAGCGTGGTCTCTGGCGCGCGCCACGAGCCGACCGGCCTCCTCGGCACGCCGGCTCGAATCCTTGACCGTCGTTGTGATTTCCTCAAGGGCCGCCGCCGTCTCCTCGACGGATGCGGCTTGCTGCTCGGTACGCTTTGCCAGATCGTCGGCTGCGGTGCGAATTTCATTGGAGCCGGCTGAAATCGCCTTGGCGTTTTGAGCCACCGTCGCCATTGCGCCCTTCAGCTTCTCCGAGGCGCTGTTGAAGTCGGTCCGCAGCCGTTCCAGCGAAGGAATGAAGGGCTTTTCGATCATCTGCGACAGGTCCCCGTCAGCAAATTTGGTCAGGCAACGGGCAAGTTGCTCGACATTCTCGACGCGCCCCGTGACATCGGTCGCAAACTTCACGACCTTGAACACCCTGCCGTTCAGATCGAAGATCGGGTTGTAGGAAGCCTGGATGAAAACCTTCCGGCCACCCTTGCCGATACGCATGAATTCGTCGGCGACCAGCTGGCCACTTGAAAGCTTGCGCCAGAATTCCCTGTAAGCGTCCGACCTTGTGTAGTCTGTCTCACAGAACATCGAATGATGCTTGCCCTGGATCTCGGCAAGCGAATACCCGAGGGCGCTGAGGAAATTGTCGTTCGCGGTCAGCACTTCGCCCACTGGCGTGAATTCGATGATCGCCTGTGCGCGGGACAACGCGTCGATCTTGCCCGCATCCTCGGCAGACTTCAGCTTCTGCGTCGTGATGTCTGTTGCAATCTTGATGACTTTGACTGGCTTTCCACGTCGGAACACGGGATTGTAGGACGCCTCGATCCAGACCTCGCGCCCGCCTTTTCCAATCCGCTTGTATTGCTGTTGATCGAATTTCCCGGCCGACAGCTTCGCCCAGAAAGCCTTGTATTCTGCCGAGGATGCATAGGCTGGCTCGACAAACATGCTGTGATGTTTTCCGACGATCTCCCTCAGCTCGTAGCCAAGCGCCCTGCAGAAGTTTTCGTTGGCCGTGAGGATCTTGCCCGACAAGTCAAACTCGATCATGGCTTGCGAATTCGACAGAGCAGCAAGAACCGCGACAGCATTTCCACCACGATCAAGAATACTCACCCGCAATCCTCCACAGGTTTCACTGTTGCCGATCCAGTCACGCTATCAATATTCACACATCATCATTAACGCATATTTAATTATAAGATTGACGCGACAGAAGGGCGCAAGGCGCGCGCACCCGACAGAGCGGGCAACATTGCATGCTTAAACACAAACGAGCCATTCGCATGGTGCTGGATCACGAAGCCGAGCATCCGTCGCGATGGGCTGCTGTTTCATCTACCGTGCCAAGACGGCCATGCCGCATAACTTATACGAAATAGCCTCCGACAAACCCGGCGCGGTCCACACTTTCCTTACTCTCCATCCACCTTGGCCGCACCAAGAATTCTGGCACCAGCCAGGATGAGGTCGCCTATCTGACTGGGCGTCCGGTGAATGCGCTGAACGCTTGGCTGGCGGCGGCGAAGATCGACAGCGGCAGTGTGTTTCGGGCGATCGACCGCTGGGGCAATGTTTCTCGCCGGGCGCTCGATCCGAAGGGGGTGAACGACATCGTCAAGCGTCGGGTAGCGGCGGCAGGGCTGGATATGAAGGAGTTTTCGGCGCATGGGCTGCGTTCGGGTTATCTGACGGAAGCCGCGAAGCGGGGGCTTCCTCTTGCCGAAGCTATGGAACAGTCGCGCCACCGTTCCGTGCAACAGGCATCAAGCTACTGCAACGACGCGACACGGCGCGGTGGCCGGGCGGCCCGAATGCTTTGAACCGCACGAACTGCTCAACGACTATTTCCTATTGCAAATGGCGAAAGTCGCCTTCGAATATAGACAGCAAAGCGTGCAAAAGTGGTTGACAAAGGGGCCGTCGCCTTGCCGCCGCGCTCGAATTCTCCATAGGGAACAACTGTCGCAACTGCGGTCAATGAGCCGATCCATTCGAACGGGTTAAAAATCCCAGGGATTGAGGAGGCCGAGACCTGTCGTTTCAAAATCCGTGAGATTGCGCGTGGCCAGGCGTCCGCCGTTCACGCGCGCTATTGCAGCGATCATTGCATCGGGTGCTGACATTGCGTGCCGCTGACGAGTCGCCTGCCCCATGATTTCACCATAAGCGAGCGCGGCTTCTTCCGTGAGACCAAACACTCGATCGGCAAACCGACGGCGCCATTCCGTCAGCCCCTGTTCCAAACGCTCGGCCCGCTGGTCCGGCTTGATCTTTTGAATGCCGAAAGCAATCTCGGCGATTGTCACAGTGGGCAGTGCCAATTCCGCATCGAACCGAACCAGCCAAGCCATGACGGCTTCGTTAGGATCCTTCCGCAATGTCTCCGAGACCACGTTCGTATCGAGAAAAATCAAAGCTCGATGCCTCGGTGAGGACGACGGCTTTCACGGATGATGGAATCCAGGTCGATATCTGTGGCCGCTTGCGCGTTGACGCGCCGGTAGAAACTCGCCGCTGGTTCGCGACCCGCCTCGCGTGTCTCGTAGGCTTCAAGCGCACGCTCGACCACCTCGGCAATCGAACGATTTTCACGGCGGGCCAGTCGGTGAGCCAAATCCCTCGCCTTGGAGCTTCGGACAGAGAGTTGTGGTGCGGCCATAGCAGTCTCCTTTAGGCAAATATAAGTTGATAGCGCGCCGCCATCAAGATGGCAGATGCCGGCTTGCCATCGCTGTGCCGCTTAACGGTCTCGGCAAGAGCCATCAGCGCTTCGCCCGATCCAACCGCTCAAACCGTGGCGATTTTCTCGGAAATTCTGCCACAGAAATCCGTAGACGCGCGTTGGCCTATCTGGACGCTCCGTTGCTCATCTCTGATGCCATTTCGAGTCTGGCGGGCCGCTATTCGAACACCAAAACACGCTTGCAACTGAACCTTCTCACGCATTCCCTATCCGTAAACGCCGCCAAAATGGGCCGCAAAACGATGGCGAGAGCAGAGAACGTCCATCCCCTCCCCTCGCAAAAAACTGATTGGCTACGCCCGCGTTTCGCCCGACGATCAGCTGATGCCACACTGGGACCAACAAACTGCTGCGAAACGACATAAAGGAAAGGTCAATCGGCGAGCTGGAGCCGGCGCCGCGCCTCCAAAATCGCCCGAAGCTCTTCAATCGTCGAGCCTTGTTCATCGAGTTTCTGGATAGCGCTTGTCGCCGAGCCCTCGGAATAACGTGGGAATAAATCATCAAGTGCACTCACCAGACCTTCCATTTCGGTTCGGCTGAACCGTGCCACGAATGCGCTTATTGGGCTTTTGTCTGAAGTTGACGGGATTCCGGCCTCGCCTATAGGCAGGTTGCGACCGCGTTTACGATCACGCCCAATCAATTTGAAACAGCGTGGATATGCGTCTGATGGGCGATTTGCTGCTTCTCGCGGATGAGGTTCAGGAAGGCGCGCTCATCCAGGTTTTCAGCATCAAGGCCGTCCCAGTCTAGCGCCGTCTGCATGAGCGCCATATCCATCAGGCGCACGAGATCCATGAGCTGCAATGATGAAGCACTGTCTCTTGCTGCGGAGATGAGGCGGAAGAGCCGCAGGAATCCCACCGGCTCATAGCTGTCAACCACGTCAGGAATTGCGTCGGCCATTGCCTTAATTTGCCTCCAAGCTTGGCAGAGGTTCCGAGATCGAGCGGGCCTGCCTGCATCGCTCCCGAAACGGAATGTTGAATCGGATCTTGCCCCTAGAAAACGCTAACACACCCTATGAGTTGCGTAAATGACCCAAGTGGATCGATTTAAATACTGAAAATACTGCCTATTTATTTGTGCTTGCAATAGGACTAAACATCTCATTGGTAGTATTTCTAGCTGGGCCGGCGATCAAAATCGGCTCTTGCGATCGTTAAACTGCGACTTCTCAGCACCGATTGGCTGTCGTTCTTCAACAATTGCCCGTAATCCCCGATTAAGTATATTGTTACGCCTCCACTAATACGCGAGGCGGTCGTGAACAAACCCTTCCCTCCTCTTCCATTCGGCAGCGAACGCGCCGATCTGGATAAATCGCCACTTGAAATCAGAGGCCTGCTTTCGCGGCCGATCTGGCGCGAGCTCAGAACCTTTCTGGCGGTCGCCAAAAGCCCCTCCTTTGCTCAAGCCGCGGAACTGCTCGGCACCAGCGCGCCCACCGTCAGCCGCGATGTGAAGCGCCTCCAGGACCAGATCGGTTCGCAACTTGTCATCTCGACCTTTTCCGGCGTCACCCTGACGGAAACCGGCCGCAAGCTCGCCATCCAGGTCGCGGAACTGGATTTTCAGTTATTCGCCCTTTCCAACGACCTGAAGGATGAGATGGATGCCGTCACCGGGCGGGTCGCCGTCAGCGTGACCTCCGGCCTTGCGGTCGCCATCGTCGCTCCCGCGGTACCTCGGCTGAACGACAGCTATCCGCGCCTCAATCTCGACATCCGGGAACAGGTGTCGCTGGTCAATTTCGAGAAGAATCAGGCCGATCTGATGATTTCGCTGTCTCCGATCTCGAGAGCGGATGTCGATTGTGTCGAAATCGGCACTCTTCATCTCATTCCGGTTGCCAGCCGTGATTATCTGAAAAAATCCGGCGTTCCGCAGCGGCAGTTCATTTCCCAGCATGTCTATGTGCAGTGCAATTATTATGATTCCGACCGAGAGACCTGGAACGGCTGGCGTGGTCTTGTTCACGCCGGCCACCAGACCCACAACTGCGAGAACTCGCTCGCCTACTACGCGCTCGTTCGAAACGGCGCCGGCGTCGGGCTGCTCGGCAACTATGTTCTCGCCGATCCCGAATTGGTGCCGCTTGAACTCGGCGTTCATGTCGCTCTGCCGATCTACCTGATTTCCGTTGCCAATCGCAGGCAATCGAGACCGGTTGCCGCCGTCTATGACTGGATCGTCGATATTTTCAGGACCAATCCGTCATTCGGTACGGGATTGACCTTCCCGTCTGGACGGCACGAGCAGGAAGAAAGCCTGCGCAAGATGCTTGAAACTATCGCTCCTCCGCCGCCTTCACAATTTGGCTGAGTTCTTCCGAGATCGAAAGATAGGCATTCGCGACATCCTCGAGGAAGCCGGCAAGCTCGACCGGCTGCACTGTCGGATCGTTGATGAGACGACGCACCATTTCGGTGTGCAGTTTCGTGCGGGTCAGGATTTCCTCCTGCAGCGCCGCTGTTGCGGACTTGTCACCCGCATTTCGCAAATCTGCCACGGTCATGCTGTCTCAAACGAACTCGGTGCGTCCCATTGGCCTTCGACACGCAACAGCAACGCACTGCTGCTCTCCATCGTAATCGGGTCAGACGAAGCGGGAATCGTGCCGACAACGGTCAGATAAGGCTCCGGATGGCCGGCGATCTCCACCGGGGGGCTGTCGACGATCTCCAGATCGAACAAAATGGTCCACAACCGCGCGAGGCGCTGCTCGGCCTGGGTCAGAACCTTCGTATAGCCCTTGCGCGCCACGTGATCGAAAGTCATCTGAATGCAACGCTTAACCGTAAAAGGGTGTCGGTACTTTTCGCGGAAGCAGGTTCGTTCATACTTGGCAAAATCGGCGAACCAGCGGATGCGAAGGGAACCAACCGGCTCTTCGCCATCATAAAAGACGAAATGCGTGGCCTGGTGATCATTGCCATCGAAGATGAAGGAGGGCGAGATACCGTGCTCATGGACAAAGCAGATGCTTCTGAGGATCATCGCATCCCGAACATGGTCCGGGGTCGTTGCCACCTGGCATCGAAGATTGGGATATTTGTTCACCATCGGTCGGCCTCGTTGTCTGTGCAACCCACTTCAACCGCAGAATGTCTGCGAAGCGAAGGACGAAGATTTCAGGGGGGATTTCAAAAATGACGGACCCTGCCAATCCGATGGCAACCATCATCGCTCTCTGCGCCGAAGGGGCACGTCGGTTCGGCGACGACCCGAGGGCCATTGCGAGCTTCGTCGAAAATGAGATCGCCCGCCTCTCCGAGACAGAACAGCGGCAACTCAAGGAACAACTGACGCTTTTGACCGATGGAGGTGGACCTCAAAAGCCGATCATGTAAAGACAATCCACAAGATTTGGCGATTTCCGGAAGTATTCTCAAGGATAGGCATGAAAGACCAGGAACTGAATTTGGCAATCGGCCAAAGGCTACGCTCCGTGCGCGCCGCTCGCGGCGTCACCCAAAGCGAACTGGCCGCGCATATCGGCGTCGCGTTTCAGCAGATTCAGAAATATGAGAATGGTACAAACCGCCTGTCCATCGCGGTCATGCTGCGGCTGTGCAGCTTCATGAAGGTGGATGCCGGCTGGTTCGTCAACGGCATCGAAACCGAGGCAAGCGCTGGTGTCGAGGACGAGGCAGCCTATCTTGCCGAGGAAATCGGGCGCATCTCCGATGAGACAATCCGGCGCAACCTGACGATGCTGATCCACTCCCTGGTCGTCACCGATGTGACGAACTGAAGGTAATCCGGCTGGCTTCGGCGCAGCGCTGACCTGACGAGGCCGTACCTGCTGTGAGTGGCCTCGCAGGCAAGCTGCGAGGCCTAAAGATCATTGATAGCCTCAAGCTGCGTTCGGATAACGCGCGGCGTACCAGTTCCTGAACAGGCGATACTGGTTTTCGAGGTGGCGGCGCTGCGAGTCGCTGAGCTTGTCAGTCTCGTTGAAGTGCAGCGTGTACTCCTTCTCGCCATTCAGCACCATCAGATACTTGTAGTGCAGCACCAGATCCGGACCTTCGTCATAGGTCGAAAGAACCATCAGCGCCTCTTCGAGCTCGCGTGCGGCGCTGCGGGCAGCGGCATCGCCCTCTGCTGCCTTTTCGCAGAGCGAGACGAGATGCAGGACTTCCTTCGGCAGCGCATTGCCGATGCCGGTGATGGCGCCGCCGGCGCCGCAATTGACGAAGCCGTGATAGACGCCGGTGTCGACGCCGACCATCAGCGTCAGCGCATCATCGCCCGACGTGATGTTTTCTGCCGCATAGGTCATGTCGCTCTTGCCGCCGAACTCCTTGAAGCCGACGAGGTTCGAAAAGCGCGAGCGCAGATCGAAGAAGAGATCGGCGCGCGTTGCAAAGCCGTAATAGGGGCTGTTGTAGATAACTGCCGGCAGGCCCCTTGCAGCCTCGAGGATCGCCGAAAAATGGTCCCGCTGAGCCGAGACGGACGAACCACGCGACAGGACGCGCGGAATGACCATCAGCCCCTTTGCGCCGACGGCCGCCGCATGTGCAGCATGAGCAACGGCCGACTTGGTATTGACGGCACCGGTGCCAACGATGACGGGAACACCCGCCTCGACGAGGCGCTTGACGCCTTCCTGGCGCTGCTCGTCCGTCAACAGCGGCCAGTCGCCCATCGATCCGCAATAGACGACGGCGGACATGCCGAGGTCGATCAATTCCTTGCCCTTGCGGGCAAGCGCGTCGAAATTCGGGGTACGGTCATCGTTGCAGGGCGTCATGAGCGCCGGGATGCAGCCTTGGAATACGGAACCAGTCATCGCCAATCTCTCGTTATCTTGAAAACTCCCCGGACACCGGGGTTGATAAGGCATTTAACATCTTGCCGACTTCTTGTCGACAAGAAAAATACAAAGCGCAATTTTCCTTCGGCGCAACGAAGCGCGTACCGCGGCGCAAAAGTTTTACAGCGACTAGAGTGCCAGCCCGGCGTTCTGGCGGGAATCGGCGGTGATATAGGAGCGGATCTGCCGGACGATCTGGTCGGCATGCGCAGATGCCAGGCTGTCGGCGAGCGCCACGTCGCGATTGATGATCGCCTGGATCATCTCCTCGTGCTCGCCGACATATTGGCGTGGCAGCACATCGTTGAACGAGGAATAATAGAGCCTCAGGATACGGCGCCCCTCGTCCAGCAGCCGGGTGAAGAGCTCGACATAATACCGGTTGCGGCCGGCCTGGGCGATGGCGATATGGAAGTCGCGGTTGGTCGAAATCATGCCGAGCACATCGCGGTTGTTGACCGCGACCTCGAAGGCTTTCTGCCGAACGCGGATGGCGGTGATATCGTCTTCGGCGTGATTGGTGGCGGCAAGACGGGTCGTGACGCGGTACATCAGCGTCAGCGCATCAAAAAATTCCGGCAGGCCGAGGAAATCAATATTCGAGACGATCGTCGCGCGGTTGGTGAGCGTGGTAATCAGCCCCTCGGCTGCAAGTCGCACCAGTGCCTCGCGAATCGGCGTTCGCGACAGCGCAAAACGATCGGACAATTGCTGTTCGTCGATCGGACTGCCGGGCGGCAACTTCAGCTCGATGATCTCGTTTCGAAGCGTCTCATAGACCGTCGATACGCCAGAGCCGCGCCGGTGCGTTTGCAGTTTTTCGGTCTCGTCCACGCTTCCATCGTCCTTTCAAGCAGCCGAGTTCATACTCAGTCTACTAGCGAATCCGCTGGACGACTTCAAACCCTATATACTTGCTGTCGGCAGATGGAATTTTGAATGTTCCCTTTGCCTCGACAAGAGGCGGCGGTGCCTATTCCTCTTTTCCCGGCTTGCCGACGCGAAGCGCGTCGCTCAATTCCATTCGCGCCGTGCCGATCAGCTGCTCCATCGCAAAACGCGCCGCATCTGGCCGGCGCATGCGGATCGCGTCCAACACGTCCTGATGCCGGGCGATCGCATAGTCGTGGCTCTGGCTCGCCCGGTTGGTCAGACGGAAGCTTGCAAGCAAAGCAGCACGGATGGCGGTGGCAAACTGACGGAAGACCCAGTTGCCGCTGGCATTGATAATGGCGGTATGGAATTCGAGGTCCGCCTGGCTCCAGGCCTCGTTGTCACGGGCGTTGGCCGCCACCATGTCCTCGAAGGCTGCGGCGATCTGGGCCAGCTGCCTCGCCGTGGCATTGGCGGCGGCCTGTGCAGCAGCGGCCGGCTCCAGCAGCTGGCGGGCGTCCAGCAACGAATCGTAGAAGCCGCGGTCATCGCTGAATTCGAGCGTCGCATCGAGGACCAGCGGATCGAGATAGTTCCAGTTCTCGCGGGGCAGCACGCTGGTGCCGGCGCGCGTGCGCGAACGGACCATGCCGAGGGCCGACAGATATTGCATCGCCTCCCTGAGGCTGGTGCGGCTGACACCATAGAGTTCGGAAAGCTCCGCCTCGTTCGGAAGCAGCGAGCCTTCGGCAATATCGCCGGAGACGATCTGGCCGATGAGCTTCTTCAACAGCTCCTCGCGCACGGTGCGCCGTCCCTGTTCGGGCTTGGTCGCTGCACTTCCCGTTCGCAGAAGTCCCGATCGCGTACTCATCACGTCCCCCGTGCCACTGGTCTTGTTTTCATCATGAGCGGCGTATCGCTCGAGCTTCAATCTACAACTGCAGGCTCAGCAGGCTTCTCCCAAGAAATCTGATCATCACGCGCGGCTGCCGCGTCCCGCGGCCGACGAGCGCATGTTGTCGAGCAGAACGGCGATCAGGAGAATAAGACCGCGCACCACATATTGGTAGAAGGCCTGGATGTTGAGCAGGTTCATGACATTTTCGGCAATGCCCATGATGAGCACGCCGACGATCACACCGGTCATCGCCGCGCGGCCACCGGCGAGCGACACGCCGCCGAGCACGCAGGCCGAGATGACGGAGAGCTCAAGGCCGGTGGCCGCATTCGGCTGGCCGGACGTGATGCGCGACGCAAGCAGAATGCCGGCAATGGCGCAGACAAGGCCCTGCAGGGCGAAGATCCAGATGCGCATGGTAACGACATTGACGCCGGCAAGGCGCGATGCCTCCGGATTTCCGCCGATCGCCAGCGTGTTCTTGCCGAAGACAGTGCGGTTCAGCACGAAACCGAAGACGATGAAGAGCAGCACCATGATCCAGATCGGCGTCGGCACTGTCAGGAAGCGCGACAGCGCCAGCTGGTAGAAGGCGGGATCGTTGATCCCGACGGCGCGACCATCAGAGGCGATCAGCGCCAGGCCGCGCACGATCTGCATGGTCGCAAGCGTGGTGATCAGTGCGTTGATGCGAAAGCGGGCAATGACCACACCATTCACAAAGCCGACGATGCTGCCGCAGACGAGAGCCGCCAGCAGGCCAAGCGGGATGGAGCCGGTGGAATTCGACACCATGACGGCAATCATGCCGGAAAAGGCGACCGTCGAACCGACAGAAAGGTCGAAATCCCGCGAGGCAAGGCAGAACATCATGGTGCAGGCGACGATGCCGATCGTCACCACCGACTGCAGCAGACCGAGCATGTTGCGTTCGGTCAGGAAGCTCGGAACGGTCATCGAGACGATCACGAAGGCGATCGCGAAGATCACCACCAGACCCTGTTCACCGAGGAGGATTTTTTTCAGCGCGTTCATGACTACCGTTCCTGAATTAGATTGTGCCGGCGGCATTCTTGTCGGGCAGCGCCGCGGTCAGAATGCTGCGTTCGTCGAAATCGGCGCGCGCCACATTGGCGGCAACGCGGCCCTGGCACATGACCATGATGCGATCGGAAATGCCCATGACCTCGGGAAGCTCGCTAGAGATGACAACGATCGCCATACCACCGGCAGCAAGTTCATAGAGGATTTCATAGATTTCCGACTTGGCGCCGACATCGATGCCGCGCGTCGGCTCGTCGATGACCAGCACCTTGACGCCCTGTTCCGAAAGCCAGCGGCCGAGGATGACCTTCTGCTGGTTCCCACCGGAAAGATTGATGATGTCCTGCTTGCGCGAGGGCGTGCGGACCCTGAGCTTGGCAATGAACTGGTCGGCGATCGAAGCTTCCTTCTTCGGGTTCAGCACGCCGAATGGAGAGAAATGCCGGCGTGAGGAGATCGCAATATTCTCCTCGATCGAGCGTCCCTGAATGATGCCGTCGAACTTGCGGTCCTCCGGGCAGAGAACCATGCCGGCATTGATCGCCGCCTTCGGACTGTTGGGAGATATGCCTACGCCATCGATCGCGACACTGCCCTGATAGCGGTGGTCAGCGCCATAGAGCAGCCGCGCCATCTCGCTTCGCCCGGCGCCGATCAGCCCGAAGAAACCAAGGATTTCGCCTTTGCGGACAGAGAAGCTGATCGGATTGCGGAGCTTCGAGCCGGACAGGGTCTTGACCTCAAGGCGGACATCGCCGAGCGAGCGCTCGCGCCAGCCCCAGATATTGGCGATCTCGCGGCCGACCATTTCGGCGATGATCTGCTCGCGGGTCGTCTTGCTGATATCAGGATGATGGGCGGCAAGCTTGCCATCGCGCAGAACCGTCAGGCTGTCGCAGAGACGAAAGATCTCATCAAGGCGGTGCGAGACATAGATGATGACCGTGCCCTTGGCCTTCAGCTTACCGATGAGGGAAAACAGGACTTCGCTTTCACGCGAGGAGAGCGAGGAGGTCGGCTCGTCGAGCGCGATCACCCGCGCGTCGAGCATGACAGCCTTGGCAATCTCCACCATCTGGCGGGCACCGATCGACAGCGAGGAGACCTTTGCGGAAGGGTCGACGTCGATGCCGATCTCGTCAAGCTTGGCGCGAACCGTTTCGATCAGCATCTTGCCATTGATGACACCCGCTTTGCCGGGAAAGCGGCCGAGCCAGAGGTTTTCGGCGACGGTCAGTTCCGGGACGAGCTGAAGCTCCTGATGGATGACGATGACGCCGGCATGGAACGCATCGCGGACGGAGCTGTATTTCTGCTCGACGCCATCGATGAGAATGCTGCCTTCATCGGCAGACTGGTCGCCGGACAGCACCCGGATCAGGGTGGACTTGCCGGCGCCATTTTCGCCCATCAGTCCGTGCACGGCGCCCTTTTCGACGCCGAAGGAGACATTGGACAGCGCCTGGACGCCCGGATAGCCCTTGGAAATGGTCTTGAATTCGAGGAAAGCCATCATCGCTCCATCGAGAATGTGCCCGGCGACTTGAAACGCCGCCGGGATGAAATCATCACCGGAGGATGATTATTCGATGCCAAGGTCCTTGCGAACCTTTTCATAGTCGCCGCGCAGCGCCAGCGAACCCGAGGTCAGCGTCACCTTTTCCGGCTCCTTGCCGTTGGCGATCCAGTCATACATGTTGAGCGCGGTCTCATAGCCATGGCGCTTCGGCGAGATGATGACCGTGCCGAAGAAACCGGTCGCAGACGGCTTCTTGAACTCATTGATTGCCGATTCCGCACCGCCGATGCCGACGCCAATCATGTTGTCGGCGGAAATGCCGACCGATTCCGATGCGCGCACAGCGCCGAGCACAGCTTCATCGTTGAGGCCGAAGGCGACCCAGTACTTCACATCGGCATGCTTGTTGAGAACAGTCGTGGCGGCGTTGAGCGCTGCCTCGGTATCGGTCTTTGCCTGCGGCGCGTCATAGATGTTTTCGGCCGGGAAGCCGGCAGCCTTCAAAACCGAGATCGCGCCTTCGACACGGTCAACTGCGGTCGGAAGCTGATCGTAGGAGACGCGGATCGCGCCGACATTCTTCATGTCCCAACCGCGCTTCTTCATCTCGTCAACGAGTGCCTGGCCGACGCCTTCGCCGATCTTCGTGGCGGAAATGCCCATATGCGGCACATCTTCCAGCGGCTTGCCGTCGGCATCGACCAGACGGTCGTCGACGGTCATCAGCTTGAGTTGGTTGGCAGCGGCCTTGGCAACAATGCCGGGACCGAGCTTGACGTCAGGCGTGCAGATGATGAAGCCCTGGGCGCCCTGCGCACCGAGGTTATCGATCGCCGACTGGACCTTTTCGCCATCTTCGGCGCCGATCTTGACGACGGTAAAACCCTTCTCCTTGGCGGCCTGATCGGCAAATTTCCATTCGTCCTGGAACCAGGGCTCCTCTGGCTGCTTCACGATGAAACCGATCTTGACATCCTCTGCCAAGACGGAGCCGGCGGCCAGAACGGCAAAGGCGCCAGCGAGGATGGCTGCTTTGACGAAGCGCATAATCTCTCTCCCTAAATCTCGATCTGCCGCTCATCGGCAGCAATCATTGGATAGGAATAAACATCATACCAGTCAATATTTATGTATGATTATTCATGCGACTTGACCATGAAAACCCGCATAAAATCACCGAAACGCCAAGCCGTAGGTCGAGAGCGAGCCGACAGCGCCGTCGAAGACGAAAATAAATCCTATATATATTGACATTCAGTCGACCGATAATAGGGTGCCGCCACAGTCCGGATCAGCCTTGATCTCTTGGGGAAAGCATCGCTTCATGGCCATCATCGATCTGCAGGACGGCCCGCTTTCGGCTCGTGCATCGCCGGTCGGGCCGGTCCTTCATTTTTCCTGGATGCGGGAAGGTCGGGAGATCCCGCTTCTGAGGCCGGCCGCCGATAATGCCGATGCGCTGTCCTGATCATCGAGAACAAGCATAAAGAGGAAACAGACGATGCCAAACCGCCTTTCCGGAAAACGGGTCTTCATTACGGGCGCTGCGCAAGGGATCGGCCAGGCCATCGCCGAGGCCTTTGCGGCAGAAGACGCGCACCTCTTCCTTGTCGATCGCGATGAGAAACTGCTCGAAGAAACCGCCGCGCAGCTGGCGGCAAAGGGCACCGTGCTTGGCTATCGGGCGGCCGACATCACCGATGCCGATGCCATAAAAGCAGCTGCGGCCAAGGCGGTCAAAGAGATCGGCAGCATCAATGCCCTCGTTAACAATGCCGGCGTCAATGTCTTTGCCGAGCCCTTGCAGGCAACCGACGAAGAGTGGCAGCGCTGCTTCGATATCAATCTCAAGGGCGCCTGGCATTGCTGCCGCGCGGTCTTGCCGCAGATGATCGCCGATGGCGGCGGCGTCATCCTCAATATTGCCTCGACCCACGCCTTCACCATCATCCCTCACACCTTTCCATACCCGCTCGCCAAACACGCGCTACTCGGCATGACCAAGTCGCTCGGCATCGAATATGCCCCGCAGCATGTGCGGGTGAACGCAATTGCGCCCGGCTACGTCTCGACCCAGAAGGTCATCGACTACTGGAACAGTTTCCCCGACCCGGAAAAGGCCAAGGCTGAAACGATGAAGCTGCATCCGGGCGGGCGCATTGCCACACCGCATGAAATCGCCATGGCGGCGGTCTTCATGATCTCGGATGAATGCACCTTCATCAATGCCACCTGCCTGACGATCGACGGCGGCCTGAGCGTCATGCAACACCAGTGATCGTTTCCGCCTCTCGCCAGAGTCCTAAAGTGCGGCGCACACTGCAGCTGTCTAGTTTTTGCGCAGCAGCATTACTTGACACAATTTTGGGCGATCCATAGAGTTTTATCCATCTGGTAAAAAAGAGGGGAACTCATGAAAAATCAGATCACTATCACCCGTCGTACGGTGCTCGCTTCCGGCATGGCGCTCGGTGCAACCGCCTTTGCACCCAACCTCTGGGCACAGGAAAAACTGAAGGTCGCCGGCATCCATGCCTCGCCGGTCGAAAATGCCTGGAACTCCTGTCTGCACAAGGCGCTTCAGGATGCCGCTTCCGAGGGCGTGATCGAATACGTCTTCTCCGAAGGCGTCTCGGGTACCGACTATCCGCGCGCCATGCGCGAATATGCCGAACAGGGCTGCGCCCTTATCGTCGGCGAGGCCTATGCGGTGGAGCGTGAAGCCCGCCAGGTGGCCGCCGACTATCCGAAGACCGCCTTCATGCTCGGCTCCAGTGGCGAGCCGTCGGGCGACAATTTCGGCGTCTTCGGCACCTGGAATCACGATGGCGCCTATCTCGCCGGCATGCTGGCCGGCAAGATGACGAAATCGGGCATTGTCGGCTCGGTCGGCGCGCTGCCGATCCCCGAAGTCAACATGCTGATGAATGCCTTTGCCGCCGGCGTGAAGGAAGTCCGCCCGGATGCCAAGCATCTCGTCGCCTTCATCGGCACCTTCTTCGATCCGCCGAAGGCGCGCGAAGCCGGCCTTGCCCAGATCGATGCCGGCGCCGACATTCTCTTCGGCGAGCGCATCGGCACGGCTGACGCTGCCAAGGAGCGCGGCATCAAGTCCGTCGGTTCGCTGATCGACTATACGCCGCGTTATCCGGATACGGTCTTTGCCAACGCGATCTGGGGCTTCCGCCCGATCCTCAATGCGGCGATCGCCGACGTGAAGGCCGGCAAGCCGACCGGCAACAACTACACGCGCTTCGGCCTGATGAAGGAAGGCGGCAGCGATATCGTCTATGTCAAGGGCATCGCTCCGGCAGAGGCCGAAGCGGCGATGGAAGCCAAACGCGCCGCCATCAAGTCCGGCGCCTTCGAAGTGCCGATCATGCCCGAGGAGCCGAAGTAAGCCGGCATCCGCATGAACGGGATTGATGCAAGCAAGGGCTCGGTACCGGGCGACGACGCGATTGCGCTCGCCGCCCGGATCAGGAGCGGTGCATTTGATTGTACCGAGGCGATGGAAAAGGCGATTTCCGCCGCCAGAACCAATGAGGCGCTTGGCGCGATCTGTCATCTCGACGCAGCCCTCGGCATGGAGAATGCTGCCGCCCTCGATCGCGAGCGCCACGATGAGCCGGATCGCTTCGCCGCCCGGCCCTTTGCCGGCGTGCCGGCGCTTGCCAAGGATCTCGGCGGTCCGTTCAAAGGGCTTGCCGTCCATGCCGGCTCAAGGCTCTTCGACGGAATGCTCGATGCATCGGCCGAATCCGATCTTGCGGCGCGCTTCCGTCAGGCCGGCTTCAGCCTCTTCGGTCTCACCACCAGTCCGGAAGTCGGTCTCTCGCTCGCGAGCGAACCAGCGCGCGGGCCTGTCTGCCGCAATCCGCTCGATCCGTCCCGTACCGCAGGCGGCTCATCCGGCGGTGCTGCGGCCGCGGTTGCAGCCGGTATCGTCGCGATTGCCCATGCGACGGACGCCGGCGGCTCCATCCGTGTGCCGGCCGCCTGCTGCGGTCTCGTCGGCCTGAAACCGAGCCGAGGCGCGATCCCCGCCGGGCCAGGATTCGGCAATCATCTCGGCGGTATTGCCAGCGAACTCGCGGCCTGCCGTTCCGTCCGCGACGCAGGGGCAATTTTAGACGCTCTGTATGGAAATCCAGACGGTCCCTATGCGGCACCCGCTCTCGACAGCGGTGAAAAGCCCCGCCTTCGCATCGGCCTGCTGACGGAGACCGGCAGCGACCTGCCGACCGAAGCAGCAAGGCAGCAAGCCGTGGAAGCCGCCGCCCGGAGCCTCGAACAGGATGGGCACGAGATCGTTACGATCGAATGGCAGCGCCTTGCGCCGAGCGTTACCGCGAGCGCGGCCATTTTCGCCGATATCATTTCCATCAATCTGGCATGGCTCACCGAGAGCCTGCGGCTCGACCTTTCAAAGGCTGAGCCTCTGACGGCCGCCTTTGCGGCGCGGGGGGCGGCGCTTGCGCCAACCGCTCTCTGGCAGAGCCTTAACGCCATGCCGCATGTCAGTCATGATCTCTGGCGGCTCTTCGACGGCATCGACTGCCTGCTGACGCTGATGCTCGCCACAGCGCCCCTGCCGATCGGCTCCTTTCCGTCCGACCATCAGGACACGGACCTGCATCTCAACCGCATGATGCGGTTTGCGCCGCTCGCCTGCCTCGCCAATATTTCCGGATTTCCGGCCCTGACGCTACCCTATGGAAGCGACGCGGATGGCCTGCCGCTTCCCATCCAGCTGCTGGCGCCGATGGGCGGGGAACCGATGCTGCTGACCCTTGCCTCGCGGCTCGAAGCCGAGCAACGTTGGACCCATCCACATGCCATTGCGGGACTTGCCTCATGATATCAGCTCCCGTGCTTCAGCTTGCCGGCATCAGCAAGCGTTTCGGCGCGATCCAGGCCAATGACGATATTTCGCTGAGCCTCGCCAAGGGCGAAGTGCTGGCGCTGCTCGGCGAAAACGGCGCCGGCAAAACAACGCTGATGAGCATTCTCTTCGGCCACTATGTGCCGGATACGGGCACGATCCATATCGAAGGCAACGAGTTGCCGGCTGGCCGGCCGCGTGCGGCGATCCGCGCCGGCATCGGCATGGTGCACCAACATTTTTCCCTGGCGGCGAACCTGACCGTGCTCGAAAACGTCATGACGGGAACGGAAAAGCTCTGGTCCTGGAAATCGGAAAAGACCGCCGGCCGTGCCAGGCTCCTGTCGATTGCCACCCGCTTCGGTCTCGAGGTCGATCCCGATGCCCGGCTCGGCGACCTCTCGGTCGGCGAACAACAGCGCGTCGAAATCCTCAAGGCGCTCTATAACGATGCCCGCATCCTGATCCTTGATGAACCGACGGCAGTGCTGACCAATATCGAGGCGGAACGTCTCTTCCAGACGCTTCGGGAAATGGCCCGTCAGGGCCTGTCGCTGATCTTCATCTCCCACAAACTGGACGAGGTGATCAGTGCGGCAGACCGCGTCGTCGTGCTGC
>Ga0209758_1001914_pt1 | contig 22658 bp, 23 predicted proteins | sample AraplaMF_Col_mMF_FD_184258 | JGI IMG/M metagenome (GOLD analysis project Ga0209758, IMG submission 184258) | Arabidopsis root microbial communities from the University of North Carolina, USA - plate scrape MF_Col_mMF (SPAdes) (version 2) | ecosystem: Host-associated > Plants > Roots > Endosphere...
TCGCTTACGTTCTACGGCGTCAGCGGGCACGTCTGGGTCGAGCATCTGCTCACCTCCCTGCCCGGCGGCCAGGTCGGCTTCCTGATCTTCGTCAACGCCTTCGTGTTCGTGCTGGCCTTCTTCCTCGACTTCTTCGAGCTGGCCTTCATCGTGATCCCGCTGCTGGGGCCTGCCGCCGAGCACCTGGGCATCGACCTGATCTGGTTCGGCGTCATCCTCGGCGTCAACATGCAGACCTCGTTCATGCATCCGCCCTTCGGCTTCGCCTTGTTCTATCTCAGGTCCGTCGCGCCCAAGGAGCGATACACCGATCGCGTCACCGGCAAGAGGATGGACCCGGTCACCACGGGACAGATCTATTGGGGCGCGGTGCCGTTCGTCGTCATCCAGATCATCATGGTCGCTCTGGTGATCGCGTTCCCGTCGATGGTCATGCACTACAAGGGCGCCCAGTCGAACATCGACCCGAACTCCGTCAAGATCGAGGTGCCGCAGATCGAGCTGCCGCCGCTCGATTTCGGTCCGCCGCAGAAGTAGCGGTTGGCATCTTCCCTTCTCCCCTTGTGGGAGAAGGTGGCGCGAAGCGCCGGATGAGGGGTATCTGTCCGCACATTCGATTGAGTGTTGGATTCGCCGATAGATACCCCTCACAAGAGGAGAGGGTAGATGACGCGCGTGACACGCGCGGCGAACACGGGCATACCGGACGTTCCTTCAATCCTGGGAATGCCGCGCATGCTCCGATTGTCCTCTGCTCCATCGCTCGCCGGTTCGTTGATTGCGTCGCTGTGGCTCTCCTGTGCCGCAACGGTCGTCCACGCCGAGCCGGTAGCCGACGTTCACGCACTGGCGCAGAAGGAGCAGCAGCCGCTGCTCGACACGTTGCGCGATCTCGTCAGCATCGAATCCGGCAGCAAGGATATCGAGGGCCTGAACGTGATCGCCGGGCGCGTCGCCGACCAGCTCAGGCAACTCGGCGGCACGGTGGAGATCCTCCAGCCTGCCGACATCTATCGTCTCGACGACACGCCCGAGAAGATCGGCCCGGCCGTACATGCCACCTTCAAGGGCACCGGCAGCACAAAGATCATGCTGATCGCCCACATGGACACCGTGTATCTGAAGGGCATGCTCAAGGACCAGCCGTTCCGCATCGACGGGGACAAGGCCTATGGTCTCGGCATTGCCGACGACAAGCAGGGCGTCGCGCTCATTCTCCACACCGTGGCGATGCTGCAGAAGCTGAACTTCAAAGACTACGGCACCCTCACGGTGCTCACCAATGGCGACGAAGAGATCTCCTCGCCTGGTTGGCGCAGCACCATCACCAAACTCGCTGCAGACCAGGACGTGGTGTTCTCGTTCGAAGGCGGCGGCACCGATGGCACGCTGCGCCTTGCGACCAGCGGCATCGGCTCGGCCTATCTCAGGGTGATCGGCCGATCGTCACATGCCGGCGCAAGGCCGGAGGGCGGCATCAATGCCCTCTACGAGCTCTCCCACCAGGTGCTGCAGATGAAGGATCTGTCCAAGCCCGAGCAGGGCCTGAAGCTGAACTGGACGGTGTCCAAGGCCGGCACCAACCGCAACGTGATCCCGGCCGAAGCCACGGCGCAAGCCGATGCGCGCGCGCTCAAAGTGTCGGATTTCGACGCGCTGGAAAAAACATTGCAGGACAAGATCAAGAATCACCTGCTCCCGGATTCCCAGGTTGAGCTGAAATTCGAGGTGCGCCGTCCCCCGCTCGAGGCCAACGACGCTTCGCGCCGCGTGGCTGCCTACGGCAAGACGATCTATCAGGAGCTCGGCATGTCCATGAACGTTGCCGAGAAGGCGACGGGCGGCGGCACCGACGCTGCCTTTGCCGCGCTCAAGACCAAGGGCGCCGTGGTCGAGGGCATGGGCCTGTCGGGCTTCGGCGCCCACTCCAACGACGCCGAATATGTCCAGATCAACAGCATCGTGCCGCGTCTTTACCTGACGACACGCATGATCATGGACTTGTCGACCGGCAAGCTGAAATAGCCATCAGCTTCGAAGAGCGGAGGCGCCCTCCTCCGCCAGCCTGAACCGCAGCGTGAACTCGGCGCCGCCGCCGGGGAGATTGTCCACCACAACCGTCGCGGCGTGGTCGTCGGCGACGCCGCGCACGATCGAAAGGCCAAGGCCCGCGCCGTCGCTGCGCTGGCGATCCCTGCGCCAGAAACGCTGAAAGATCAGCTCGCGCTCGGCCTCGGCAACGCCGGGACCGCAGTCGCGCACGCGCACCGAACCGTCCTCACCGACCTCGACGTCGACCGAGGTGTCCCTCGCGGTGAACTTGACGGCGTTTTCGGCGAGGTTGAACACCGCGCGCTGAAGCATCTCGGAATTGCCGTGGATCATCACCGGGGCCTCGGCGCCCTTGAGTGCGATGTCCTTGTGCTGGGCGATCGCGAGCGGCGCGATCGACCCGACCACCTCGGCACAGACGGCGCGCAAGTCCGCGGTCTCGCCCGGATCGAGCACAAGCGTGTCGAGCTCGGCGATCTCCAGGAGCTGGGCGACGATCCGGCTCATGCCTTCGATATCGTCATGCAGCGCCTGCCGCGCGGCAGTATCGCCGAGCGTTTCGATCCGGGTGCGCAGGATCGCGAGTGGCGTGCGCAATTGGTGGGCGGCGTCGGCCGTGAACTGGCGTTGCACGCGAAAGCCGTCCTCGAGGCGATCGAGTGCCTGGTTGACGGCCGTGACCAGCGGCACGATCTCGCGCGGAATCTGCTCCGTCGGCAGGCGAATGTCGGTGCGAGCAGGGCCGATGGCGCTCGCCTTCTCCGAGGCTTGCCAGAGCGGCGCGATCGCGCGGCGGAAGATGATGATATCGGTGGCGAGCAGGACCAGAAGAATGGGAATAGTGATCCACCCGACCCGGCGGAAGAAGTTCGATACGATGTCGTCGGTAATGACGTCGCGATGGGACAGGTCTTCCGCCACTTGAATGCGAACCGTAGTGTCACCGATCGTCTGGGTCACGCCGGCGCCGGAAATCGAATCTGATTCGACGCTCCCGGTCTTCTTGTGCGACGAGAACAGCAGCCGACCGTCGGCATCGCGGATGTCGTACTGGTAGCGGCCATAGGCTTCCGAATAGAGACCGCGAAGGCTGTCGGGCAGATTGAACGTCACCGTGCCGTCCGGCCGGACAGCGATGCGCTCGGCCAGCGTCTCGGCCTGGGCTCGCATCGCGGCGCGATGCAGCTGGTCGATCTCTGAGTTCAAAAGCCAGAACAGGACCAGCGGCAGGAAGATCGCAACCACCGCGACCGCGATGATGTGCAGGAACACGATGCGCGAGATCAGCGATTTGAACGATGGCGACCTCACCCTAGGCCACCGATGGGATCCGTTCTGGGATCCGGTTCGGGCCACGCTATTTCTCCTCGGCCATCATGTAGCCGACGCCGCGGATGGTGTGGATCACGACCTTGGCGCCATGTTCAGCGAGTTGCTTGCGCAGCCGGGAAACATAGACCTCGACCGCATTGGAGGCGACCTCGCCCTCGAGCCCGAAGATGTGATCTTCGACGTTCTTCTTCGACACCACACGCCCCTGCCGGCGCAGCAGGATTTCCAGCACCGAGGCCTCGCGCGAGGAGATGATCCGCGGCTTGTCGTCGACGAAGATCTGGCGGCTCTCGGTGTCGTAGACGAGATTGGCGAGCCGCAGCGATCGGCCGAGCAATTGGCCCGGACGGCGCAGGATCGCCTCGAGCCGCGCCACCAGCTCCTCCATGGCGAACGGTTTTGCGAGGTAGTCGTCGGCGCCGCTGCGCAGGCCGTTGACGCGATCCTGCAGCCCGCCGCGCGCGGTCAGCACCAGCACCGGCAGCGGCTCCATCTGCCGTCGCAGTTCGCGCAGCACCGACAGGCCGTCACCGTCGGGCAGGCCGAGGTCGAGGATCATCGCGGCATAGCCGACATTGTGCACCGCCTGGCGCGCCTCCTCGGCGCTGGCAACGATATCGCTCTCGTAGCCCGCCCCCGCCAGTCCGCTGGCCACGAGCCGCGAGAGCTCGGCATTGTCTTCGACGATCAGAAGGCGCATCGCATTCCCGGCCGGATGTTCCGGTGTCATCCTACGGCTTAGACCGCATCCGCGCTCTCTTCCACCATTCGGGGTGCCCCCGCCAGCGAAAAAGCGCTCGACCGATGCTCGCCCGCCGTTGTCAGCTCCATGTAAGTCAACCGGACTGGCCTGATCGAGCACCTGTCCACAGCACGCAGCCTTGCGGACCATCAGCTCCTTGTTCTGGAGAACAGAGGAAACCTGCGAGCCGGGCCGAAAATGAAAGAGGCCGCCAACCGAGGCGGCCTCTCCTGTCGCAAGCGAGTTTGGAGAACGGGATCAGAGCGGCGGCTGGCCAGGTCCCGAGCCCGGGCCGAACGGGCCGCGCAGGTTGCCAGGGCCCTGCAAGCCACCAAAGATCAGGCCGCCGACCCACTCGACGGCGCCCTTGATGGCGCTGCCGATGGCGCGGAAGGCGTCGCCGAGCCAATTGCCACCGACGATCATTTCAAGCTCCGCATCCGTCAATTCGATGATGTCCGATTTTCCATGTTCCAGGTTCAGCATTGTGGTCGCTCCTGTTCAGATTGTGTGTGTGTCAGAAATGTTGGGGGGGCTTAGCCGTGATAGATGCCACCAGGCAGCCAGGGGTTCGGGCCCATGGGCTGATGGGTGGTGATCTTTCCATTCACAATCCACGGGCCGATGCAGCCGCCGTCGTCCATGAAGCCGCCGCACACGGTGTCCAGTTCGCGCTCGTCCAGCTCTTTGTGCTTCCGATTGCTCTGCTCAGTCATGTGTGTCTCCCGTTCTGGGAGGGGCCGCCCCCTCTCATCTTGTGATCGCAGGTGTATCGTGAGCCGTTCGTTTGCACTGTGATACGCATCACGCAGGCAAACGTGCGGCTCTTGAGCTGTTGTCCCGTCACACTGCGGAGGCACAGCGCAGTTTCGCCATCGGCTCATACCGGCGACACAATGCATTTGCATCCGCTTCCTGGGACGGACGGATCGGACGACTTGCGACGAGTTCGTCGCAGTTTGACCCGATTGGTCGAGCCCGCGGTCCTTTCACTCGCGAGCACTCGTAGATTGCTATAAACTAGCCATTGCATGACAGCCTGCAGCGAGGCCCGGTGAGACGACGCGGATTTGTTGGGTTCGTTATAGCAGCATTGGCTTGGCCGCTTGTTGCCCGCGCCCAAAAGCAGGGTGCAACGCCGCGCGTGATCCAATTGGGACCGGTCAACATTCCTGGACAGATTGACAGAACGAGAGAGCTTCTGGCCGAACTTGGTTACGTTGAAGGGCGGAATATTCAGCTTGAATTTCGCAACACGGCTGGGAATGCCGACGCGCTGCCTGCCCTCGCAGAGGAAATCGTGCGAAAGGACCGAGCGGACGTAATCATCGCGATCAGCACGCCTGCTGCTCTGGCGGCGTACAAGGCAACTCGGACAATTCCTATCGTGGCCTTTGCCGCAGTTGATCCAGTCGCGTCCGGACTGGCGGAGAGCCTCGCTCGTCCGGGGCACAACGTGACCGGCATTGCCGTTTTTTCTGAAGAAACCACCGTCAAGCGGGTCGAGCTAATGCGGGAGGTTCTTCCGCGGGCCGTTCACCTTGGAACTGTGACGACAAAACTCACGAGCGGCGCAACGAGCCTTACGCCCGTTTTGGAGACCGGCCGGAAGCTAGGATTCGCGGTTGAAGCGATCAACATCGATGATCCCGCCAATATCGCGAAGATCCTCAGCCCGGAAATCCTCGCCCGATTTGACGGGCTTGTTTTTGTTCCGGATGTCATACTCAGTGCTCACATGGCCGAAGTCATTGAGGTGGTGGGCCTCAGCAAAATACCTGCAATATTTGCTGCGCCGGATTGGGTCGCCAATGGCGGCCTCATGTCGTTTGGGCCCGATTTTGCAGATGCAATGCGTCATTTGATTGCACAAGTTGATCGCGTTCTGAAAGGCGCAAAGCCAGGCGACTTGCCTTTCGAACGGCCCACCAAGTTCGATCTCAGGATCAATCTGCGGATCGCCAAGGCTCTGGGTCTCGAATTGTCTCCAACCCTCCTCGCCCGCGCCGACGAAGTGATTGAATAGCCAGAAATGGAATGTCTGTTTGAGTCCGTCTCTCGTTGCCCAGCAAAGGGGCAATGGTAACCGCGCTAATCGTGCACGGGACGCTGCCTCTGAAAAGCGGCTCTCAGCTCAGCGCATTGCTCGCTCGTAGCGCCCTGCCCCGCCTCTGCCCGGCTTGTCGGCAAGTCCATGTAAGCAATCGGCTGGTCGAACTGGCTCACCGTAAAGTCGTATCGCCGTCCATCGATCCAATTGTAGAAATGATCGCCAGCCGACAGTGGTGTCTTCAGCAAGTCGCCGCCGAAGAGTTCGTGAACGAGCAATGCCGTGACGTTGCATTGTCCGGCCGCCGGATTGTCTGGTGTCCATTGCCTAGCCGTCGACAACGACCATGCCTTGCGGAGCACTCGTTGAACCTCGTCGGGATCGAAGCTCATCATCACTTCCTGTCCGTGGGGTACCCCATGACAAAACCCCGGAGCCTGCGCTCCGGGGCCAAAATCGCGAGACCGACGCCCTCAGCTCTGCGCGTGACGCGCCATGAAGCTGTCGTAGGCGAGCTCGGCCACCTGGAACCAGGCATAGTCGTTGTTCGAGAAGGTCGTCAGCGACTCGTAGACCTTCTTGAAGTTCGGGTTGGTGCTGGCGATCTCGCTGTGCAGCTCCTTCGCCGCCTTGAACGAGGCCTCCATAACTTCCGGCGGGAAGGCATGCAGCTTTGTACCGCCAGCGAGCAAGCGGCGCAGCGCCTGCGGATTGGCTTGATCGTACTTGGCCATCATCCAGTTGTTGGACATGTGGCCAGCCTGCTCGAGAACCGATTGATAGTATTTCGGCAGGGCGTTCCACTTATCGAGATTGACGAAAGCGAGCAGTATCGGACCGCCCTCCCACCATCCCGGATAGTAGTAGTGCGGCGCGACCTTGTAGAAGCCGAGCTTCTCGTCGTCATAGGGGCCGACCCACTCAGCGCCGTCGATCGTACCCTTTTCGAGCGCGGGATAGATGTCGCCGCCGGCGATCTGCTGCGGCACCGCACCGAGCTTGGCCAGCACCTTTCCAGCGAAGCCACCGATGCGAAACTTCAGTCCCTTCAGGTCATTGACCGTCTTGATCTCCTTGCGGAACCAGCCGCCCATCTGGCAGCCGGTGTTGCCGGCCAGCAGCGAGGTGACGTTGTAGCTCTTGTAGAACTCGTTGAGGACTTCCTTGCCGCCGCCCAGCATGTACCAGGCCTGGTTGACACGCATATTGGGACCGAAAGGCACCGACGAACCGAAGGTGAAGGTCGGGTCCTTGCCGAAATAGTAGTAGGAGGCAGTGTGGCCGATTTCGCAAGTGCCGTTCTGCACGGCGTCCAGCACTTGAAGGCCGGGCACGATTTCGCCACCGGCGAAGGTCTGGATCTGGAATTTGTTGTCGGTCGCCTCGGCCACAGCCTTGGCCATCATCTCGGCGCCTCCATAGAGCGTGTCGAGCGATTTCGGCCAGCTCGTCGGCATGCGCCATTTGATTTCCGGCATCGATTGCGCGATCGCCGGAGCCGCGAGCGTGGCAGCACCGGCCGCACCAAGTCCTGTGACTTTGATGAAGTCTCTTCTCTTCATGATGTCCTGCCCTGATGGGTTGTGATTGTGAGCCTTCTTGCCGAGGCTTGGAGCGCAGCATGACCCAAGGTTTCAGGGATTTCCACCGTGATCGCACTGCGGCAAAGAAAAAGCCCGGCCTCGCGAGCGGGGCCGGGCCATTTCGTCCTACGACTAAAGCCGTAGACCGTACGCGCCGAAGCTCATCGCTTCGTCAAACGATTTACGCTGCGGCAGAATTTCGGATTAAGCGATTATGAGACCATGCCGCTGTTTTGCCCGACGTGTCAACCGAGCCTGGGAGAGCCTGTCTCTACTGTGCATGGGGTTGTTTTGCGGATTTTGAATGTGCCCGTCACGGCGCTCATGAAAAAGCCCGGCCTCGTGAACGAGGCCGGGCCATTCGGTCTGACGGCGTGAGCCGAAGATCAGCCGCGGGTGCGCGAGCGGATCATGAAGCTGTCGTAGGTATATTCGGCGACCTGCCACCACAGATACTCGTCGGAGCGGTAGGCCTGCATGGCGTCGATCGACTTCTTGAAGTCGGCGTTCTTGGCCGAGATCTCGCCCCACAGCTCGTTGGTCGCCTTGAGGCAGGCTTCCAGAACTTCGTTGGTGAAAGGACGAAGCTGGGTGCCGCCGGCGACCAGGCGCTTCAGCGCCGACGGGTTCTGCATGTCGTAGCGCGCGGCCATCCAGCTGTTGGCGTTGGCCGTCGCGTTGGTGAGGATCGCCTGGTAGTTCTTCGGCAGCGAATTCCACTTTTCCAGATTGGCGAAGGCATGGACCATCGGACCGCCTTCCCAGAAGCCCGGATAGTAATAGTACTTCGCAACCTTGGCGAAGCCGAGCTTCTCGTCATCGTAGGGGCCGACCCACTCGGCCGCGTCGATGGTGCCCTTTTCCAGCGCCGGATAGATGTCGCCGCCGCCGAGCTGCTGCGGCACCACGCCGACCTTCTGAAGCACCTGACCGGCGATGCCGCCGATGCGGAATTTCAAGCCGGACAGATCAGCAACGGTCTTGATCTCCTTGCGGAACCAGCCGCCCATCTGGGTGCCGGTATTGCCGCAGGCGAAGCCGATCACGTTCGACTTCTTGAAGAACTCGTTGCCGAGCTCCTGGCCGCCGCCCTGGTACCACCAGGAGTTCTGCTGGCGCGCGTTGAGGCCGAACGGCACCGACGCGTAGATCGCGAAGGTCGGGTCCTTGCCGACATAGTAGTACGAGACGGTGTGGCACATCTCGACGGTGCCGTTCGAGGTCGCATCGAGCGCCTGCAACGGCGGAACGATCTCGCCGCCGGCGAACACCTGGATCTGGAACTTGTTGTCGGTCATCTCGGCGACGTACTTCGCCACCTGCTCGCCACCGCCATAGATGGTGTCGAGCGACTTCGGGAAGCTCGACGTCATGCGCCACTTGATCTCGGGCGAGGACTGCGCAATCGCCGGCGAGGCCACCGCGGCTGATGCCGCCGCGCCCGCTGCCGACACTTTCAGAAAATCACGACGCTTCATCTTCAGGTCTCTCCTTGCTGGGGTGTTTCCCCTAACTTCCTCTCGACGGCCGCTCGTTCCGGCGACGCGATCCTGATGCGTCAAACCGAAGGGGCTTCGCTGCCGTGGCGTTTAACACGGAAGCCACTTGCGCGGAACGCGACAATGGCATGACGGGGGTCGACGAAAGTCGCATGTCCCCAGACATTGGGCTTTAAGCTGCTGCGATCACGCCCTTGAGCTGGTCGCGGACCTGACCCGCAATGGCGCGATAGATCGCCGCATGGGGGCCATCAGGCTCACTGTCCACGACGGGATTGCCGGCGTCCGAAGTGGCACGAATCGCCATGTGCAGCGGAATTTCACCCAGGAACGGGACTCCGAGCTTTTCGGCCTCGTGGCGCGCCCCGCCATGGCCGAAGATGTCCGATTTCGTGCCGCAATGCGGGCACTGGAAATAGCTCATGTTCTCGACAATGCCGAGCACGGGCACGTTGACCTTCCTGAACATGGCAAGTCCGCGCCGGGCGTCGATCAGGGACAGGTCCTGCGGGGTCGAGACGATGACGGCGCCCTTCAGCGGCACGTTTTGCGCCAGCGTGAGCTGGGCATCGCCGGTGCCCGGCGGCATGTCCACGACGAGCACGTCGAGCGTGCCCCACGCGACGTCGCGCAGCATCTGCGTCACCGCCGACATCACCATCGGGCCGCGCCAGATCATCGCGGTCTCTTCCTCGACCAGGAAGCCGATCGACATGATGGCGAGGCCGAAACGCCGGAGCGGAATCATTTTTCGCTCGCCGTCCAGCTCCGGCTTCTCATGCAGGCCGGTCAGCCGCGGTACGGAGGGACCGTAGATGTCGGCATCGAGCAGCCCGACCTTGAGGCCGAGGTCGCGCAGCCCCAATGCCAGATTGAGCGCAGTGGTCGACTTGCCGACCCCGCCTTTGCCCGAAGCCACCGCGATGACGGCGGCGACGCCAGGAATTTCGGACTGCCGCGCCATCGGCGATTGGGCGCCGCCCTGCGCCGGCGGCTTGTGGGCATGGGCCGGCTGCACGCCGGGCGTGCCGCGGCTTGGTTGCGGGGGCGGCGGTGCGGAGCCCGGCTTGCGCTCGGCCGTCAGGGCCACCATCGCCGTGGTGACGCCAGGAATCGCGCGCACGGCGGTCTCAGCCTCGGCGCGGACCGACTCCCAGGCCCGCGCCTCGGCGGCATCGACATTGATCGAGAAGAAGACCTTGCCATCGGAGGCGCTGATCGCGCTCAGCACGTTGGCGTTGGTGAGCGCGACCCCACGGGGCGACTTGATTTTGGCGAGGCTGTCGAGAACCTGTTGCTGCGTCACGCTCAAAGCGCATCTCCTGGAGTAGAGCATGATCAGGAAAAATGTGGTGCGGTCTTCCGGTCAGATCATGCTCAAGACTTGAGGATGCCCCATTAGAGCGGAAACGGCCAAAAGGCTACTGCCTGCCGATATCGTCAGCCATCTCCGCGGGCGCCGCCCCCTGCTCCTGGGCTGCTTCGTAATTGAGCTCGATCATGACCCCGTTGGGATCGTGGACGAAGATCTGCCAGAGGTCCCCGCCAGGCACCTGTCGGGAGTCGAATGTCATGCCTTTGGACGCCAGCCGCTGCTTCATGCCCTCGAAGCCGCGGCTGGCGAAGGCGACGTGGTGGACAACGCCGGAATCCGGCTTTTGTGGCTCGGAGGTCGGAGAAATATCGACGAGGTGAACCACCGGCTTGCCCTCGCTGTACATCCAGGCCCCCGGGAAGGCGAAATTCGGCCGGGCACCTTTTTCCAGGCCCAGCACGTCCTCGTAGAAGCGGACCGTCTCGGCCAGTTTCCGGGTCCGGATGTTGAAATGATCGAGCACACCGACACTCACGCCGCCCATCGCCTTTGCTCCCTTGTTTTGAAGTCCTTGAAGTCGGCCATCCTAGCACAGGGGGCCGCCAAACGAAGCCGTTGCCCTCCGCTCTCAAGGGTTTATGGTGCGCCCGTCCGCTCCCGGCGGAACCTTAAATATCCCGGCTGGGCGCCCCTCGCCCGGCTGCAACCGTAAAACTCAAGCTACGGACACAGACATGGCTAAAGTCGCTTTCCTCGGTCTCGGTGTCATGGGCTTCCCCATGGCCGGACACCTCGTGAAAAAAGGGGGCCATGAGGTCACCGTCTACAACCGCACCGCGGCCAAGGCGAAGGAATGGGCGGACAAGTTCGGCGGCAAGACAGCGGCCACCCCGAAGGCCGCTGCCGAAGGCCAGGATTTCGTGATGTGCTGCGTTGGCAATGACAACGATTTGCGCGCGGTCACGATCGGCCCCGACGGCGCCTTTGCCGGCATGAAGAAGGGTGCGACCTTCGTCGACCACACGACCGCTTCCGCCGAAGTCGCGCGCGAACTGGACGCGGCCGCGACCAAGGGCGGCTTCAAGTTCGTCGACGCGCCCGTCTCCGGCGGCCAGGCCGGCGCCGAGAACGGCGTGCTGACGGTGATGTGCGGCGGTGCGCAGGACGCCTATGCCGGCGCCGAGCCGATCATCACGGGCGCCTATGCGCGGATGTGCAAATTGCTCGGGCCTGCCGGAAGCGGCCAGCTGACGAAAATGGTCAATCAGATCTGCATCGCCGGCCTCGTGCAGGGCCTGTCCGAGGGTATCCACTTCGCCCAGAAGAGCGGCCTCGACGTCGCCGCCGTGATCGAAACCATCTCCAAGGGCGCTGCGCAGTCGTGGCAGATGGAGAACCGCTACAAGACCATGAACGAGGGCAAGTACGATTTCGGCTTCGCCGTCGAATGGATGCGCAAGGATCTCTCGATCTCACTGGCCGAAGCCCGCCGCAATGGCGCTAACCTGCCCGTGACCGCGCTGGTCGATCAGTTCTATTCCGAGGTCGAGAAGATGGGCGGCAAGCGCTGGGACACCTCCAGCCTGCTCGCGCGTCTGTCGCGCTGACGTCTGACCAAGCCGTTGCTGCCGTGCTGATCGCGATCGCCGCAATCTTCGTCCTCGCCTACGCGGCGATCGCGCTCGAACACCCCATCGGGGTCAACAAGAGCGCCTCCGCGCTGCTCGCCGCAGGCCTGCTCTGGACCGTCTATGCGGTCGCGACCGGCGACCACGCTCTCGTTGGGCGCCAGCTCGACGAATCGGTCGGCGCCACCGCGCAGATCGTGTTCTTCCTGATCGGGGCGATGACCATCGTCGAGGTGATCGACGCCCATGACGGCTTCGAAGTCATCACTTCCCTGATCCGCACCACGAGCCAGGTGGCACTGATCTGGCTGATCGGCTTCGTGACGTTCTTCCTGAGCTCGATCCTGGACAATCTGACGACCACCATCGTCATGGTCGCACTGATCCAGAAGCTGATCGCCCGTCGCGAGGACCGGCTGCTGTTCGCCTCCCTAATCGTGATCGCCGCCAATGCGGGCGGCGCCTGGACCGTGATCGGCGACGTCACCACGACCATGCTGTGGATCGGCGGAAATATCTCGCCGGTGAAGATCATGGGCGCGGTGTTCCTGCCCTCGCTGCTCAATTTGCTCGTTCCGCTCGTCTTCGTCAGCTTCTCGCTCAAGGGCAAGACCATCGCAGCGCCGCCGAAGGACGATGGACTGCTGGCCGTCGACCGGTTCGAGCGCAATTTGATGTTCTATCTCGGCCTCGGCACGTTGATCGCGGTGCCCGCGTTCAAGGCGGCGACGCATCTGGCGCCCTTCATGGGCATCCTGTTCGGGCTCGGCGTGCTGTGGCTGGTCGGCGAGATCATGCATCGCCACAAGGACGAGCATGTACGCCAGCCGCTCACGCTGGTGCACGCGCTGACGCGGATCGACATGGGCTCGGTGGTGTTCTTCGTCGGCATCCTGCTCGCGGTCGCCTGCCTCGAACATGCCGGCCTGCTGTCGATGCTGGCGCGCTGGCTGGATGCCGTGATCGGCCGGCAGGACGTCATCGTCGTCGTGCTCGGCCTGCTCAGCGCCGTCATCGACAACGTACCGCTGGTCGCCGCAACCATGGGAATGTACGACCTCGGGCATTATCCGCCGGACAGCTTCATCTGGGAATTCATTGCCTATTGCGCCGGCACCGGCGGCTCGATCCTGATCATCGGATCGGCCGCAGGCGTCGCCGCCATGGGGCTCGAGCGGATCGACTTCCTCTGGTACGCCCGCCGCATCGCAGTGCCGGCGCTCGCGGGGTACCTGGCGGGTGCCGTGGTCTACGTCGCGCAGCATGCGTGGATGCACTGAGCACCGGCGTGCGCAGCGCCGGATTAACGCCCGGTTAACGTAATTTTTTAGCTCCTTAAGTCACCTCTTAAGGATTTCTTGCCAGAGATAGACAATGCAGAAGGCCCGCGTCCGACGTGGGCAGGAATCGTTGTTGCCTGATGAGTAACCCCGCTGAAAAGCCTGAGGTAGTGCAGCTTCCGGCCGAGCCGGTCAGCGCTCCATCACCGAGCAGCCGACGGGCTGCCGCGCAGCGGGTGCGCGAGGCGCGCGATAGGTTAACGTCGACCAGCGGAACCCGGCCGGCCTTCGATGCCGAGCTGCTGCGCCAATATGCCCAGACGCGGCTCTCCGCCTCCTATGTCGTGATGCTGCTGGTGGTTGTCACCGGCGTGCTGTTCGGATTGTGGATGCAGCCGATCCCGGCCGCGCTCTGGACCACCGGCATGCTCTGCATCCATGTCGCCATGACCCGCAGCTGCCGCCGCTTCCTGGCCCAGCCTGCTTCGCCCACCGCGACGCGCACCTGGCGGACGCGCTTCGTCGTGCTCGACCTGCTCTACGGATTGTGCTGGGTGGCGATCCTGATTCATCCCGTGCTCGATACGGTCACGGAAACGCTGATGATGTTCCTGATGCTGCTGGTGATCGCAGTATCGAGCATGCTCGCCGCCAACCTGCCGATCGCGGCCCTCGCCGCGACAGCGCCCGTCGCTGTCGCAATGGCGCTGAGCTTTGCGATGACCGGCTCACTGGACAACTACATCCTGGCCGCGCTCGCGCTGGCGGCCGAAGGCTATTTCGTGCTGCTGGCACATCGCCTGCACTCATCGACCTTTGCCACGCTGGAGGCGCGCGCCGAGAAGGATGCGCTGATCGGCGAGCTTGAACAGGCCAAAGCGATCTCGGACGAAGCGCGTCACCGCGCAGAAGCCGCCAACGTCGCCAAATCGCGCTTCCTGGCGCAGATGAGCCATGAGCTGCGCACGCCGCTCAACGCCATCCTCGGCTTCTCGGAGGTGATGAAGAGCGAGATTTTCGGCGCGCACGCGGTGCCGGTCTACAAGGAATATTCGGCAGACATCCACAATTCCGGCGTGCACCTGCTCAACCTCATCAACGAGATCCTCGATCTGTCGCGGATCGAGGCCGGCCGCTACGAATTGAACGAGGAGGCGGTCTCGCTGGTCGGCATCGTCGCCGACTGCCACCATCTGATGAAGCTGCGCGCTTCGAGCCGCGGCATCACCATCCACGAAGTGTTCGAGCAGGCGATGCCGCGGCTCTGGGCCGACGAGCGCGCGATCCGCCAGGTCGTGCTCAACCTGCTCTCCAATTCGATCAAGTTCACCCCGCAAGGCGGCGAGATCTGGCTCAAGGCGGGCTGGACCGCCTCAGGCGGCCAATACCTCTCGGTGAAGGATACCGGCTCAGGCATCCCCGAAGACGAGATCCCGGTCGTGCTCGCCTCCTTCGGCCAGGGCTCCAACTCGATCAAATCGGCCGAACAGGGTGCCGGATTGGGCCTGCCCATCGCCAAGAACCTGATCGACCTGCATGGCGGCACGTTCACGCTGAAATCGAAGCTGCGCATCGGCACCGAGGTGATCGTCACCTTCCCGCCCGAGCGTGTGATGAGCGCGCTGGCGCCGCTATCGGAGGATTCGCCGCCGCTGCAGCCGGAGAGTTCCATCGTACCCGAGGAGAAGCGCAGGCCGCGCCACAAGCCGATCATGAGCGCGGGTACCGGCTCTTAACGAGATGCTTGCAGATATGCCCGACGATCCCTCACTATGTCCGTATGAGCAAAGAAACGCCGTGCGTCGCCGTCTGCATGATCGACCCCAGAACCAAGCTTTGCTTCGGCTGCGGCCGCACGTTGCCGGAGATCGCGCGCTGGCACGCCATGGAGAGCGCGGAACGGCTCTCCGTCATGGCGCAGCTCGCTGCGCGCATGGCGGACGCAGGCTTGCAGCCGGTCGCGGGATCGCCGAAACGCCTCTAACCTCCAAGCTTGCAATCGGAGGCGAACAATGATCCGCTTCCTGCTCGTTCTCTCCATACTTGCGGGTACGGCAGGCGCCGTTGTCGCCTACGGCGATCCCGACCAAATCGCGCGCGCCAGCCACAAGGTCTCGCACATGCTGCGTGGACCGGCTGCATCGCCTGCGCCGGCTCCAGCCGTGCAGATCCAGCGCGGCCAGGGTGGCGAGTTCGCGCTGCGTGCCAAGATCAACGGCGTCACGGCGCCCATGGTGATCGACACCGGCGCCACCTCCGTCGTGCTGACGTGGGAAACCGCGAAGGCGATCGGGTTGCCGCTGGAGATGCTGGAATACGACGTCGACCTCGAAACTGCCGGCGGCCATACCAAGGCGGCGCGGCTCACACTCGATCGTCTCGCGGTCGGTCATCTCGTCGAGAAATCAGTACCGGCGCTCATCGTCCAGCGCGGGCAGATGAAGACCAATCTGCTCGGCATGAGCTTCCTCGATCGCCTGGAGAGCTGGGGCGTGCGCTCGGACACGCTGATGCTCACAGGTTATCCCGAGCTCCAGAGCAGCCATCGCCGCTCGCGTACCGCCGTCGATTGAGGCGCGAGCGGTCGGTCGAAGGTTAGCGGTCCGCTTTCAGCAACCGTCTATCGCCAGTGCTAGTGGTTTGCCGTGCCAGGCTCCGCCATCTTGCGGTGCTGCTTGGCCAGCATCTCGTTCGGCGTGACGTTGGCGACCGCAGTCTGGATCTTGTTCTTGAGCCCGGTGACGATGTCGGCGTCCCCACGCAGCATCGCATCGAAGCCGGCCTTGGCGACATCGTAGGCGCCGTCCTTCTTCTCGGTGCCGACCTTGGTGTCCATCATCTCGGCGCGGCGGAAGAACTCGGTTTCGGTGGCACCGGGCATCAGGCAAGTCACGGTGATGCCACTGTCGCGCAGTTCCTCGCGGAGCGCGAACGAGAATGAATCCAGGAAAGCCTTGCTGGCGTTGTAGACTGCTTGAAAGCTGCCCGGTGTGAAGCCCGCGATCGAACCCGTGATCAGGATGCGTCCGGACTGGCGGCGCAGCATCTCGTTGCCGGCGCGGTGGATCAGATAGAGCGTGCCGGTGATGTTCGTGTCGATGATGCGCCTGACGCGCTGGAAGTCCTGATCGAGAAACGCCTTCCCGAGGCCGACGCCGGCGTTGGCCAGCAGAGCATCAATCTGCCGGTCCCCGACCACGGCGCAGAGCTTGTCGACACCTTCGGCCGTGGCAAGATCGGCCTCGACCGGTTCGACGTTGACGCCGAGCCTGCGCAGATCGACGGCGACCCGCTCGATCGCGGGCTCGTCCGCCGCGATGACAAGGTTGAATCCGGCTTGGGCGCAGCATCTTGCGAGTTCCAGGCCGATCCCGGTGGAGGCGCCGGTGACGACGGCGAGTTGATTGGCGGGCATGGGACGTATCCTCGAGGTTGAGCTGATCACGCCCAATCGCTGCCCTGCGCTCTCGTTCCTATTGCGCGATCCGGTGCAGTGCGAAGAATTTGCGCGCGACGATAGCAACCATCGTTCATTCCTGGACTTAGGATGCCAGCTGTTAGGTCCGGAGGATCGAAGATGAAGGCGCTGGTTTGGCACGGCAAGGAGGATATCAGGTGCGACACCGTCACCGACCCGGAGATCCAGGATCCGCGCGATGCCATTATCAAGGTCTCGAGCTGCGCCATCTGCGGCTCCGACCTGCACCTGTTTCATAATTTCATCCCGGGCATGATGCCCGGCGACATCATGGGCCACGAGACCATGGGCGAAGTGGTCGAGGTCGGCTCAGGCGTCGACGGCAAGCTGAAGAAGGGCGACCGCATCGTCGTGCCCTTTACGATCATCTGCGGCGAATGCGACCAGTGCAAGCGCGGCAATTTTTCGGTCTGCGAGACCACCAACCGCAAACGGCACCTCGCCGAGAAAGTGTTCGGCCATTCCTGCGCCGGCCTGTTCGGCTATACCCATCTGACCGGCGGCTATCCCGGCGGCCAGGCCGAATATCTCCGCGTGCCCTTTGCCGACGCGACCCACATCAAGGTTCCCGCCGGCATCCCCGACGAGCAGTTGCTGTTCCTCAGCGACATCTTCCCGACCGGCTGGCAAGCGGCCGTGCAATGCGACATCGAGCCGACCGACACGGTCGCGATCTGGGGCTGCGGCCCCGTCGGACAGATGGCCATCCGCAGCGCCGTTCTGCTGGGAGCCAATCAGGTGATTGCGATCGACTGCCTGCCGGAGCGGCTCAGCATGGCGGAAGCCGGCGGCGCCACCACCATCAATTTCGAGACCGAAAGCGTGGTGGAGCGGCTGAACGAGCTCACCGACGGCAAGGGCCCGGAAAAGTGCATCGACTGCGCCGGCATGGAATCGCATGTGATGGCTTCGCAGCCGGACACGCTGCTCGATCGCGCCAAGCAGATGGTGATGCTGGAAAGCGACCGGCCGCATGTGCTGCGCGAAATGATCTATGTCTGCCGGCCCGGCGGCATCATCTCCGTTCCCGGCGTCTATAGCGGCTTCTCCGACAAGATTCCGATGGGCGCCTTCATGAACAAGGGCCTGACGATGCGGACCGGCCAGACCCACGTCAACCGCTGGACCGACGATCTGCTTCGCCGCATCGAGGAAGGCGAGATCGATCCGTCCTTCGTCATCACCCATACCGTCCCGCTGAGCCAGGGACCGGAGATGTACCAGGTGTTTCGCGACAAGCGCGATTCCTGCGTCAAGGTCGTGCTGAGGCCCTGAAGGAGCAAGCCATGTTTCATTTCTCCAACATCGTGCGCACCGACGGCGACCCGAAGATCATTGAAGGCGGGCGAAGCCTGAAGCGGCCGGCAGACCAGCTGGCCCGCGCGCTCGGCTGGTTCAGCATCGGTCTTGGTGTCGTCGAATTGTTCGCCCCGCGGCGCGTCACGGAAACACTGGGCATGGAAGGTCATGAGACGATCGTCCGTGCCTTCGGCCTGCGCGAGATCCTGGCGGGGATGATGTCGCTGTCTGTTGACAAGAACGCCGGCCTGTGGGCCCGCGTCGGTGGCGACGGCCTCGATGCCGCTGCCCTGCTGTCGGGCCTGACGGCTGACAATCCAAAGAAGAGCAACATCGCCCTGGCACTGCTGATGGTCGGCGGCATAGCGATGCTCGACTATCGCGCCGCGCAGGACACCAAGCCGCGCCGCCCGCCGCGCGATGCGCGGCGCAAGCTCTATCCGAACCGCAGCGGTTTCCCCAAGGGCATCGAGAGCGCCCGTACCGCAGCCAAACAGATCGCAGCGCACGCCAAAGCCTAGCGCGAGAGATATGACGAGGTGAAGCAAGGCAATGAGCATCGAGTCCCGTGACGAGGCAGCGTGGTGGGAATCCGCCGTCATCTACGAGGTGGCACTGATCTCCTTCCAGGACTCCAACGGCGACGGCAAGGGTGATCTTGCCGGCTTGATATCGCGCATCGACTACCTCAAATGGCTCGGCATCGACGCCGTGTGGCTGACGCCAATCTACAAGAGCCCGTTCCGCGACCTCGGCTACGACATCTCCGACTATTGTGCGATCGACCCTGCATTCGGCAGCCTTGAAGATTTCGATCGCCTTGTCAAAGCCCTTCACGCGGAAGAAATCCGGCTGATCCTCGACCTCGTTCCCAATCACACCGCCCATGACCATGAATGGTTCGTCGAGAGCTCCAGCTCCCGCAACAGTGCGAAATCCGATTGGTACATCTGGGCCGATGCAGCCGAGAACGGCGGGCCTCCGAACAACTGGCTGAGCCGCTTCGGCGGCAGCGGTTGGGAATGGTGCGAAGCGCGCCGGCAATACTACTATCATTCTTTCCTGACCGAGCAGCCCGACCTCAACTGGCGTAACCCGCAGGTGCGCGGCGCCATCGCGGACATCATGCGTTTCTGGCTCGATCGCGGCGTCGACGGTTTTCGCGTCGACGCCAGCGCGGTCCTGATCAAGGACGAGCTACTGCGCGACAATCCGCCAAATCCAGACGCCGAAGGCAAGCCGCCGCCACAGCGCCAGACGCCGGTCTTTACCGACGACCGGCCCGAGACGATGAGCTGCATCGAGTTCATCCGGGACGTCATCGATGACTATCCGGGGCGGCTGCTCTGCGGCGAGGTCCAGGGCAAGACCGATCGGATCGGCCACTTCTACGGCAACGACCGGCCGCGCCTGCATTTGCCGCTCAACTTTGCCTTGCTCGATTCACAATGGGACGCGCTGTCCCTTCAAGCAACGATCGATGCCTACTTCAATGCCATTCCGGAGCATGCGTGGCCCGTATGGGTCGTCGGCGGCCACGACAAGCAGCGGATCGCCAGCAAGATCGGCGAGCCACAGATGCGCGTGATGGCGATGCTGCTGATGACGCTGTGGGGAACACCGTTCCTCTACATGGGCGACGAGATCGGCCGCAAACGCGTTCCCATTCCGCCCGACCGAGTCTGCGACCCCTTCGAAAAGCTCGTCCCGGGCTATGATTTGTGCAGAGATCCCGAACGCGCGCCGATGCGATGGGATGACAGTGCCCGGGGAGGCTTTACGACGGGCGAGCCTTGGCTGCCGCTGGAGCGCCCTGATGGAGCCGTCAACCTCGCGGCACAGCGGCGCGATAAGCGTTCGCTCCTTGCGCTGTTTCGCGCGTTGATAGCACTGCGGCGGGAGCATGCGTGCCTGCGTCAGGGCGATTACAAAGCACTGCGATCGCGCAGTGACGTGCTTGCATTCAGGCGGATCGAGGGTCGGAACGAAATTCTGGTCGCACTCAATATCGCAGCGGAGCCGCGCAACTGGCACTGGCTGGGTCGCGGCCGCCTGCTAATGTCGACGCATCTCGACCGCTCGCCCGAACCGCTGCCGGAAGCTTCCCTCCTGCTCCGCGGCAATGAAGGCGTGATCATCGCGATCGAGGCTCGCTGACACCGGCTGGAACCATCCCCGCATAAAGGAGTCTGATCCACGCCTCCGAGATACCCCCTGCCGGAGGCAGACTGGACGAAACCGCGGCCCCGGCGCCTGCCCCCCGTCAGGCGTCGGGGCGACGGCGCGAGATAGGAGGAGGCCATGAGCAAGACGAATGAACTTGCGCAACGTATCCTCGGCAAGGCGAGGCAGGCTGTCGGCGAGATCATCGGCGACCAGGATCTTCACGACGAGGGCAAGGCGCAAGCGCAGCGTGGCCGCGACGAACGGGACAAGCCGAGCGAGCTCAATCCGCTGAAGAAGCTCAAACAGCTCACGTGAACGCCGTCACGCAACCGGCCTTCCCCGCTCAACGCAGCAACGGGAGTCCGTCCTCCCCCTCCACCGGCCGGCGGCGTTCACGTTGGCTTGCCGCCGCCGAGCTTGGCCTGATCAGCAGCACGTTCTCGACCGTCGTCAGCCAGCTGTTCGCTGCCCGCATCGGTCGTGACGCCGCGGTCGACTGGATGACGGTCGCCGCAATTCCAGCGCGCGATTGGGCCATCAGCGCAGAACCGACGTGGAACGCGATCCTTGCCGGGATCGCCTTCCACCAATGGGCGGATTTTTCCTGGGCACTGGTCTTCTTCGGCGTGCTCGGACGCTGGACCGCCGGCTTGCGGCCCCTGACGATCCTGGTTCTCGCACTGCCTTGGGCCGTCTTCTCGTCCAGCATGGAATGGTTCGTGCTGGTGCCATTGCTTCCGTTCTGGCAACCGCTATTCACGCTGCAACAGCCCTACTGGATCGGCCTGCTCGTTCACGGCTCCTCGGCCGTGATGTATCCGCTGTTCGTCCGGCTGCGCTGGACGCGCGGCCATGCGCCGGAGCATGACGTGCATTTCGCCAACATCTGGACGATGGCCGCGCTGGCCATGATTGCCGTGCTTGGCACGATCGCGCTGTTCGGCAGCCATGGCCACGAGCTGCCCTGGGTCGGCGGCGACAGGGATGCAGACCAGGCTTATCTCCGTCACATGTCGACGCATCACGCCCAGGGCATCGAGCTCGCACGGATCGCCGCGGAGCGTGCGCAGGATCCGCACCTGCGAAAGCTCGCTCAGCTGATGGTCGCGAGCCAGCTCGGCGAGAACCGCATTTTCGAGAACTGGTGGCTGAGCTGGTTCGACACCGAGATGCCCGATTGCAGCACGGAGGAACGTGCCGCGATGCCGGGCTTCCTGACGCAAGCCGAGATGCATCAGGTCAAGACCGCTCCATCGGAGCAGTTCGATACGGCCTTCGTGGAGGCGATGAGCAAGCACCACAGAGGCGCGGTCAAGATGGCCGATCAGATGTGGCACGGAAACGGAGATCTGCGCCTGCGCATCATGGCCCACGCCATCCGTCACGAGCAGCAGGGCGAGATCGCCCTGATGCACGGCGCGAACGGTGTTGCCGCGGTCACAATTGCCTTCCGCAACATGCTCCGGGACAACGTAAATTGAACGGCGGCCTGCTACTCTGCGTCCGGCGCGATCACGCCCTTGGAGAACAGGAAGCAGCCGTAGAAGCGCCGCTCGCCGGTGGCGATCACGCAGTAGGCCGTCCTGGCCCTCTCATAGAAGGCATGGCGCTCCACTCCGACCAGCGGCCAGGAGCGCCCCTCGGCGCGGTCGATCACGGCCTGCACCTCGCGCTGCACCGGCGGCACCTCGTGAGGCTGGCCGACGATCTCCATTCGGATCGCCGCATCGTCGACGAAAGTATCAAGCGGCATCACGGAGAGAACGGCTTCGATCGCCTTGGCCGCGCCGACGTTGTCGATGCGTAGCAGCTCGCCGAACGCGGTCTGGCGCGCGATCGAGTCCGCCGGGAAATTGGTGTCGCAGACGACAAGACGATCTCCGTGCCCCATCGCGCGCAAGGCATAGAGCACGTCGGCATTCAGCAGCGGGTTGATGCCCTTGAGCATGTTGTGTCCTTCCCTGGTCTTTAAAATCGCCCGGACTCTGATGGTCCGGCACTCCATATCTTAGCGAGCTGACGCAGATCTGCGGCAAGAGATTCGGCGGCCGCAGTTCTATCCCGACGGCAGCGCATCGAGATGGCACGCCACCCATTGCTCGCCTTCGGTCGATCGAAGCTCCGGCTCTTCCGTCCGGCAGCGGTCGAAGACGAACGGGCAGCGGGTGTGGAAACGACATCCGCTCGGCGGATTGATCGGGCTCGGCACGTCGCCGCCGAGAATGATGGGATTG
>Ga0209758_1001918_pt1 | contig 22622 bp, 22 predicted proteins | sample AraplaMF_Col_mMF_FD_184258 | JGI IMG/M metagenome (GOLD analysis project Ga0209758, IMG submission 184258) | Arabidopsis root microbial communities from the University of North Carolina, USA - plate scrape MF_Col_mMF (SPAdes) (version 2) | ecosystem: Host-associated > Plants > Roots > Endosphere...
TGGCCATCACCGGCCTTGCCGCGCTCGGCGTCTACATGGCCGCCGTGACCGACGTTCCGACCGCGGACGCGGTCCGCGTCGGCAAGCTGTTCCTGACGCCGTTCGGCTACGCGATGTTCGTCAGCCCCCTGAAGTGGCTGTTCATGCTCGCGCCGCTCGCCATGGTGTTCGTGATCTCGGCGGGCATCAACCGTCTCGCCCCCTCGACCGCCCAGGTCCTGTTCTGGGTGTTCTCGGCGCTGATGGGCATCTCGCTGTCGTCGATCTTCCTGGTGTTCACGCACACCTCGATCGTGCGGGTGTTCTTCATCACCGCGGCCACCTTCGGTGCGCTGAGCCTCTACGGCTACACCACCAAGCGTGACCTGACCGGGATGGGCTCGTTCCTGTTCATGGGCCTGATCGGCATCATCATCGCCAGCCTGGTGAACCTGTTCCTGGCCAGCTCGATGCTGCAGTTCATCGTCTCGGTGGTCGGCGTGCTGGTGTTCTCGGGCCTCACCGCCTGGGATACCCAGCGACTGAAGAACGACTACATCTACGGCTATGCCTCGGCCGGCGGTGACATCGCAGAGCGTGCGGCCATCACCGGCGCGCTGTCGCTGTACCTGAACTTCATCAACCTGTTCACGCTGCTGCTGCAGCTGCTCGGCCAGCGCGAGTAGGCGACGGACCAGAGCGAACGACACCAACCCCGGCCGAGAGGCCGGGGTTTTTGTTTGCGTGCGTCATGAACTCCTCGTCGTGCCCGGGCTCGTCCCGGCCATGACGTATGCGGGAACAGCGTTGCTCATCGCTGCGTCCCTGCTATCTTCACTCCATGTCCGCACCCGAAATCAGGCCTACCACCGAGGCCGACCTTCCCGCCATCACCGCCATCTACCAGCAGGCCGTCCGCGAGGGCACCGCGACGTTCGAGCTGGAGCCGCCCGACCTCTCGGAGATGACGCGCCGCTACCGCACGCTGATCGATGGCGGCTATCCCTATTTCGTCGCCATCCTCGAGGGACGCGTGGCCGGCTACGCCTATGCCGGCGCCTATCGGCCGCGGCCGGCCTATCGCTTCACGGTCGAGAACTCGATCTATCTCGACCCTTCTTTCCACCGCCGCGGTATCGGCTCGTTGCTGCTGGAGCGGCTGGTTGCCGAATGCGAGGCGCGCGGCTTCCGCCAGATGATCGCGGTGATCGGCGATTCCGCCAATGCCGGCTCGATCGGCGTGCACACCAAGGGCGGCTTCCAGATGATCGGCACGCATCCCAATGTCGGGCTGAAATTCGGCCGCTGGCTGGATACGGTGATGATGCAGCGCGACCTCGGCGAGGGCGCGACAACGGTGCCGGGGAAGTAGGTCTCGTAGGAAGTAGGTCTCGTAGGGTGGGCAAAGCGTAGCGTGCCCACGATTTGCGGCGATCGAGAAAGGACGTGGGCACGGCGCTATGCGCCTTTGCCCACCCTACGGCACTGCTCGTGCCGTTACACCACCGCCAGCTTCCGATCGATCACCAGCAGCACGCGCTCCAGCTCGTGGCCGCGGCGCAGGATCAGGCCCGTTGCCGAGATCACGCTGTACATGCCCTGCTTGCGCGCCAGGCGCGGGTCCTTCTCGATGCGATAGATCGGCACTTCCGAGGCGCGGCGATAGACCGAGAAAACGGCGCGGTCCTTCAGGAAGTCGATGGCGTAGTCGCGCCATTCGCCGTCGGCGACCATGCGCCCATAGAGATTGAGAATCCGGTGCAGCTCGAGCCGGTTGAACGTCACCCTGCTCGGTTGCGCATTCGCGGCGGGGCGCGCCGCCGCGCGCTGCTCGCTCGGATCGGCATCCTCCGACATCAGACTCATGGAGAGCCTCCTCATCGCACGACTTTACCCCGGCCCCGTGAACCGTCCCCGGAACCGGATCATGACAAGGACATGATTGCGCCAACCGTTCCTCGCCGCAAGGGCCCTTGATGGAACTCGGTGCCTGCTTTCAACCGGTCGAATCGGGTGCGATTTCCCGCACACGCAAAGGTGGAACTCTGTCGCGGCAAACCGTCACGGGATCGTTAGCAGGAATCATAGTATCGCCGCTTTTCCGCCTAGCGACTGCCGCCCTGCACTGCGAAAAGATTCGCGTGCGTTGACCCGGTCCTTTCGGTTCCGGATTCCTCAGCCCCCAGCCCCCCGGGGTCGAACAGGATCGGGTCTGTACGCACGACAAGGAGGGCCAACGCAAGTTGGTCCTTTTTTGTTTGGGCCGGGAAGTTTCCGTTGTCTCAGTCATTCCGGGGCGCGCGAAGTGCGAGCCCGGAATCCATTTCTCGTCTCAGCAAGTGGATCGATGGATTCCGGGCTCGCGCCAAGTGGCCGCCCCGGAATGACGAGAGGCTGATTGTCCTGAGACCTCTGCGCCTTCAATGCAGCGAGGTGTACGCCGCGCCGAGCATCGGGCCCGGTCGTTCGCGGCTGCCGTCCTGGACGTAGACCACCGCGCCGTCGACGCCATCGCGCGTGAGGTTCTCGATCGGCACCGTCCAGCTTTCCGGACGCCCGGTCCAGTCGCCGACCTTGAGCAGGTTGCGCACCACGTTGTGATAGGTGACCTGCTGCCCGCGATTCTCGCCGCGGGTGATCGCGATCGGCACCGACTTGGCGATCGAGCAGATCCAGACCTCGCCATGCGAGACGGCCGGCTCGTTGCTCGCGGCGACCGACACGTTGATCTGCTTGCCCGCGAGCGACATCGTCACCGGCACGCTCATCACGCCCGTACCCTTGTCGGTCTTGCCGATCGCATTCTCGATGCCGGCACGATCGCTGCCGATGACATGGGCGGAGCCGTTGACCACGACCTGCGGAGTATAGACCTCGCGGTCGCCGCGCATCTTCGAGTAGGCGCGCTGCCGCGCAGAGAAACGCGAATCCGCCAGCGTGTCCTTCCAGCCGAGATAGTCCCAATAATCGATCGGCATGCTCAGCGCGATGATCGACGGATCTTTCGAGAGATCGCCGATGATCTGGTCGGCGGGCGGACAGGACGAGCAGCCCTGCGAGGTAAACAATTCGACAACGGCGCGGGGCTCGGCTTCGGCAGGACGGATGACGGCGACGATCGCGCAGATGCCGAGAGCGCCCGACCAGAGAGCACCGGACCAACGTGAAACCAGATGAGAAGCTGTCGTTGTTGTCATGTCGAACGCCGCACACCATTGCTCGTGGGAAGGGAGATCTTATCGCCGGATGGTCACCGTAGTCTTACGGGCGCAGCACACCCGACCGTCCGGGCGAACCGTCCAAAGGGAGGTTTTCCGCCGGGCGGGCCCATCTGGAGCATGCCGCAAACGCGCGAAGGCGGCCTTGTGATAGGCCGCCTTCGTTCAGTCTTCTACTCACTTCGCAGTGAGCCATCGTTCACAAATCCGCGCTTACGCCGCGAGCTTGCGCAGCACGTAGTGCAAGATACCGCCGTTGCGGTAGTAGTCGAGCTCGTCCAGCGTATCGATGCGGCAGAGCAGCGAAACGCGCTGCAGCGAGCCGTCGCCGGAGACGATCTCCGCGGTCAGCTTCTGGCGCGGCTTGAGGTCGCCGACGAGGCCGCGCAGCGTGACCTTCTCGTCGCCCTTCAGGCCGAGCGAGGACCAGGAGGTGCCGTCCTCGAAGGTCAGCGGCAGCACGCCCATGCCGACCAGGTTGGAGCGATGGATGCGCTCGAAGCTCTGGCAGATCACGGCGCGCACGCCGAGCAGACGCGTGCCCTTGGCCGCCCAGTCGCGCGAGGAGCCGTTGCCGTATTCGGCACCGGCAAACACCACCAGCGGCACCTTCTCTTCCTGATACTTCATCGCGGCGTCGTAGATCGACATCTGCTCGCCGTCGGGCCAGTGCTTGGTGAGGCCGCCTTCCGGAATGTTGCCGTCGGCGCCTTTCAGCATGAAGTTCTTGATGCGGATGTTGGCGAAGGTGCCGCGCATCATCACTTCGTGGTTGCCGCGGCGCGTGCCGTACTGGTTGAAGTCGGCAGGACGCACCTGGTGCTCGCTGAGATACTTGCCCGCGGGCGAGGTGAGCTTGATCGAACCGGCCGGCGAGATGTGGTCGGTGGTGATCTTGTCGCCGAACATGGCGAGGATGCGCGCCTCGACGATATCGGTGACCGGCTCCGGCTCCTTCTTCATGCCGTCGAAATAGGGCGGGTTCTGCACGTAGGTCGAAGACATGTTCCAGCGATAGGTCTCGCTCTCGACCGTCTTGATCTTGCGCCAGTTGGTATCGCCCTTGAACACGTCGGCATATTTCTTCTTGAAGATCGACGCGGTCACGAACTTCTTCATGAAGGCGTTGATCTCCTTCGTCGTCGGCCAGATGTCCTTCAGGTACACCGGCTTGCCGTCCTTGCCCTCGCCGAGCGGTTCGCTGGCGAGGTTCTTGGTGACGCTGCCGGCGAGCGCGTAGGCAACGACCAGCGGCGGCGAGGCCAGATAATTGGCCTGCACGTCCGGCGAGACGCGGCCTTCGAAGTTGCGATTGCCGGAGAGCACGGCGGCCGCGACAACGCCGTTGTCGTTGATCGACTTCGAGATCTCCTCAGGCAGCGGACCGGAATTGCCGATGCAGGTGGTGCAGCCGAAGCCGACCAGGTTGAAGCCGACCTTGTCGAGATGGGGCTGCAGGCCGGAATTGGCGAGATATTCCGCAACCACCTGGCTGCCCGGGGCGAGCGAGGTCTTCACCCACGGCTTGGCCTTGAGGCCCTTCGCCGCGGCGTTGCGCGCGAGCAGGCCGGCGCCGATCAAGACGCTCGGATTCGAGGTGTTGGTGCAGGAGGTGATCGCGGCGATCACGACGTCGCCATGGCCGATATCGAAGTTCTTGCCTTCGACCAGGAAGCGCTTGGTGGGCTCCTCGGCCTTCTTGTACTCGCTGCCGAGCGCAAGCGAGAAGCCCTCCGCGACGGTCGGCAGCGCGATGCGGCCTTCGGGACGCTTCGGGCCCGCCATCGACGGCACGACGTCGCCGAGGTCGAGGGTCAGCGTTTCCGTGAACACCGGATCGGGCGACTTGGCGGTGCGGAACAGGCCCTGCGCCTTGGCATAGGCCTGCACCAGCGCGACGCGCGCCGAGGCTCGGCCGGAGGTCTTGAGGTAGTCGAGCGCGGCGGCGTCCACCGGGAAGAAGCCGCAGGTCGCGCCGTATTCGGGCGCCATGTTGGCGATGGTCGCCTTGTCGGCGACGGAGAGATGGTCGAGGCCGGGGCCGAAGAACTCGACGAACTTGCCGACCACGCCGAGCTTGCGCAGCATCTGCGTCACGGTCAGCACGAGGTCGGTGGCGGTGACGCCTTCCTTCAGCGCGCCCTTCAGCTTGAAGCCGACGACATTGGGCAGCAGCATCGACAGCGGCTGGCCGAGCATGCAGGCTTCCGCCTCGATGCCGCCGACGCCCCAGCCGAGCACGGCCAGACCGTTGACCATGGTGGTGTGGGAATCGGTGCCGACGAGCGAATCGGGATAGGCGACCTCGAAGGTGCCGGTCTTCTTGCCGACCGTCATCTTCTCCTTCTTGGTCCAGACCGTCTGGGCCAGATATTCGAGATTGACCTGGTGGCAGATGCCGGTGCCGGGCGGCACCACGGAGAAGTTCGAGAACGCCTTCTGGCCCCACTTCAGGAACTCGTAGCGCTCCTGGTTCTGCTTGTATTCCTCGGTGACGTTCTTGCCGAAGGCCTTGTTGTCGCCGAAGAAGTTCACGATCACGGAGTGGTCGATGACGAGATCCACCGGCACCAAGGGATTGATCTTCTCGGCATCACCGCCGAGCTTCTGCATGGCGTTGCGCATTGCGGCGAGGTCGACCACCGCGGGCACGCCGGTGAAGTCCTGCATCAGCACGCGCGCCGGGCGGAACGCGATCTCGTGCTCCAGCGACTTCTTGCGCAGCCATTTGGAGACGGCGACGATGTCCTCCTTCTTGACCGAACGCCCGTCCTCGTTGCGCAGCAGGTTCTCGAGCAGGACCTTCATCGAATAGGGAAGTTTGGAAATCCCCTTCAGACCATTCTTCTCGGCCGTGGGCAGGCTGTAATAGACGTAGGTCTTGGCGCCGACCTTGAGGGTCTTTTTGCATTTGAAGCTGTCGAGCGAGGTCATGTAGGAATCCCAATTGTTAGCTATACCCGGCAGGGTATCTTAACACCGTCAGCGTATCAGGCTGGGCCGCTTGCAGGGGCAGGTTGAGTTGCTGCATCAAGTAGTTCCGGGCTTATAGAAGCTTTCTAACCGCGCCGCCACAGCCACAATCGTGCCGCAGCAATCGCGAGCCAAAAATTCCCATGCGCTACCCCAAGTTTTCCTGAGGCCCGGCTTTGACTGAATTGAAACGAGGCGAGATGCGGCTCTCCGGACACGGACTCGCCTGCGTGCGGGGCGGCCGCCAGGTGTTTGCCGGGCTCGATTTCGCCGCGGTCTCCGGCGAGGCCGTGGCGGTCGTCGGCCGCAACGGCTCGGGCAAGACCTCGCTGCTGCGGCTGATCGCGGGCCTGCTGGTGCCGGCGGGCGGCCAGATCGCGCTCGCGGGCGGCGATGCCGAACTGACGCTGCCCGAGCAGTGCCATTATCTCGGCCACCGCGACGCCCTGAAGCCGGCCCTCAGCGTCGCTGAAAATCTGACCTTTTGGGCTGATTTCCTGGGCGGCGAGCGCGGTGACGCCGCCGAGACCCTCGCCACCGTCGGGCTCGATCATGCCACCCATCTGCCTGCGGGCTTCCTCTCCGCGGGCCAGCGCCGCCGGCTGTCGCTGGCGCGCCTGCTGACCGTCCGCCGCCCGGTCTGGCTGCTGGACGAGCCCACCAATGCGCTGGACGTTGCCGGCCAGGACATGTTCGGCGGCCTGATGCGCGAGCACCTGTCGCGCGGCGGCCTCATCGTCGCCGCGACCCATGCCCCGCTCGGGATCGAATCGCGGGAGCTGCGGATCGGGGGTGTGGCGTGATTCCAGTGCACCCTCAGCTTTCCGAGCGGCTGGGCACCGGCCGCTCCGTTCCCTCGCCTCTCCCGCTTGCGGAAGAGGCCGGCGCGGAGCGCCGGGTGAGGGTTCTCTCCTCTGGGGGAGCCTTCGTTGTCGAGACACACTCTCCCCAGCCCTCCCCCGCAAGCGGGGGAGGGAGCGCACCGCCCCTGGGGCGCGCCGGAGCCACCCCATGACCGCCCTGTCCGCCCTCATTCGCCGGGACATCCGGATCGCGCTCCGCGTCGGCGGCGGGGCGCTGATCGGGGTGCTGTTCTTCCTGACGGTGGTGGTGCTGATGCCGTTCGCGGTCGGGCCGGATCTGGCGCTGCTGTCACGGCTGGGGCCGGCGATCCTCTGGCTCGGCGCGCTGCTGGCGAGCCTGCTGACCCTGGACCGGCTGTTCATGGCCGACCACGAGGACGGCTCGCTCGACCTGATCACGATGAGCCGGACGCCGCTGGAACTCGCCTGTGCCGCCAAGGCGCTGGCGCATTGGCTGGCGGCGGGCCTGCCGCTGATTGTCGCAACCCCCGTGCTCGGCCTCCTGCTCAACCTCGACATGGTCGCGACCGGGGCGGTGGCGCTGACGCTGCTGGCGGGCACCCCGGCGCTGACGTTCACCGGCATGATCGGCGCGGCGCTGGCGGTGACGTTGCACCGCGGCGGCCTGCTGATGGCGGTGCTGGTGCTGCCGCTGTCGATCCCGGTGCTGATTTTCGGCGTGGCGGCCTCGCAGGCCGTGATCGTCGGTCCGATGACGTTCGGCGCGCCGTTCTCGATCCTGTGCGCGCTGTCGCTGGTCAGCCTCGTGATCGGCCCCTTCGCAGCCGCAGCGAGCCTGCGTCACGGGCTCGATTGAGATGCGCTCGACCGGCCTTGACCCCGATCAACTTTCGCCCCTCGCTTTCGTGCTGATTGCCTGAGCGGCCACCGATGATTATCAGGGTACCATGACACTGATCGACCTCGCCAACCCCACGCGGTTCCTCGCGCTGACAGCGCGGGTTCTGCCGTGGCTCGCGGCCGCGACCGTCGTCCTGCTCGCGATCGGTCTCTATCAAGCCGCGCTCGCGCCCGACGACTACCAGCAGGGCGCGACGGTGAAGATCATGTTCATCCACGTGCCCAATGCCTGGCTGTCGATGTTCGTCTGGGGCGTGATGAGCATCGCTTCGCTGGGCACGCTGGTGTGGCGGCATCCGCTCGCCGACGTCGCCGCCAAGGCGGCCGCGCCGATCGGCGCCGCCTTCACCTTCCTGGCGCTGCTCACCGGCTCGCTGTGGGGCCGGCCGATGTGGGGCACCTATTGGGAATGGGATGCGCGGCTGACCTCGGTGCTGATCCTGTTCCTGATGTATCTCGGCCTGATGGCGCTGTGGCGCGCGGTCGACGATCCCTCGCGCGCGGCACGCGCCGCCGCGGTGTTGACCCTTGTCGGCGCGCTGAATTTGCCGATCATCAAATTCTCGGTGGACTGGTGGAACACGCTGCACCAGCCGGCCTCGGTGATGCGCATGGGTGGATCGGCGCTCGACAAATCGTTCCTGATTCCGCTCCTGGTGATGGCGATCGCCTTCACGCTGCTGTTCGTCACGCTGCATCTGGCGGCGATGCGCAACGAGATCCTGCGCCGCCGCGTCCGCTCCCTGCAGATGATGCAGGCGAGCCGCGTCGCGTTCTCGAGCGAGATGGGCGCCGGCTCGCGCGGACAAAACGCGTCGAACGAAGTTGGGGCCGCATGATCATGTCGCTTGGTCCCTATGCATCCTTCATCGTGACGTCCTATGCGGCGGCGGCCCTCGTGGTCGCGATCCTGATCGGCTGGATCGCGCTCGACTATCGCAACCAGACGCAGCGGCTGCGCGAGCTGGAGGAGCGCGGCATCACGCGCCGGTCCGGCCGCAGCGCGACGGACCTGCGATGAGCGATCAACCCGCCGCCGCAGCGCCGCAGCGCCGCACCTTCCTGATGGTGCTGCCGCTGATCGCCTTCATCGGACTTGCGCTGCTGTTCTGGTTCCGGCTCGGCAGCGGCGATCCCTCGCGGATTCCCTCGGCGCTGATCGGCCGTCCCGCGCCGCAGACCGCGCTGCCGCCGCTGGAGGGATTGCAGGACAACGGCGCGCAGGTGCCCGGCCTCGATCCCGCCGCGTTCAAGGGCAAGGTCAGTCTCGTCAATGTCTGGGCGTCCTGGTGCGTGCCGTGCCACGACGAGGCGCCGCTGCTGACCGAGTTGGCAAAAGACAAGCGCTTCCAGCTGGTCGGCATCAATTACAAGGACGCCTCCGACAATGCGCGGCGCTTCCTCGGGCGCTACGGCAACCCGTTCGGCCGCGTCGGCGTCGACGCCAACGGCCGCGCCTCGATCGAATGGGGCGTCTATGGCGTGCCCGAAACATTCGTCGTCGGCCGCGAGGGCACGATTCTCTACAAGCTGGTCGGCCCGATCACGCCGGACAATCTGCGGACGGTGTTGCTGCCGCAGATGGAGAAGGCGTTGCAGGCGGGGTCGTAAGGCATCTCGTGCCCCGGACGCAGCGCAGCGATCCTTCATCGATGCGCTGCAGAGCCGGGGCCCATGTCACCACGACGTCACGTTTGGAAAGAGACTGGGTCCCGGCCCGCGCTTGGCGCGTCCGGGACACGAGACCGTCAGCCCTTGCTGATGTCCCCCGCCTCGGCCTCGCTCCTCTCCAGCGACACCGGCGCGAGATGATAGCGCTTGGTCAGCGGCATCTGGGCGATGGCGAAGATCATGGTCAGCGGGGTGACGCCGAACACCTTGAAGTTCACCCAGAAGTCCGTGCTTTGCGTGCGCCAGATGATCTCGTTCAGCACCGCCATGCCGGCGAAGAACAGCGCCCAGCGCAGCGTGAGGATGCGCCAGCCCTGCGGCGTCAGGTTGAACACCTGGTCGAACATCACGGCGATGAAGGAACGGCCGAACAACAGGCCGCCGCCGAGGATCGCCGCGAACAGGCCGTAGATGATGGTCGGCTTGAGCTTGATGAAGGTCTCGTCGTGCAGCACCAGGGTCAGCGTGCCGAACACCAGCACGATCACGCCCGTCACGATCGCCATGACCGGGATGTGACGCGTCACCACGTAGGACGCGATCATTGCCGCCACGATCGCGACCATGAAGGCGCCGGTGGCGGCAAACAAGTTGAACTTCGCGTTGACGAAGAAGAACACGAGCAGCGGACCGAGCTCGGTCGCCAGCTTGAACAGCGGATGCGGCTGGGTCTTGTCCATTACCTGACCTTCTTTGCTGTCATCCCCCGCGAAAGGCGGGGGATCCAGTATTCCAGAGCCAGCGCGGCTGAACCGAGAAGCTGCGGCGTACTGGATGCCCCGCCTTCGCGGGGCATGACGAGGAAACCTACGATTCGATTCCGGCGATGGCGCGGGCGAAGTCGCGCGCGGTGAACGGCGCGAGATCGTCGACGCCTTCGCCGACGCCGATGAAATGCACCGGCAGCTTGAACTTCTCGGCCAGCGCCACCAGAATGCCGCCGCGCGCAGTGCCGTCGAGCTTGGTCATCACGAGGCCGGTGACGCCGGCGGTGCGGTGGAAGGCCTCGACCTGCGACAGCGCGTTCTGGCCGACGGTGGCGTCCAGCACCAGCAGCACCGCATGCGGCGCGGTCGCATCCACCTTGCGGATCACGCGCACGACCTTTTCGAGCTCGTTCATCAGCTCGGCCTTGTTTTGCAGGCGGCCGGCGGTGTCGATCAGCAGCACGTCGACGTTCTGCTCCGTGGCCGCGGTGAGCGCATTGAAGGCAAGGCTTGCGGAGTCCGAGCCTTGCGCGCCCGCGATGACGGGCGTCCTGGTCCGCTCGCCCCACACCTTGAGCTGCTCGATCGCTGCCGCGCGAAAGGTGTCGCCGGCGGCCAGCATCACCTTGCGGCCTTCGGATGCGAATTTTTGCGAGAGCTTGCCGATCGTGGTGGTCTTGCCGGAGCCGTTGACGCCGACCACGAGGATGACGAACGGCTTTTTGGCCGCATCGATCTCGAGCGGCTTCGCCACCGGCGCCAGCACCTTCTCGACCTCGGTGGCGACGACGTCCTTGACCTCGTCCGCCGAGATCGCCTTGTCGTAGCGGCCGGTGCCGACCGCGTCCGCGATCCGGACCGCGACGGAGGTGCCGAGATCGGCGCGCAGCAGCACGTCCTCGATGTCGTCGAGCATGGCGCGGTCGAGCTTGCGCTTGGTGACGAGGTCGGCGACCGCGGTCCCGAGCGAGGACGAGGTGCGCTTCAGCCCGTTGGACAGGCGGCGCCACCAGCTCAGCTTGGGGGGATCTGACGTGGTATCGTTCATGGCGGGGGTGTGTTAGCCGTTCCGGCCCATAAACGAAAGTCTTGACCGAAAGTCTTGCAATTGCTCGATGTTCCCCAATTGACGGCCGACGAGATCCTGGCCCGCGTGCTCCATCGCGACGGCCTGATGCTGGTCATCGACAAGCCGGCCGGCCTGCCCGTGCATCGCGGCCCCAAGGGCGGTCCCAATCTGGAGGATTCCTTCGACGCGCTGCGCTTCGGCCTGCCGCGACCGCCGGTGCTGGCCCACCGGCTGGACAAGGACACCTCCGGCTGCCTCGTGCTCGGCCGCCATCGCAAGGCGACCGCCTCGCTCGGCCTGCTGTTCAAGCACGGCAAGATCGGCAAGACCTACTGGACCGTGGTCGAGGGCGGCCCCACTGAAGACGAAGGCACCATCGACTTAGCCCTGGGACGGCTCAACGCCGAGCGCGGCTGGTGGCAGAAGCCGGATCCGGAAGGCCAGAAGGCCGTCACGAATTGGAAGGTGATGGGCCGCAGCGACGGCTTCACCTGGCTTGCCATGGAACCGGTGACGGGACGGACCCATCAATTGCGGGTGCATTCGTCAGCGACCGGCTGGCCGATCTTCGGCGATAACATTTACGGCAACGGCCCGCGCTTCGGCGAGCCGAAGCTGCACCTGCATTCCCGCGAGATCGTGGTGCCGATCTCCCGGAACAAGGAGCCGGTCCGCGTCGTGGCGCCGGCCCCGCCGCATATGCATGAGAAGCTGAGGGCTTGCGGGTGGAACGGGGAGTAGGTGTCGCTGCTGTTCACCTCTCCCGCTGGGAGAGGTCGCGCCGAAGGCGCGGGTGAGGGTTCTTTCCTCTAGGGAATGTCCCGTTGCGGAGACACCCTCTCCCCACCCCTCCCCCGCAAGCGGGGGAGTGAGCGTACCGACGCCGCTTCTGCATCTTGCGCAAGACCAGCCGCTCCAGCCCCATGGTTTACGAAACCTTCAGTCCTCGTCCCTCATGATTGCGGTTGCTTAGAACAAGCTTCCGTCACTTCGCTCAGGACGAGCAACGCGTCATGTCCACGGCCGGGCTATCGATCATCGACGAGGTCGAATCCGCGATTCGCACCGGCTCACCGGAAAAAGGCCTGGCAACGGCCCGCCGGGTCACCGATCTGTTCCTGACCTCCGCCGGCAGTTTCGACGACGAGCAGATCGCGCTGTTCGACGACGTGCTCGATCGTCTGATCGGCACCATCGAGCTGCGCGCGCTCGCCGACATGGGCGCACGCATCGCGCTCGCCGAGATCAGCGCGCAGCTGGCGCCGGTCGCGCAGGCGCCGCCCTCTGTGATCCGCCGCCTCGCCAGCAACAACGAGATCCGCATCGCCGGTCCCATCCTGCAGGAATCCGCCCGCCTCGACGACGGCGAGCTGGTGAAGATCGCCTCCAGCAAGGGCGAGCCGCATCTGCTCGCGATCGCCGGCCGCTGGTGGCTGAAGGAGATCGTCACCGACGCGCTGCTGGCGCGCCGCTATCCCAGCGTCAGCCGCAGGCTCGCCGCCAATCCCGGCGCGCGCGTCTCCGGCAATGGATTCGCGCTGATGGTCGGGCAGGCCGAGGCGGATCCCGAGCTTGCCGTCAGCGTCGGCGTCCGCGTCGACCTGCCGTCGGAGCTGCGCCGCCGATTGCTGCGCTCAGCCACCGATGCCGTGCGCACCCGCCTGTTGTCGTGCGCACCGCCGCATCTGTTCGAGGAGATCCAGAGCGCGATCGCGGCCATCGCCGTCGGCGTCGAGCGCGAGATGTCGGGCGTGCGCGATTTCGAAGGCGCCAAGCGCGCCATCGCAGGCCTCAAGGCCACCGGCCAGCTCAACGAGGCGACGTTGCTCGGCTTCGCCAGGCAGCGCCGTTACGAGGAGACCGCCGCCGCCCTGGCCGCCCTGTCCGGATCGACCGTCGAGGTGATCCGTCCGCTGATGCAGAGCCTGCGCGACGACGGCCTGTTGGTGCCCTGCAAGGCCGCGCAGCTCAGCTGGGAAACCGCCATCGCCGTGCTCGAAAGCCGTTTTGCCACCGGCGCGATGAAGCCGGCGGACCTCGCGCGAGCGCAAGCGCACTACGCGCGCATGACGCCGGAGAATGCAAAGCGGACGCTGCGGTTCTGGCAGGTCAGGGCGTCGTAGGGGCGCGCTATTCGCCAAACGAACGGTGTCATCCCCCGCGAAAGCGGGGGATCCAGTAGAGACGTCGGTGAGATGCGGAAAACCCGCGGCGTACTGGGTCGCCCGGTCAAGCCGGGCGACGACACCGACTATGTGGTGAGCCGTTCGCCATCGCTGCCGCCAATCACGAGCGGCACGACGCTGCCGACCCGCTCGCCCGCAATCGCCACCGGCAAATAGTGCTCCGTGCGACCCTGCTCCTCGCTCTCGATCAGCACCTCGCGCGTCGCGCCGATCTCCGCCTGCAGCCGCTTGCGCAGCGCCGCTTCGCCTGCCGCGCGCAGCCGCTTCGCACGTTCCTTGATTGCCGGCCCCGCAACTTGCGGCATCCTTGCGGCCGGCGTGCCGGGGCGGGGCGAATAGGGGAAGACGTGCAGGAATGTCAGGCCGCATTCTTCGACGAGATCGAGCGAACGCGAGAACATCTCATCCGTCTCGGTCGGGAAGCCCGCGATGATGTCGGCGCCGAACGCGACGTCGGGGCGCAGGCGGCGGACCTGGTCGCAGAACACGATCGCGTCCTGCCGCGAATGCCGCCGCTTCATGCGCTTCAGGATCATGTCGTCGCCGGATTGCAGCGACAGGTGCAGATGCGGCATCAGGCGCGGATCGTCAGCAATGGCGTCGAGCAGATCGGAATCTGCCTCGATCGAATCGATCGAGGAAATGCGCAGGCGCTTCAGCTCCGGCACGTGCCGCAAAATCTGCTTGGTCAGCAGGCCGAGCCTCGGCGCGCCCGGCAGATCGGCGCCGTAGCTGGTGAGGTCGACACCGGTCAGCACGATCTCGGCATGGCCGCGCTCGACGAGCATCCGCACCTGCTCGACCACCGCGCCCATCGGCACCGAGCGCGAATTGCCGCGGCCATAGGGGATGATGCAGAAGGTGCAGCGATGATCGCAGCCGTTCTGCACCTGCACGAACACCCGCGGCAGGCCGCTCGCATAACCGTCGACGAGATGCGGCGCCATCTCCCTGATCGCCATGATGTCGCTGACGGCAATCTTCTCGTGGGCGCCGAGGTCTAAAGCGCTGCGCGTCTCCTGCCACGCGGACGCGCGCATCTTGTCGTCATTGCCGAGGACGCGATCGACCTCGGCCATGTCGGCGAACATCGCCGCTTGCGTCTGCGCCGCGCAGCCGGTCACGACGATGCGTGCACCGGGCCGTTCGCGCTTCAACTTGCGGATCGATTGCCGCGCCTGCGCCACCGCCTCGTTGGTGACCGCGCAACTGTTGACGACGATGGTGTCCTCGAGCCCTGCCGCTTCGGCCTCGCGGCGCATCACCTCGGCCTCGAAGGCGTTGAGGCGGCAGCCGAACGTGACGACGTCGACGGCCATCAGGCGACCGGCGCGAACAGCGCCGGATCGAACCTGCCCTCATATTCGAAGGTCGCGGTGCCCGTCATCAGCACGTGGTCGTCGCGCTCGCGCCATTCGATGCCGAGCTTGCCGCCGGGCAGCGTGATCTCGACATTGCGCTCGGCGCGCTTCAGGCGGGCCGCGGCGACCGCCGTGGCGCAGGCCGCCGAGCCACAGGCCCTGGTCAGGCCGGCACCGCGCTCCCAGGTGCGGATCGTGATGTGCTGGGGATCGACGATATGGGCGAGCGTGATGTTGGCGCGCTCCGGGAAGATCGGATGGTTTTCCAGCAGCGGGCCGAAACGCTCGAGATCGTAGCCGTCGACATCGTCGACCCAGAAGATCGCGTGCGGATTGCCCATGCTCACCACGGAGGGCGAATGCAGGATCGGATTGTCGATCGGCCCGATCTGCAACTCGATGTAGCGGGTGTCGCGGAACTCTTCCGCCAGCGGGATATCCTGCCAGCCGAACTTCGGCGCGCCCATGTCCACGGTGTAGAGATCCGGCGACGGCCCCTGCCAGGCGTTGAGCAGGCCCGCAGCCGTCTCGAACGTCGCCGCGGTCTGCCCGTTCTTCTCGAAGATGCGCCGCACCACACAGCGCATGCCGTTGCCGCAGGCGCCGGCCTCCGAGCCGTCATTGTTGTAGATGCGGATGAAGGCCTCGGTGCCGTCGAGCCGCGGCTTCTGCAGCACCATGAGCTGGTCGTAGGCCACGCCGCCGTTCGCGGACGCCACCGCGCGGGCGTCGTCCGGCGTCACCCGGCCTGCGGAATCGCGCATGTCGACAACGACGATCTCGTTGCCGATGCCGTTCATCTTGGCAAATGCGTGGTTGGCCAGCGCGCTCATGAAAATTCCCGAATTTCGCCCGTCTTATATGGCGATCCTTGCCGGCTTGGCCAGTGATTTGCAGCCGGCCGCATGACGCATCTGTCATGGGACGAATTCGGCACTCGCGTGTTAGAACGGCGCCGCTCGCCGCGAACCGGGATGCGGAGCCGGGCTAAAGCCGGATTTGGGCCTTGGTGGGCAAGGTCTTGGTGATTGAGGGCCTTGGTGGTCAAGGCCTTGGTAGGTTAAGGCCTTGGGGAGAATAAAATGATCAGGTTTCGTCGTCTTGCTCTGGCCGCGCTGATCCCGGCAGCGGCCTTGTCGCTGGGCCTGCCTGAGGTTATGGCACAAACCCCGAGCCCGGCACCGGCCGCCTCGGCAAGTCCCTCGCCGGCCCCATCGGCGAGCCCCTCCCCGGCCGCGAGCGCGTCGCCCGCACCTGCGGCCGCACCATCGCCAGCAGCCAGCGCCTCGCCCGCGCCTGCGACAACGTCCTCGCCCGCAGCCAGTGCCTCACCCGGCCCGGCAACACCGCCGCCTGCCGCCCCCACAACCCCCGCCCCGGTGCAGACCGCCGATCCGTTCGGCCTGGAGACCACGCTCGAGGCCAGGAAGGTCGTCATGGTCAAGGGCACCGCGAACTGGGACTCGGCCTTCGACACGCTGATCGACGCTTTCAAGGCGCTGAACACGCTCCTGGACAAGCAGGGCATCAAGCCGGCCGGCAATGCGATGATTGTCTACACCTCGACCGACGACACCGGTTTCACCTTCCTGGCCGAGATGCCGGTCGAGCAGGACCCCAAGAACCTCGCGAAGGACATGAGCATCGGCAAATCGCCGGAGGGCAAGGTGCTGAAATTCGTCCATCGCGGCTCCTACGACAACATGGACAACACCTACGAAGCGATCACCAATCACCTCGACGACAAGAGACTGGAAGCCAAGGACACCTTCATCGAGGAATACCTCACCGACCCCTTGAAGACCGCTGAAGACAAGCTCGTGATCAACGTTTTCGTGCCGCTGAAATGAGAGTCATGAAGAACCCTGCCGTCCTTGCCGCGTCCCTTGCCGCCGTTGTTGCCGCCGCGCTGCTGGCAGCGCCCGCGCTCGCCGATGACTTTCCGTCCGCCATTTCGGTGAGCGGCGAAGCCAATGTCTCCGTGGCGCCGGATCTCGCGCAGATCGACGCCGGCGTCGCCAACGACGCCAAGACGGCGAAGGAAGCCTCCGACGCCAACAATGCCGCGATGGGCAAGGTGCTGCTGGCGCTGAAGAGCGCCGGCATCGCCGAGAAGGATTACCAGACCTCGCGCCTGTCGCTGCAGCCGCAATACGGCCAGAACAAATCCACCGGCGCATCCCCGGTGGTCGGCTTCCGCGCCAGCAATCGCGTCACCGTCAAGATTCGCGACGTCACCAAGGTCGCCACCATCATCGACACGCTGGTCGGCGCCGGCGCCAACGACATCGGCAACATCTCCTTCGAGGTGACGCAGGCCTCGAAGCTTCTCGACGATGCGCGAGAGCAGGCAGTCGCGGACGCCCGCCGCAAGGCCGAGATCTATGCCAAGGCCACCGGCGTCACGTTGGGCACGCCGCTGAGCGTGTCCGAGGGCGGCGCTCCGGTGCCGCTGTTCAAGGCGCGGATGGCGACAGCACCGATGGCAGCGCCTGCTGCGGTCGCACCCGGCGAGGAGACGCTGTCGGTGACGGTGAACGTGAGCTGGGCGATCAAGCAGGTGCAGTAAGACGCACGCTGCCGGCTAAGAATACAGGTGTCGTCCCCGCGCAGGCGGGGACCCATAACCACAGGGAGTGGTTATCGCGCGACGCAGGTCACTCCGAGTCTTCGCCAAACTTCTCCCTGTGGTTATGGGTCCCGGATCTGCGCTTCGCTTGTCCGGGACGACAGCGGAGAATGACGCGAAATCTCAGCTAGATCTCCACCACCTGCCCCGGCTGCATCGCCACGAACCGCTCTTGCGGGATCTTCGCTGCATCCAGCGCGTCCACCAGCGCCTTGGCCGGCGCATCGATCGCTTCGTCCGTCAGCTGGAACGTGCCGTGGTGATGCCCGAGCGCGGCCTCGGCGCCGCAATCGGCCAGCGCCTTCACGGCGTCCTCCGGATTCATGTGCTGGTCGCGCATGAACCAGCGCGGCTCGTAGGCGCCGATGGGAAGGATGGCGAGGCGCAGCTTGCCGTGCTTCTCGGCGACGCGTCGAAAATGCCGGCCGTCGCCGTAGCCGGAATCGCAGACGACGTAGATTTTCCCGGCCGGCGTCTCCAGGACGAAACTCGCCCATAGCGCCCTGTTGCGATCGAACATGCCGCGCGCCGTCCAGTGCCGGGTCGGCACCAGATGCACGGCGATGCCACCCCCGAGCTCGACGCGGTCATGCCAATCGAAGGCTTCGACCTTGATGCTGGGATCGGCGCCGCGCATCGTGACGTCGTTGCCGAGCGGAGTGACCACACGCGGGGCAAAATTCTTGGTGAGCCGCGACAGCGTCGCGATATCGAGATGATCGTAGTGCCCGTGCGAGACCAGCACGACGTCGATCTGCGGCAGCTTCTCGAAGGCGATGCCGGGATCGTTGTGCCGCTTCGGCCCGGCCCAGGCGACCGGCGAAACCCGCATCGACCAGACCGGATCGACCAGGATGTTGAGGCCGCCGGCCTGGATCAGCCAGCTGGCATGGCCGACGAAGGAGAGCCGCACCTTGTCGCCGTCGACGCGCTCCGGCGGGGTGTCGGCATGCGGGCTGGGGGCCCAATCCGGCCATTTCGAGCGCTGCCGCTTGCCGCCGAACTGCCAGCGCAGCACCTCGCGCAGCGATTTCGGCGGCGCCCCGTCCGGATCGAAGAAGTGCAGGCCGTTGAAATGGTCGGAGGCGGGGCCGTCATAGGTTTTCATGCGGAGGATCCAGCGCGAGGACGCCGACCAGAGCACCGATGCCGGCGAGCGGCCCCCAAAAGTCGGGTGACCGGCAGGCTCGTAGGGATAGTCGGGCGGTAAGGCATCACCGGCTATATGGGCCGGGCTGGCAGAAAAGGAACCCATGGCCAAAAATGTCACATTTTCAGTACCTTGCCCTATCAAGGCCGCCCCGGCACCCTAACTTTCCTTGACTTTTGAGCGGCAGCGGCGTTTAACCCCGCCACTTTCTCGGAAAGGCTTTCTTTTCGACCCGCCGACCGGCCCTCGAGGCCGGAGGTCAACGCCCGACAGCGCTGTGCGCCCTCGGGCGCAAAGGTGTTTGGAAGATCGCTTGCCCAGGAAAGCGGTCATCCCCCGCGAAGGCGGGGGATCCAGTATTCCAGAGGCGGCTCGGGTAGAACCGGACAGCCAAGGCGTACTGGATGCCCCGGTCAAGCCGGGGCATGACAGTGGTGAACGCGGCAACCCTGCGCGAGCAGGACAAGGGACAACGGCATTGTTCGACAATCTGTCGGAACGGCTTGGCGGAATTCTCGATCGTCTGACGGGGCGCGGTGCGCTGACCGAAAAGGACGTCGACGCCGCGATGCGCGAGGTGCGCCGCGCGCTGCTGGAGGCCGACGTCGCGCTGGAGGTGGTCCGCAGCTTCACCGAGCGCGTCCGCGAGCAGGCGATCGGCGCCACCGTCGTCAAGTCGGTGACCCCCGGCCAGATGGTGGTCAAGATCGTCCATGACGAGCTGGTCAATACGCTGGGCAGCGAAGGCCAGACCATCGACGTCAATTCCGTGCCGCCGGTGCCAATCATGATGGTCGGCCTGCAAGGCTCAGGTAAGACGACCACCACCGCAAAGCTCGCCCGCCGCCTGGTCCAGCGCGACAAGCGCAAGGTGCTGATGGCCTCGCTCGACGTCTATCGCCCGGCGGCGATGGAGCAGCTCGCCGTGCTCGGCCGCGACCTCGACATTCCGACCCTGCCGATCGTGGCGGGGCAACAGCCGCCGCAGATCGCGAAGCGTGCGCTGGAAGCCGGCAAGCTCGGCGGCTACGACGTCGTGCTGCTCGACACCGCCGGCCGCACCACGCTCGACGAAGAGATGATGGCGGAAGCGGCCGCGATCAAAGCCGCGGCGAACCCGCACGAAGTGCTGCTGGTCGCCGATTCTCTCACCGGCCAGGACGCCGTGAATCTGGCGCGCGCGTTCGACCAGCGCGTCGGCCTTACCGGCATCGTGCTGACACGCGTCGACGGCGACGGCCGCGGCGGCGCAGCGCTGTCGATGCGCGCGGTCACCGGCAAGCCGATCAAGCTGCTCGGCACCGGCGAAAAGACCGACGCGCTGGAAGATTTCCACCCCGACCGTATCGCGGGCCGCATCCTCGGCATGGGCGACGTGGTCTCGCTGGTCGAGCGCGCCGCCGCCAACATTGACGCCGAGAAGGCCGCGCGCACCGCCGAGCGCATGCGCAAGGGTCAGTTCGACCTCAACGACATGCGCGAGCAGCTGCTGCAGATGGCCAACATGGGCGGCATCAGCGGCCTGATGGGCATGATGCCCGGCATCTCCAAGATGAAGAACCAGATCGCGGCCGCCGGCATCGACGACAAGATTTTGAAGCGCCAGGTCGCCATCATCGATTCCATGACGCGCGACGAGCGCCGTCATCCCGACCTGCTCAAGGCCAGCCGCAAGAAGCGCATCGCCGCCGGCAGCGGCCAGAGCGTCGAGCAAGTGAACAAGCTGCTCAAGATGCACCGGAACATGGCCGACGTGATGAAGGCCATGGGCTCGGGCAAGCGCGGCCCGCTGGCCGGCATCGCGCAGGCCATGGGCTTTGGCGGCGGCATGAAGATGCCGTCTCCGGAAGAGATGAAGGCCATGCAGGAGAAGATGCAGAGCGGCGGCGGCCAGGGCCTGCCCAGCCTGCCGAAGGATCTGCCGCCCGGTCTTCGCTCAGGCCTACCGAATGTGCCGGGGCTTACCGGCCTCAGCGGCAAGCCGACCCTGCCGGGGCTCGGCGGTTTTCCCGGCAAGAAGAAATGACGAATTCGTCGCACGGGTCGCAAGTGTCCCGCGCGACGCGAAAATACCGATCAACCGAACAAAACGTACTTTGAAGGAGAACTGAATGTCCGTCGTTATCCGCCTCGCCCGCGCAGGCACCAAGAAGCGTCCCGTCTATCACGTCGTCGTCGCCGACTCCCGCTTTCCGCGCGATGGCCGCTTCATCGAGCGTCTCGGCTATTTCAACCCGCTGCTGCCGAAGGACAACGAGGCGCGCCTCAAGCTCGACCTGGACAAGGTGAAGGCCTGGGTCGCCAAGGGCGCGCAGCCGTCCGACCGCGTGATGCGCTTCCTCGACGCCGCCGGCGTTGCCAAGCGCGAGGCACGCAACAACCCGCAGAAGGCCGTGCCGCGCAAGGAGCGCAAGGCGCAGGCCGAAGCCGCCGCCAAGGGCTAAGGCCGGATCATGTCGGCGCTGGTCTGCGTCGCGCGGATCGGCGCCGCGCATGGTGTGCGCGGTGCGGTCAAATTGTGGACCTTCACCGAGGATCCTTTCGCCGTGAAGCGCTACGGTCCGCTGCTGTCCAAGGACGGCAAGCGCCAGTTCGAAGTCGCACAGGCGCGCGAGGCGAAGGACCATCTGGTCGCGACGTTCAAGGGCGTCACGACCCGCGATGAGGCCGAGCGCCTCAACGGCATCGAACTCTACGTCGCGCGCGACAAGCTGCCCGCGACGGACGAGGACGAATATTACCACACCGATCTGATCGGGCTCGCCGCCGTCACCACGGAGGGCGATGCGCTCGGCCGCGTGCTCGCGATCCACAATTTCGGCGCCGGCGACATCATCGAGATCGCGCCTCTCAAAGGCCCGACGCTGCTGCTGCCGTTCTCCAACGCGGTGGTGCCGGAGGTCGACATCGAAGGCGGCCGCGTGGTGATTTCGCTGCCTGCGGAGATCGAAGACGAAGACAAGGACAACGATCCCTCCGCGAGTCGTCCCCGCGAACGCGGGGACCCATAACCACAGGCCGAGATTTTTCGCTAAGCTGATCGCTCCAGCCGTCGCAAAACCGGCCGCGGTGGTTATGGATCCCGGATCAGCGCTCGCTAAGGTTCGCTTGTCCGGGACGACGAGAACTGAGATCCGATGACCGATCCCTCACCCTGGCGCGCGACGGTGCTGACGCTGTTTCCGGAGATGTTTCCGGGGCCGCTCGGCGTGAGCCTCGCCGGGCGGGCGCTGGCCACCGGGATCTGGCAGCTTGAGGCGCGGGACATCAGGGCGTCCGCCACCGACCGCCACCGCAGCGTCGACGACACCCCGGCCGGCGGCGGCCCCGGCATGGTGCTGCGCGCGGACGTGCTGGCGGCGGCCATCGATGCGGCGGAGACAGGACCCGAACGACCACGCCTACTCATGAGTCCGCGCGGTCGGCCATTGACTCAGTCCCGTGTCGAGGAGCTCGCCCGGGGGCCCGGCCCGCTGATCGTCTGCGGGCGCTTCGAGGGGGTGGACCAGCGGGTGATCGACGGACGGGGCCTCGAGGAGGTCTCGATCGGCGATTACGTGCTGTCCGGGGGCGAAATCGCCGCGTTAGCCCTGATCGACGCCTGCGTGCGGCTGTTGCCGGGGGTGATGGGCAAGGAAGCCTCGGGAACCGAGGAAAGCTTTTCCGAGGGCCTTCTGGAATACCCCCAATACACCCGCCCGCAGCTGTTCGAGGGGGTTCCGATACCTGAGATCCTGACCTCCGGCGACCATGCCAAGGTGGCGGCCTGGCGGCGGGCGCAATCGGAGGCCCTCACCGAGGCCCGGCGGCCGGATTTATGGGCCCAGATCCCGCCAAAGCCGGCGAATCGGGCCGGGCGCCAAAAAACGCCAAAAAACAAGACAGACGGGTGACAAACGCTCCGGCTTGCCTTATAGGAGCGGCCAAATCCGCAATGGCTGGATAGACGAATTTT
>Ga0209758_1001923_pt1 | contig 22600 bp, 18 predicted proteins | sample AraplaMF_Col_mMF_FD_184258 | JGI IMG/M metagenome (GOLD analysis project Ga0209758, IMG submission 184258) | Arabidopsis root microbial communities from the University of North Carolina, USA - plate scrape MF_Col_mMF (SPAdes) (version 2) | ecosystem: Host-associated > Plants > Roots > Endosphere...
AATTTCTCGCAGCTCAAGCGCTTCTCCGATGCCTGCGGCGCGGAGATCCCGCGCTGGATCGCCAAGCGCATGCAGGCGCACGGCGACGATGCCGAAGCGATCCGCGAACTGGCCGCCGACGTCGTCGCGCAGCTGTGCCAGCGCCTGCTCGACGGCGGCGCGCCGGGGCTGCACTTCTACACGCTCAACCGCGCCAAGGCGACGCAGGCGGTGCTGGAGCGCCTGTCGATCTAAGCGCGTATCGATCAAGCGCGGATTCGAACTTCCAGTCAGGCCGCGCGGGTTATCCTGCGCGGCATGCGTCTCTTCATTGTTGCTTCCGCACTGCTCGTTTCCTGCTGGCTGCTGCCCGCTCCCGCCACCGCGCAGGAGGGCGTGCATCGCTGCATCGGCCCCGACGGCACGCCGCTGTTCACCGACCAGCCCTGCGCCGCGCTGAAAGCCACGCCGGTGCAGGCGGCTCCCAAATCCACGACCGCTCCCGCACCCAATACGCCGCCGTCGGCACCGCCGCCGATCCTGTGCGCCTCCACCGTCGCCGAACTGCGCCAGAGCGTCACCGACGCGTTCGCCACGCGCGATCCCAACCGCCTCGCCGGCCTGATGCTGTGGGAAGGCGCCGGGCGCAACGCGGTGGTCGCCGATATCCGCACGCTGAGCGCGCTGATGAAGCGCCCGCTGCTGGATTTCGGCGAACAGAACGCGGCAGACCAGGCCGCCGCCGATCCCGACGCAGCGCCCGCCGAGCATCCCGCCGCGCCGCCGGAACACCAGCTGGTGGTGCATACCGCCGCCGACGACGGCAGCGGTGTGCCGCGGGAAACGCGCTTCGACATCGTGCGCCGCTCCGGCTGCCTGTGGCTGCGCAGCGCCGGTTGAGCCGCCGCCGGCGAGCGCATTCGAACGGGCGCTTGAACAGGTGCAAGCCGGCTGAAAGATGAGCCCGCCCCGCAGCGGTTATCATGTCGCTCATTTTTCGGAGAATCGACATGGCGCAGCAGTATCCCGAATGGATCTGGCAGAACGGCCAGATCAAGCCCTGGCGCGAGGCCACCACGCATGTGATGTCGCATGCGCTGCATTACGGCTCGTCGGTGTTCGAGGGGATCCGCAGCTACGCCACGCCCGACGGCGCCGCGATCTTCCGGCTGACCGACCATCTCAAGCGCCTGTACCAGTCGGCCAAGATCTACGACATGGTGCTGCCCTATTCGCAGGACCAGATCGCCGCCGCCTGCCGCGACGTGATCAAGCAGAACGGCCTGGGCGCCGCCTATCTGCGCCCGGTCGCCTACCGCGGCCTCGGCGGCTTCGGCCTGTCGGCGGAAACGCCGATCGACGTGGCGGTGGCCGCGTGGCCGATGGGTCCGTACCTCGGGCCGGAGGCGCTGGAAAGCGGCATCGACGCCTGCGTGTCGAGCTGGCAGCGCTTCGCGCCGAACACCATTCCGGCCGGCGCCAAGGCCGGCGGCAATTATCTTTCCGGCCAGCTGATCGCGCGCGAAGCGCGCCGCCTGGGCTTCGGCGAAGGCATCGCGCTGGCCAATACCGGCCTGCTCAGCGAAGGCGCGGGCGAGAACCTGTTCCTGGTCTTCGACGGCGTGCTGCACACCACGCCGGCCAGCGCCTCGATCCTCACCGGCATCACCCGCCACACGCTGATCACGCTGGCACGCGAGGACGGCATCGAGGTGATCGAGCGCGACATCCCGCGCGAGTACCTGTATCTGTGCGACGAGCTGCTGATGTGCGGCACCGCCGCGGAAATCACCCCGATCCGCTCGGTCGACGGCAAGAAGATCGGCTCGGGCAAGGCCGGCCGCGTGACGCGCCGGATGCAGGAGCTGTTCTTCGGCTTGTTCAACGGCAAGACCAATGACCAGTGGGGTTGGCTGGAGCCGGTCTGATCCGGCGACAGCCGACGTAGGTTGGGGTAAGCACAGCGAACCCCAACGTGCCTCGCTCCTGCCACACCCCTTCACCCGTCATTCCGGCGCAGGCCGGAATCCAGTAACGACGCCGCATGAATGTGCGAAAGCGCTGATGCCAGGGCTTTCGCGACAACCGATCGATATCGCCACTGGATTCCGGCCTGCGCCGGAATGACGCGCAGGGGAAACAACGGCAATCTTCAATCCGCCGCCAACGCCACCTCCGGTTCGACCTCGCGCCTGCGCTGCGTCGCCTGCTCCCGCAGCAACCCGATGAACACCCGCTCCAGCGCATCGACCTGCGCCGTGCTCATGCACTGCTCCTCGCCCATGAACACGAAGCGCAGCCGCCCGTGCAGCGCGAAGGCGATGAGACCCAGCGGACGGATGCCGAACGAGCGCACCGAGAGCGTGAAGTCCTCCAGCCGGAATGGCGCATCCGCGTCGAGCAACTCGATCGGGCCCAGGTTGGAGAAGGAAAACTGGTTCCAGTTGCCGTTGCGGCTCAGCAGGTCGCCCAGCCGCACGATCGAACGCAGCTTGCCCTCCGAAGGCGGCCTGAGCATCTCGCAGAAGCGATACTTGCCGGGAATATCTTGCAGCTCCTGCTCGATCTTCCCGCTCATCTCCCGATAGATATCGCGCGCCCGCTCCCACAGGTCGCCGCCGCGCTCGCGGCCCACCTCGATCTTGAAGCTGCCGCCGCCGAAGAACAGCATGTCGTCCTTGAGCTGGGCCAGCCGGCCGCGCCGCGCGTCGAACGGATTGTCGATGCGCGTCGGCGCCTGCTTGCCGAGCGCCGCCTGCAGGGCCTGGTCGAGGATCGCCAGCAGGGCCGCATGCATCGACACCTGCTCCGCCCGGCAGCGATGTTTCAGCACGGCGGTCAGGCCCGCGTCGACATGCCACTCGCGCCAAAGGCTGTCATGCCGCAGCGGCCGGCGCGAGGCCGGGATCAGGCTGACCAGCCCGTTGATCACCGCTGCGATCATGCGGCGCTTGCCTTCACCCGGACCGCCCGGCGGCCCTGCGATGTCCAGCGGGCTGATCGGGGCGTACGGCAGCAGCGGCGTCTCCCGATGCGTGGCGGCCAGCAGCTCCCGCGCCAGGGTCAGGATGCTCATGCCGTCGCAGATGCGATGCACCGTGGTGATCAGCAGCACGCCACCGCGACCGGTGCGCAACCACGCTACGCGCAGCAATGGCTCGTCGGGAGCGAAAGCGGCCGCTTCCTCGCGCGCGATCTCGCCGGCCAGCACCTGCTCCGAGGTGCAGATGGCGACGCGCAACGACACCGGGCCGGCCGCGTCCAGCGCGTAGTACAGGCCGTCGCTTTCCTCGCGCAGCAGCATGCGCAGCGCCGGATGCTTGCGCTGCACGCGGTCGAGCGCCGCGCGCAGGCGTTCGATCGACAAGGAGCCGTCGAGGGTCAGGCGATAAGTGATGTTGCCGTCGATCAGCTGCTCGATGGTGGTGAGCTTGCGCATCATGAGCTGGATTCCGTGGCGACCGGCGCCGCGCCGAGCGCACCGCGCTGCGCCGGCTCCTTTTTGCAGAACGCGGCGAGGCGCGGATGCAGGCTTTCGAACGTGCCCAGCCGTCCTCGCCGCCCGTCGACATAGCCGCAGGCCACCGCCAGTACCTTGCGCAGTTTCTGCGGCTCGAACAGCAGCACGTTGAAGGCCTGGTGCAGCGCAAGCAGCCCGCCGAACCAGTGCAGCGCCCACCGACGGCGATACAGGCGCAGGGTGAACACGCCGTTGCGTGCGCCGTAGTAGCGCCGCCACGCCGCATGGTTGGTGGTGAACAGGCGGCCGTGGCGCTCGATCTGGCCGGTGGTCTGGCGCATCTGCACCGCCGCGTTCATGCGCACCGGAATGCCCTGGCTGTTGGCGCGCAGGCCGTACTCGATGTCGATGTACTCGATGAAGTAGTCCTCGCGGAACGCGCCCAGGCGCCGATACGCCTGTGCCGAGATCGCCGAGCCGGAGGAGATCACGAACAAGGTATCGAACACGCCTTCAGTGGGCTCGCGCATCTTCTGCGGCTTGGGCCAGCGTGGTCCCGGCGGCAGCACCGGCATGAACTTTTCCAGGTTGATCTCGTAGATCTTCGGGCCCAGCACGAAGGCCTCGCCTGGTTCGCGCTCGCAGGCCTGCATCATCGCCGCGAAGAAGTCCTCGCCGATGTCGGAGTCCTGGTCGAGCAGGAAGATCACCTCGCAGCCGCGTTCGAGCAGCCGTTCCGCGCCGCGGTTGTAGGCGCCGGCGAGGCCGCCGCGGTTGGCGTTGTGCAGCACCGTGCAGCCCTGGCGCTGCAGCGCGTCGTACAGCACCGCGTCCGGCTGCGGCGAGTTGTCGACCGCAACTACATTCTGCCCTGCGGCCGCCGCTTTGCCGAGATTGCGCAGGAACGCTTCGTTGGGGTGGTAGAGCACGAAGATCACGCCATAGCTTTTCATACGCTCTCCACAGGCAAGGAAGCGGAACCGGGCGCGGATGTGGCCAAGGCCGGCAGCGCGCTGGCCGCCTGCAGCAGTTCCATCGCCAGCTGGCGGATCTGCGCCGCCTGCACGCCCGGCAGCGAGCTCTCATCGGAAATGAAGGCCAGGTCCAGCCGCTCGGCGAAACCGACGATCGTGATCAGGCTCGCCGGCGTCGGCTCGAGCATGGCCGAAGGCGCGTGGATCGCTTCCAGGCGGAGGCCGCCCTCGTCGCGCGAGGAATCGTCCAGCCGCCCCAGGTACGACAGCGATACGCCACGACCGGCAGGCCGCGAACGCGAGAACGCGATCAGCCGGTCGAACAGCGGATGCAGCCGTTCCAGGCCCAGCAGTTGCTCGTAGACGGCAGGCGCGAGGCGATCGACCTGGCGGCGCATGTCGGCCTGCAACGCGTGCGCCAGGCCCCAGAAATCCGCGGCGCGCGGCTTGCGGCCGCCGAAGCCGAGCCGCACGGTCGGCGCCATGGTGAACAACGCGCCGCCCTGCAGCGACGGCAGATAGCGGCGCGCATCGACCGGCGCGACGAACTTGTCCACGCCACGCACTCCACGCACCGACCAGCAAGCGAGCATGAAGGCGGTGCACAGCGCCGCGAATACGCCGACGTCCTCGTCCTTGGCGCGGCGGACCAGGGCCTGCACCGCCGCCGGCTCGATCGACCAGCGCAGGGTATACGCCGCGCCGTAGCTCACCGGCGGGCCGATCCGCTGCAGCCGGATGAACCCCTTGAACAGTGCCGCCTTCAGCTGCGCGCGCCGCTGCAGCCAGCGGTTGCGCTTCGCCTCGGGCGGCACGACGTCTGCGCCGCCTTGCAATTCGAAACGCGGCCCGAGCCGCGCGTCGGGGCGGCCGCAGACGGTGAGGATGTCGCGCAGCAGGCCGACCGCCGAAAGCCCGTCGCAGATGCAGTGGTGGCAGCTCAACAGCAGGTCGCTGCGTCCCTCGCCGCGCAGCCACACCAGCCGGACCAGCGGCTCGCGCGCGCCGTCGAACAGGCGCTCGCATTCCAGCCGCGCCTGCTCCTGCCAATCGTCCTCGCCCTGGCGCTCGACGATGCGCAGCGCGATCGGCGGCGGTGCTTCCTGTTGCACGAACCACGGATGCCCATCGGCGGCATGCTCGACCAGCGACTGCAGCACCGCATGCCTGGCCTGCACGCGATCCAGCGCCAGGCGCAGGCGCGGCTCGTCGAGCGTGCCGGCCAATGTCGCGGGCAGCACGAAGGCGACGGCACGCTGCCCATCCAGGTACATGCCGCGCTCGAACAGGGCGAAGGGGCGGCGCGCGCTCATGCCACGCTCCGCTGCGGCTGCTCGGCGATCTCGACGCTGTCCGGCTGCTCCAGCAGGCCCCAGTACCGCAGCAGCCGCACGGCTTCACCCACGCCGTCCTCGGCGCGGATCGCCCGGCCCAGCGCGTCCGCCTCGCGCAGCATCTGCGGTTGCTGCATGGCGATCAACGCCGCGGCCAGCGCATCCGCATCGAGCCGGCGGCGGTCCAGCGCCGGCGGTGCCACGCCGCGGCGCTGCAGGCAGCGCGCCCAGAACGGCTGGTCGCCGTAGAACGGCACGACGGCCGAAGGAATGCCCGCGCGCACCGCCGCCGCGGTGGTGCCCGCGCCGCCATGGTGCACGGCGCCGGCCATGCGCGGAAACAGCCAGTCGTGCGGCGCCTGGCGCAGGCCATAGATCTGTTCGTCGAGCGCGCCTTCGTCGAGCTCCAGGCCGCCCCAGCCAGCCGCGAGCATCGCGCGGCGGCCGCTCTTGCGCACGCCGTCCAGCACGATGCGGGTGAACTCGGCGGCGCGACTGCTGACCATGCTGCCGAAACCGATATAGACCGGCTTCGGTCCCGCCGCGAGGAAATCGGCCAGCCCGGCCGGCGGCGTCCACGCCGGCGGATCGAAGAACCAGTAGCCGGTGAGCTGCGAGCTGTCCGGCCAGTCCGCCGGCCGCGCCAGCACCTGCCCACTGAAACCGTTGAGCACCTTCGCCTCCAGCGCATGGCGCCCGAGGTAGGGGCCATGCCACGGATAGCGCGGCAAGCCCAGCCGCGGCCGCACGATGTCGTTGATCGCCGGGCGCATCACATGCCACACCAGCAGCCACAGCAGGTGGTGCGCGGCCAGGCTCAGCGGGCCGGGCAGGCGGTCGCGCGAGCCGCTCAGCACCATCGGCGGCTGCAGGCGCGAGGGCGTCAGCGGCTGCAGGCGCGCGATGGCGAACGGCACGCCGCGTTTTTCCGCCAGCGCCTTGGCCAGCAAGGTGCTGTTGCTCACGCCGATCAGCAGGCCGGCGCCTGCGCTCGCCGCCATGCCCTCCTCCGCCCAGTGCTCGGCCCATTGCGCATAGCGCTGGCGGAAAATGCGCGCCATCGCGCGCAGGTTGAGGCCCTGCTCGGCGATGCTGCGGTCGGCCTCCAGCATGGCCTGGAAATCGGCGGTGAGCGGAAAGAACTCCAGTCCCGCCTCGCGCACCAGCGGCGCGAAGTTGCCGCTGGTGGCGATGCGCACCGGATAGCCCGCGCGGCGCAGTCCCTGTCCCAGCGCGACGCAGGGCCGCACGTCGCCCTGGGTGCCGATGGTGAAGATGACGATCGGCCTGGCGCTCATGCCGCGGCCAGCCCCGGCTGCGGCGCCAGCGGCGCGGACAGCATGCGCTCGTCGGGGATGTCGGACAGGCGGTGCCGCAGCACGCTGCCGATCTTCTCCGCCGGCGCCGCATCGAGCACCGCTTCGTGGTGGCAGGCCAGCTCGTGCACCTCGATGCGCCAGCCGATGAAGGGCCGCCATGCGGACGGGCGGTGATCGAGGATGCCGTCCAGGCTGCCTTCGCGCTCGGTGGCCTGGAAGAACAGCAGGTCCAGGTTGATCCGGCGCGGCGTGTACTGGCGCGCCAGCTCCAGGTTGTTGCGCATCACCGCGAACAGGTGCTCGATGAACTGCGGATGGCTCTTGATGATCTCCTGCACCAGCGGGATCGAGCGCGCGTTGTAGCTGTGCAGCAGCAGCGAGGCCAGCTCCTTCAGTGTCTGCGGCGCGTGCTCGCCCACATGCTGGTGCAGTCCGAGGAAGCTCAGCGCGGCGCGCACTTCCTTGGCTTCCTCGCGCGGACGCGAGCGCTCGCCGGCGGTGAACAGGTAACTGTCGATCATCGCCAGCAGTTCCACCCGCTCGCCCATCGCCAGCAGTTGCTCGGCGATGGCGTGGCCGATCAGTCCGCCCATCGAGCGGCCGGCCAGGCGGTAGGGTCCTTCCGGCTGGATGCGGCGGATCTGCGCCAGGTAATCGGTGGCGATTTCCTCGATGCTGCCGGGTAGCCGCATATCGCCGCGCAGGCCGCGCGACTGCAGGCCGTACACCGGCACCGTCGGGTCCAGATGCCGCAGCAGCGCCGTGAAGCCCAGGCTCAGGCCCATCATCGGGTGGATGCAGAACAGCGGCCGCGGCGCCTCCTTGCCGACCTCGCGCAGCCGCGGCGGTGCGCGCAGCACCAGCACTTCGCCCAGCGGGTCGTCGCTCTCGCCGCCGCTCCGCTCGACGAAGGCGGCCAGGTTGGCCACCGTGGGCGCTTCGAACAGGCTGCCCAGCGGCAGCTCCACGCCGAACTCCGCGGGAAAGCCGACGGCCATCTCCGCCGCGGTCAGCGAATCGCCGCCCAGCTCGAAGAAGTTGTCGTGCAGACCGACGCGCTCGATGCGCAGCAGGCGCTGCCACAGCTCGGCCAGCTTGCGCTCGACCGGCGTGCCGGGCTCGACGAAGGCGGCGCGAGCGACGCGGTCCGGCTCCGGCAGCGCGCGCCGATCGAGCTTGCCGTTGGGCGTGAGCGGCAGCGCATCGAGCACGGTGAAGCTGGACGGCAGCGCGGGCTCCGGCAGGCGGCGGCTGAGGAAGACGCGCAACTGGTCGGGATCGAGCGCATCGACGTCGCGCGGTACGACATAGGCGGCCAGCGCCATGTTGCCGTGGCCGTCGCGCGTCGCGGTCACCGCCGCCGCGGCGATCGCGGCGTGCTGGGTCAGCAGGTTCTCGATCTCGCCCAGCTCGACGCGATGCCCGCGAATCTTCACCTGGCTGTCGGCGCGCCCGACGAATTCGAGCAGGCCGTCGTCGCGCCAGCGCACCAGGTCGCCGGTGGCGTACATGCGGCTGCCGTCGGCGGCGAAGGGATCGGGCAGGAAGCGCTCCTCGGTCAATTGCGGGCGATGCAGATAACCCTTCGCCACGCCGGCGCCGCCGATGTACAGCTCGCCGGTCGCACCAGTCACCACCGGGCGCCGCGCGGCGTCGAGCACGTACAGGCGGGTATTGAGGATGGGACGGCCGATCGGCGGGATGCCGGCGCCGATTTCCTCGAGCTCGTAGGCGGTGGACCACACCGTGGTTTCAGTGGGGCCATAGAACTGCGTCACGCGCGCCGCGGCGGCCTTGAGCCGCGCGGCCAGTTCCGCCCCCAGCGCCTCGCCACCGACCAGTGCATGCACGTTTTCCAAGCGCGTTTCCGCGCCGGCCAGCAGGATGCGCCACAGCGAAGGCGTTGCCTGCGCATGCGTCACGCCGCTGTCGCGGATCAGCCGCGCCAGCTCCAGCGGCTGCTGCGCGGCGCCGCTGCCGGCCATCACCACGCAGGCGCCGGCGGTGAGCGGCAGGTACAGCTCCAGCCCGGCGATGTCGAAGATCACCGTGGTGACCGCGAGGTAGCGCTGGCCCGGCGCGGGCTCCAGCAGGCGCGCCATGCCCTGCAGGAAATTGGCCAGATTGGCGTGCGTCACTTCCACGCCCTTCGGCCGGCCGGTCGAGCCGGAGGTGTACAGCACGTAGGCGACGCCGTCGGGGCGGCTCAGGTCCGGCTCCTGCGTCGACTCCAGCACCGCCGCGTCGAACTGCTCCGGCAACAGCTGCAGGCCGCCGCCCATGGGCAGGCGGTCGTGGATCGCGCGGGTGGCGATCAGTGCGATCGGCGCGGCATCGTCCAGCAGCAGCGCGGTGCGTTCGGCCGGGCCGTCCGGATCGATCGGCAGATAGGTCGCGCCGCTGCGCATGATCGCCAGCAACACCACCAGCAGCTGTTCGCTGCGCGGCAACGCCACCGCAACGATATCGCCGGGTGCGACGCCATCGGCCAGCAGCTGCCGTGCCTGCGCCACGCTGCGCCGGTGCAGTTCGCGATAGCTCAGCACGGTGTCTCCATGGATGACCGCGGGCGCGTCGGGTCGCAGCGCGGCCTGGTGCGCGACCAGCGCCGGCAGGCTGCGCGGATCGAGTGCGGCGGCGGTCTCGTTCCAGTTCACCAGCAGGCGCTGACGCTCCTCCTCGCCGAGCAGGTCGAGGTCCTGCAGGCGCGCTTCCGGCTGGGCCAGCACGCCTTCGATCAGGCGGCACAGGCGGCGGCGGTGCTCGTCCAGTTCGGGCATGTCGTACAACAGCGGATTGGCGTCGAGATCGATGCGCAGGCCGGCGTCGGTGCCGCGGTCGTAGACGAAGATCATCAGATCTTCGGCTGAACTGTTGGACATGTTGTGCGAGGACGTACCCGCGCCGGCGAAATCGAGCTGATAGTCGAACGGCTCGATATTGACGCCCAGCCAGGCCAGGCTGCGTCCCTGCCCGACCAGGCCAAGGTCGCGGCGCATGTCTTCATAGCGATACTGCTGGTGGCGCAGCGTCTGCCGCACCGCGCGCGCGACCTGTTCGAACAATTCGCCGGGCGTCAGGTCCGCCGCGAAGCGCAGGCGGATCGGCACAACATTGACGAAGATGCCCGGCATCTGGCGCGCGTCGGCATTGAGCCGCGCGGTCACCGGCATGCCGATCACCAGGTCGTCCGCGCCAGTGACGCGGTGATAGTAGGCAGCCACCAGGCCGATCAGCACCTGCGGCAGGCTGGCGCCGGTGGCCTTGCCCAGTTCGCCGAGCCGGCGCGAGGTTTCCGCCGACAGATACGCCGTGCTGCGGCACAGGCGGTCGGCCAGGCCAGGACGATGCTGGCGGCGAGACAGCGTGACGGCTTCGGGCAGGCCGGCGAGCAACTCCTTCCAGTAGTCGCGGTCGCGGCGGAAGCGGTCGGATTCGCGATAGGCGTTTTCCAGCGTAATGGCGGTGGCGGCGGGCGTGAATGCGCAGGGCGGCGGCTCTTCGCCGCGCACCAGCGCCGTGTACAGCTCGGCCAGGCGCCGCGCGAGCAGGCCGCCGCCGTGGCCGTCCAGCACGATGTGATGCGCGCGCTGATACCAGATGTAGTGATCGGCGGCGAGCTTGAACAGCACACTGACCCACAGCGGATCGTGTTCGAGATGCGGATTGCGCGAGTACTCCTCCTGCATCCAGGCCTCGGCCGCCGCGCGCGGATCGGCTTCGCCGCTCATGTCGAAATAGGGAAACTGGCCGCCGTAGACCTGGCGGATCGCCAGCAGCGGCTTGCCGTCGCGCTCGATCACGTTGGCGCGCATCATCTGCGCCTCGTAGACCAGCCGATACAAGGCCTGGCGGAACAGCGGCGGGTCGACCGGCCCGTGAATATCCACCGCCTCGGCGATATTCATGATGGCGCCGTCGCCACCGATCTTGTGGTTCATCCACAGGCCGCGCTGGGCCGTCGTCAACGGCAGCAATACGTCGTCGCGCACGTCAGTCATCGCATTCCCCTGGCGGCCGTCATGGCCGCACGCATCACGTTGCATTCGCGAAAACCATTAACCGGCCCGATTGGCCGGGTAATGCATTTGAAAGCACCGATAATTACGGCCGAATCAGACCGCCACGGCCATGACAGGCCATGTTTCAAAATGCCGCGTGACGCTGTTTTGTTGTGCGCAGACCGCTACCCGCACCGATGCCTTCAGGTGCGGCCATTAACCACGACTGGTCTGCGGGATGACGCCCGGCAACGGCATGAGGAATTCCGCATGGCGTATGGAAAATACGCTAAGACTAATCCCCTACCCCATTCCCGGCTTGGAGTGTCCATGCCTGAACGGGAGCTTGTCCACTGGGAGAAATGTGCTTTGGATCACAGCTTGTGCGGCGCAGCAAGGCGTGGCCGAAAAACTGAGAAATTAATAGCGAAGGATTTGTCAACGGCAGCCCGGATTAATGCACTAAATTGCAAGTGCATGAAAATCGCGTCAACTACATCGATTATCAATCCGCATTAACAGGCAGGCCATGAAACAGCCGTCAATTCACTAATGTGAATTAGCCCACGGGCGTGACTTATAAATAGTCACGCCATGCCGCTTTACTGAAACACGATGCTGGCGATGGCGCCGTTGGTATCCGGCCGCGGCCGCATCGACACATCCCAGCCGTACAGCTCGCACAGGCGCCGCACGATGGCCAGGCCCAGCCCCGCACCGCTGCCGCCGGCGCCTTCGCCGCGTACGCCGCGCTGGAACAGGCGCTCGGCATCTTCCGGCTTGATGCCGGGGCCGGTGTCGATCACGTCGATGCGGTCCTTTTCGACCCTCACCGTGACCTGGCCTTCGAGCGTGTACTTGATCGCGTTGCCGATCAGGTTGGTCAGCGCCACCGACAACACCGAGCCCGGCGCGTTGATGCTCAGCGCTCCGTTCACCACCAGCTCCACATGGAGCGGCTTGTCGCGCATCTGCGGACGCTGGCTCTCGATCACGTCGGCGGCGACCTTGGCCACGTCGGTGGTCTCGCCACGCGTGGGGCCGCGGCGCTCGGCGCGCGACAGCAGCAGCAACGCCTCGATCAGCTCGGTGGCCTGGCGCGAGGCGCGCTCGATGCGTTTCAGGCGCTCGCGCAGCTTGTCGGTGAGATCCGGCGAGCCCTGCAGCAGTTCGGTGGTGCTGGCGATCACCGCCAGCGGCGTGCGCAGCTCGTGACTCACATCGGAATTGAATTCGCGATCGCGCTCGACCATCGAGGTGAGGCGGTTGGCGTATTCGTCCAACGCCAGCGCCAGCTCGCCCACTTCGTCGTCGGCGAAATGCGGGGCCAGCGCCTCGACCTTGCCGTTCTTGCGGAACTCGCGCAGGCGCTGCGCCAGTTCGCTGACCGGCTTGAGTACCTTGCGCGAGAGCCACAGGCCCAGCGCCAGCGAGATCAGGCCGAACAGGAACACCGCCGCGACGACGCTGGTCACCAGCTGGCGCTTGCCCAGTTCCTCGCGGGATACGTCGTAGCGAATGAAGCTGATGATGCCGTTCTCGCGGTAGACCGCGAGCTTGTAGTGATGCATCTGGCCGTCGTCGCCCGGCTCGTTGATGTCATGCACGCCGGTGGGCAGGTTCTGCCAGGACAGCGGGGCCTTGTAGATCGTGCGGTCGCTGAGCACGCTGCCCGTCAGCAGGCGCGACCCGCTGGGCACGCCCGCGTGCGCCTGTTGATTGGCCCATTTGGCGTCGTCGAGCAGACTGCTGTTGACCAGCTGGTCCTCGACACGGGAGCGGATATTGAGCGCCGCGAAAGCAAACAGCGCACTCAGCCCGAAACCGAACAGCGCGAAGGAAACGACCAGGCGAAAACGCAGCTTACGTCTGGACCGCATCCGGGTCGACCATGCGATATCCGATACCGTGCCGCGTATGGATCAGCGGCTTGTCAAAAGGTTTGTCGATCGCCGCGCGCAGGCCGTGGATGTGCACGCGCAGGCTGTCGCTGTCGGGCAGTTCCTCGCCCCATACGCGCTGTTCGAGATCCTGCCGCGTCACCACCGACGGGCTGGCCTCCATCAACGCCTGCAGCAGCTTCAGGCCGATCGGGTTGAGCTGGATCGACTTGCTGTCGCGGGTGACGGTGAGCGTGTCGAGGTTGTAGGTGAGGTCGGCCACCTTCAGCACGCGGCTCTGCGGACCCTTGCCGCGGCGTGCGAGCACTTCCAGGCGCGCGGCCAGTTCCTGCAGGGCGAACGGTTTGGTCATGTAGTCGTCGGCGCCGGACTCGAAGCCGGTGAGCTTCTGCTCCAGCGCATCGCGCGCGGTCAGCATCAGCACCGGGGTCTGCTTGTGCGCCTCGTGGCGCAGCTTGCGCGCCACGTCCAGGCCGTCCATGCCGGGCAGGGTCAGGTCCAGCACGATCACGTCGAATTCGTTCACTACCGCCAGATGCAGCCCGGTCACGCCGTCGCCGGCGAAGTCGACCACATGGCCGCGATCTTCCAGGTAATCGCCGATATTCGTTGCGATATCGCTGTTGTCTTCGATGACCAGTACGCGCATACGCCACTCCGTGTCGCCGCCGGCTGGAGCCGGCCATGGCGGCAAGCTTAACAATTTGCGCCGGGGAAGGTGGGCGCGAGGCCGGCAGCAGGCTGAATCCCTTCGGCGACCGCGCGGACCGCCCAAAAGAAAAGGCCCGGAGGCGCGGCGGGAAGCCGCTCCATCCGGGCCCAAGCTACTGCCCCGATACCGAAATCTGCTGTCACTAGACCATAGCGGTTGAAGTGCCGAGCAAATTGCAGTGGGACCTTTATAGGGGCGGCGGAGTTACGGTGTGGTTAACCCGTACTCACGCCATCGTTAACCGTTCAGCGTGGCACCGACAAAGCGTCACTTCGCGCCGTCACTTCCGCGCATGTTGTTCGAGATGCTTGATGATGTGGCCGGAAACGTCGACGCCGGTGGCCGCCTCGATGCCTTCCAGGCCCGGCGACGCATTCACTTCGAGAATCAACGGACCGCGCCTGGAGCGCAGCAGGTCCACGCCGGCGATCCCCAGGCCCAGCGCCTTGGCCGCGCGGATCGAGATCTGCCGCTCTTCCGTGCTGAGCGTGGCCGACTGCGCGCTGCCGCCGCGGTGCAGGTTGGCGCGGAAGTCGCCGGGGCTGGCGTCGCGCTGCATCGCCGCCACCACCTTGCCGCCGACCACGAAGCAGCGCAGGTCGCTGCCGTTCGCCTCGCCGATGAATTCCTGCACCAGGAAGTTGGCGTACAGGCCGCGGAAGGCCTCGATCACGCTCTGCGAGGCGCTGCGCTTTTCCGCCAGCACCACGCCGGTGCCCTGGCTGCCTTCGTTGAGCTTGATGACATGCGGCGGGTCGCCCAGCATGGCCAGCACGTCGGCGGTGTCGTCCGGGTTGTCGCCGAACACCGTCACCGGCATGTCCAGCCCCTGCGAGGCGAGGATCTGCAGCGCGCGCAGCTTGTCGCGCGCACGCAGCACGGCGTCGGAGGGATTGGGCGTGTACACGCCCATCATCTCCAGCTGGCGCAGCACCGCCGTGCCGTAGAAGGTGCTGGTGGTGCCGATGCGCGGGATCACCGCATCGATGTCCTTCAGCGGCTTGCCTTTGTAGCGGATCGCCACGTCGCCGGGCGCGATGCGCACGTAACAGCGCAGCGGGTCGAGCACGCGCACGACGTGGCCGCGCTCGCGCGCCACCTCGACCAGGCGCTGGGTGGAATACAGGCGGGCGTTGCGGGAGAGGATGGCGATCTTCATGGGACATCCGTGGCCGCGAGGGGATGGCGCGGCTGGGTGTAGGAGAGGGCCGGGTCCACCGCGAAGCGCCCCTGCAGCGCCGTGCGTCCCAGCAACATGGGGAACAGCATATGCCGCCGATCGGTCAGGTTGACGTCGACGCTGAAACTGCGCCCGGCCAGCAACAGGCCGGTGCGGATGAACCAGCGCTCGGTACGCCGGCCGCCGGTATCGGTGACCACGCGGCGATCGTGCGCCGGCGCCTCGCACACCCGGCCCACGCGATGGCCACGACCGGTGCGCACGACGAAGCGCAGCCAGGTGGTGCCGTCGCGTTCGAAGACTTCCAGCTCCTCGACGTGCAGCGCGCTGCTGCGCGCACCGGTGTCGAGCTTGGCCTTGAGCGAGTGAATGCCGAGGTCCGGCAGTGCCAGGCGCTCCCGCCAGCCGAGTGTGATCACATCCGCCATCTTCAGCGCGCTGATTCGGGAGAGGGGCTCGGTGGGGCGAGGGCGGCAATGGAGCGGGTGAAGGGAATCGAACCCTCGTCAGTAGCTTGGGAAGCTACAGCTCTACCATTGAGCTACACCCGCATCGCCGCGGATGGTAACCGGGAGCCGCGCGCTTGGGAACAACCCGGCGACGGGCCTGCGGCCGCCTCGTCGTAACGCGCCGTGAACCGCACATGGCGGCCGGCTGAATCGCCCGGCCAAATGAACGTTTTCCTTGCGCACGGCGCCGGTGGAGGCATGCACATAATCCGGCCGTCGGCGTCCGGTCCACTCATGCGTTTTTACGGACGTCATCGATGCGCAACGCTCTGGAGAACGTCATGCGTCTTCCCTACCGATTCACGACACGCGCCTGGCCGTTGCTCGCCGCGGCGCTGTTGTGGTGCGCGGCGGGCCTGGTCCAGGCCCAGTCGCAACAGCCCGACAGCGACGCCGGCGATCCGCCTTCGCGCGTGGCGAGGCTTTCCTATCAATCCGGCGATCTGGGACTGCTCCCGTCGGGCACGCAGGACTGGAGCGACGCCAGCCTCAACCGCCCGCTTACCAGTGGCGACCGCTTGTCCACCGGCGCGGACGGCCGCGCCGAACTGGAACTCGGCGGCGGCACTCTGCGCATGGCGCAGAACACCGACTTCGGCCTGCTCGATCTGAACGACCAGGTGACCCAGGTCGAACTGACCCAGGGCACGCTCAACTTGACCGTGCGCAATGTCGGCGAAGGCGAGAGCTACGAGATCGACACGCCCACCACGGCACTGGTGATCGACCAGCCGGGCACCTTCCGCGTCGACATCGACCGCGACGGCCGCACCACCGACGTCACCGTGTTCCGCGGCCAGGCGACCTTGTACGGCGAGAACAACGCGCAGCGCCGGGTCAACGCGAGCACGCGCTACGTCATCGCCGATTCCGCGTTGAACCAGGTTTCGCTGGAAGACATCGGCGACCGCGGCGACGCCTTCGACGACTGGTGCTACCAGCGCGACCAGCGCTATGCGAACTCGCCGAGCCGGCGCTACGTCTCCGACGAGGTGGTCGGCTACCAGGACCTGGACGATCACGGCGACTGGCAGACCGACCCCGACTACGGCGCGGTGTGGTACCCGTCGAACGTGGCAGTGGACTGGGCGCCGTACCGCGACGGCCACTGGGCCTGGGTCGCGCCTTGGGGCTGGACCTGGGTCGACGACGCGCCGTGGGGCTTCGCCCCGTTCCATTACGGCCGCTGGGCCTATGTCGGCCGCCGCTGGGGCTGGGTCCCCGGCCCGGTCGCGGTACGCCCGGTATACGCGCCGGCGCTGGTCGCCTTCGTCGGCGGCGGCAACTGGAGCGTGTCGATCGGCATTGGCGGCGGTGCGCCGGTGGGCTGGTTCCCGCTGGGCCCGCGCGAGGTCTACAACCCCTGGTATCGCGCCAGCCGGCACTACTACACCAACGTCAACGTCACCAATATCTATGTGCGCAACGTCAACCGCACCACGGTGATCAACAACATCAACAACCAGTACAACTATTTCCGCAACGGGCGCCCGGCGCCGAACATCGCCTACGCCAACCGCGGCGCGCCGCACGCCTTCAGCGCGGTGCCGGGCCGCAGCTTCGCCAGCGCGCAGAACGTGCGGCGCAACCTGGTGCAGGGCGATCCGCGCCAGTTCGCCGCGGCGCCGGTGCTGACCCGTGGCGTGGCGATCCAGCCGAGCCGCGCCAGCTTCGCGCCGCCGCGCCCGGCCAATGCCCGTCCGCTGCCGGCGGCCGGCTTCCAGCGCGAGGTGGTCGCGCGCCGCGCGCCGCCGGTCAATGCAGCGGCGCGTCCGGTGGCCGACGATGTGCGGCCGAACCGCCTCGGCCAGCGTCCGGGCATGCCGGCGGCGCAGCCGTCGAACGTACGCGTGCTCGGCAGCGCCGGCCCGGGCCGTCCGATGCCAGGGCGCGATACCGCCGCCACCGTGCCGGCGCGCCTGCCGCCGGTCGGCAGTCGTGCGGACAACAACGCGGCGCCCGCCGACGACGCGCCGCGCCGCTTCGAGGCCAACAACCGTCCGGATACCGGCCGCCCGGACAACGGCGCGAATCCGCCGAACGCGCGCCCCGACCTGCGCCCGAACGAACTGCCGTCGGCCCGCTTCGCCCATCCCGACGCCGGCGACCGCGCCGCGTGGCAGAACCGCCGCGACGGCGGGCAGCCGATCCGCAGCGACGACTCGCCTGATAACAGCCGGCCCAATAACAGCCGACCTGACAACCGGCTCAACAACAACCCGCGCCCCGGCGTCAGCTATGTGACCAGCCCCGAGCAGGACCGCGCCCGCCAGGCGCAGGCCCAGCCACAAGCCACGCCGCAGCTGCGCAATCTGCCCGACGCGCCGCGCTTCAACCGCCGCGACGAGCCCGGCGCCGCGCCCGCCGATTCGCGCCCGTCGCGCTTCGACCAGCCGCTGAACCGCCAGGACGAGCGCCAGGTCCAGCGCCAGCCAGCTCAGGAGAACCCCGCCCAGCGCGAGTTCCGCCAGGCGCCGCAGCCCCAGCCGCAGCAGCAGCCCGCGTTCCGCCAGGAGCGCAGCGAACCCGTGCAGCAGCAGCGGATCGAGCGCGCGCCGCCGCAGCGGGCCGAACCGATGCCGCAGCCCAGCCTGCGCGAGGCCCGCCCGGCCTACGAGCGACCCAGCCCGCCACCGCAGGCGCAGCCGCCGCAGCAGCGCGAACAGGCCCGCCCGCAGCCGGCCCAGAACCAGAACCGCGGCGGCGAGCACCGGCCGCCGCGCGGCAAGGACGAGCACCAGAACTGACCGCCCACGAGCCCGGCACACGCCGGGCTCTCTTTTTGGGCATCGCCGTCGCAGCGGCTACAATGCCGCGATGCAGATCATGCTCAATGGCAGCCCACGCGACTGCGCCAACGCCATCACCGTCGCCCAACTGCTGCAGGAAGCCGGCTACGGCGACCGCCGCGTGGCGGTGGAAGTGAACCGCGAAATCGTCCCCCGCAGCATGCACATCCGCTGGGTCCTCGCCGAGGGCGACCAGGTGGAGATCGTGCACGCCATCGGCGGCGGCTGATGCCCCGCCCCTCTCCCCGCGCCCTCGAGACCCCATGAACACCAAGACCCACGACGTCGCCGATCCCTTGATCATCGCCGGCAAGAGCTACGGCTCGCGCCTGCTCACCGGCACCGGCAAGTACAAGGATTTCGACGAGACCCGCCGCGCCAGCCAAGCCGCCGGCGCGGAGATCGTGACCGTGGCGATCCGCCGCGTGAACATCGGCCAGGACGCCAGCCAGCCCAGCCTGCTCGACGCGCTGCCGCCGGACGAATTCACCCTGCTGCCCAATACCGCCGGCTGCTACAACGCGGTCGACGCGGTGCGCACCTGCAAGCTGGCGCGCGAGCTGCTGGACGGCCACAAGCTGGTGAAGCTGGAAGTGCTCGGCGACGAGCGCACCCTGTTCCCCGACGTGGTGGAAACCCTCAAGGCCGCCGAGACCCTGGTCGCCGACGGTTTCGACGTGATGGTCTACACCAGCGACGACCCGATCCTGGCCCGGCGCCTGGAACAGATCGGCTGCGTGGCGGTGATGCCGCTGGCCGCGCCGATCGGCTCGGGCCTGGGGATCCAGAACCGCTACAACCTGCTGGAGATCATCGAGCAGGCCAAGGTGCCGATCATCGTCGACGCCGGCGTCGGCACCGCCTCGGACGCGGCCATCGCGATGGAACTGGGCTGTGACGGCGTGCTGATGAACACCGCCATCGCCGGCGCCCGCGATCCGGTGCTGATGGCGCACGCGATGAGGCTGGCGATCGAAGCCGGCCGCGCCGCCTTCCGCGCCGGCCGCATCCCGCGCAAGCGCTACGCCTCGGCGTCGAGCCCGATCGACGGCACGATCGGCTGAAGTCCCGGCGGGGCGAACGCTCCGCCGCTGCCATACCCCTGGGGCGCCCGGTCATCGACCGGGCGCCCTTTCATCGAGAGCCAGGCCCCGCATGAGCGACCGCACCGACGACGACACCGCCCCGTACCTGCGCCGCATCCGCAGCTTCGTGCTGCGCGAGGGCCGCATGACGCCGGCGCAGCAGCGCGCCTTCGACGAGCACTGGGCGCGCTTCGGCATCGACTACAGCGGCAGCGTGCAGGACTACGCCGCGCGCTTCGGCCGCAGCGCGCCGCTGGTGATGGAGATCGGCTTCGGCAACGGCGAGGCGCTGGCCTGGGCCAGCGAGCACGATCAGGCGCGCGACTACCTCGGCATCGAGGTGCACGGCCCGGGCGTGGGACGCCTGATGAATGCGCTGGCCGCGCGCGACGCGGCCAATGTGCGGCTGTACAAGCACGACGCGGTGGAAGTGCTGGAACACGAGATCGCCCCCGGCACGCTGGCCGAGGCGCGCATCTGGTTCCCCGATCCCTGGCACAAGAAGCGCCACAACAAGCGCCGCATCGTGCAGGCGCCGTTCGTCGCCCTGCTCGCCTCGCGCATGGCTCCGGACGGCCTGCTGCACCTGGCCACCGACTGGCAGCCCTATGCCGAATACATGCTCGAGGTGATGGAGGCCGCCCCCGACTGGCGCAACGACATCGGCCCCGGCCAGTACGCCGAGAAGCCGGCGTGGCGCATCGAGACCCACTTCGAGCGGCGCGGCCTGAAGCTGGGCCATGGCGTGTGGGATCTGCTGTATCGCCGTGTCTAGCGCGCGGCCCACCCCCAGGGACGGCTCCGATTCACCAGTGCAGCAGCCGCAACGCCTATACTCGCCGACCAAAGCAAGCCGACCAGAGCCGGCCTGCTAAAAACAGGGACGAGTCTTCGCAGCGTGATGCAGGCACTGCCCAACGCCATCCACCCTCGCCCTCTGGTCCGACAGGAAGCCAGCTAGTGGGACTCTCGCTCACCCCCGAAATGATCCTGGTGCTCGGGCTGGTGGGCTTCACCATGCTGATGCTGGTGCTGGAGTGGATCCGCGCCGACATGGTGGCGCTGCTGGTGGTGGTGGTGATCGGCCTGACCGGCCTGATCCCCTCCGACCGCGTGTTCAACGGCTTCGCCGGCAACGCGGTGATCGCCATCATCGCGATCATGATCATGGGCGCGGGGCTCGACCGCGCCGGCGTGCTCGGCCTGACCGCCAACTTCGTGATGCGCATGGCGCGCGGCGTGGAATCGCGCCTGGGCGTGGTGATCAACCTGGTCACCAGCCTGTTCAGCGCGGTGATTCCCAGCCAGGCGCTGGCAGCGCTGATGATCCCGGTGACCAGCCGCCTGGCCGCGCGCACCGGCGTGCCGCTGTCGCGCCTGCTGCTGCCGATGGCGTTCTGCATCCTTACCGCCACCAACACCACGCTGATCGCCAACTCCCCGCTGATCGTGCTCAACGACCTGATCGCGAGCGCGAACGCCAACCTGCCGCCGGGCGCGCATACCATCCCGAAGTTCGGCCTGTTCAGCGTGACCCCGATCGGCCTCGCGCTGGCGCTGTTCGGCGTGCTGTTCTTCTATCTGTTCACGTCCAGGCTGCTGCCCGAGCGCGAGGACGAGCGCCTGAAGGTGACGCCGGGCCGCACCGAGAGCTACTTCGCCGACACCTACGGCATCGGCGGCGAGACCGCCGAGCTCACCGTCACCGCGGAGAGCCCGCTGGTCGGCATGAGCATCGGCGAGGTCGAGCAGCTGTACGGCGCGCCGCTGATCCTGGCGATCAAGAGCGGCACCGAGGCGCGCATGGCGCCGCCGGTGGATCACGTGATCTGGGTGGGTTCGGTGCTGGGCGTGCTCGGTCCGCGCGAGCAGCTCGGACAGTTCGCCAACAACCAGCTGTGCAAGCTGTCGCCGCGCATGCGCCAGCTGGGCGAGCTGTTCAATCCCAGCCGCGCCGGCATTTCCGAGGCGGTGATCCCGCCCAGCTCGCGCTTCATCAAGCAGACCGTGGGCGAGCTGCGTCTGCGCAAGCGCCATGGCATCTCGGTGCTGGCGGTGAACCGCGGCGACCAGGTGTTCCGTGACGACGTGCGCGCGGTCAGCCTGCGCGCCGGCGACACCCTGGTGCTGCACAGCAGCTGGCGCGACTTGGCGCTGGCCAGCGAGGACAAGGACTTGGTGGTGGTCACCGACATCCCGAAGGAAGAACAGCGCCCCGGCAAGATCTGGCAGGCGGTGGGCTTCTTCGTGCTGGCCAAGTGCCTGGCCCTGTTCACCCACCTGGACCTGTCGGTGGCAATGATGACCGGCGCCATCGGCATGCTGCTCACCGGCGTGCTGAACATGGACGAGGCCTACAAGGCGATCAACTGGAAGACCATCTTCGTCACCGCCTGCCTGATTCCGCTGGGCTGGTCGATGGATGCCACCGGCACCGCCGCGTGGCTGGCGCAGGAAGTGCTGCAGCACCTGGGCAATGCCTCGCCCTATGTGCTGCAGCTGTCGCTGGCGATCCTCACCCTGCTGTTCTCGCAGGTGATGTCCAATGTCGGCGCGACCGTGATGATGGTGCCCATCGCGATCAGCGTGGCGGTGGCCACCGGCGGCAATCCGTCGGCGTATGCGCTGATCGTGGCGGTGTCCTCGTCCAACACCTTCCTGCTCAGTTCCGGCCATCCCGCCCTGATGATGGTGGCCGGCCCCGGCGGCTACCGCGGCAAGGATTTCCTGCGCGTGGGCCTGCCGCTGACCGCGATGGTGCTGCTGATCACCCTGGTGGCGATCAACCTGATGTTCCGCTGAGTCAGTCCAGGCGAACTTCGCCGTCCACCACCGCCACCGCCACCGCGTGCAGGTGCTCGCCGCGGCAAGGCCCGCCGATGCACAGCCCGTCGCCGGTGTTGAAGCTGGCGCCGTGCGCGGCGCAGACCAGCACGCCGTCCTTGACCAGGAACTTGCCCGGCGCCCAGTCGAGCCGCCGTCCCGCATGCGGGCAGATATTGAGATAGGCGTGCGCGACGCCGCCGCGGCGGATCACGATCAGGCTTTCCTCCCCTTCCGGCAGCGCGGCGTCCACGGCGATCGCCTCGCCATCGGGGATGTCGTCCAGGCGGCAGAGCGGCGGGGCGGGGGCGGTTGTATCCATCGGCACTTGTCTCTCGGGCGTGAAAGCCCCATCGTTACGCGCGTAAGTCATTGATTTTACCACACGGATTTTTAACACATGCGCTTCACGCTGCCGTCTCCGCGTCGTTCCCGCCACCCGCTGGTCCGTGCCCTGTCGCTGCTGGTCGGCGTGGCGCTGGTGGGCGTGCTGCTGGTGTTCGGTCTGGTCGTGGCCGGCGTGCTGCTGGTCGG
>Ga0209758_1001926_pt1 | contig 22572 bp, 17 predicted proteins | sample AraplaMF_Col_mMF_FD_184258 | JGI IMG/M metagenome (GOLD analysis project Ga0209758, IMG submission 184258) | Arabidopsis root microbial communities from the University of North Carolina, USA - plate scrape MF_Col_mMF (SPAdes) (version 2) | ecosystem: Host-associated > Plants > Roots > Endosphere...
GTCATGACGATGAACGCGTCACCTTCGTCAAACTCGATATTACCGACGAGTGGGATGTCCAGAAGGCGGCTGCCACTGTCGAGAACCTCGATATCCTCATCAACAATGCCGGCATCTTCATGCCCGACGATCTCGGCGATAATGACATCATCAATCGTCATCTGGCGGTCAATTTCTTCGGGCCGCTGCGGGTGACCCAGGCCTTTCTGCCGGCGCTGTTGCGTTCGAAAGGCGCCATCATCAACAACCTCTCCCTGTCGGCGCTCGTGCCGGTCGCCTCCACGCCTGCCTATTCGATTTCGAAGGCGGCGGCACATAACCTGATGCAGGCCTTCCGGGCGCTCCTGTCAGCGCGCGGTGTCGCCGTGCATAGCTGCTTCACCGGGCCTGTTGACACCGACATGACGCGCGGCTTCGAGGTGCCGAAGTCGCCGCCCGGTCTGGTGGCAACCGGAATATTCGACGGCTTCGAAAGAGGCGAGGAGGATATCTTCCCCGACCCCTATTCCGAACGTATTGCCGATGGCTGGCGCACCGGCGTCATCAAGGCTCTCGAACAGGAATTTGCCGCTTACGTTCCGCCGGTAGCTGAGATGGCTCAAGACTGCTGTCACCACTGACATTCTGTTTGCGCGCGAACGGCATTGCCGCCGTTCGCCGCAAGCGGCTGCCTCTACTTCATATAAAGCGAACGCGAGCGCTCCAGATGTTTGAGCACTGCGGCCTCGGCGCCATCGGCATCATTGGCGGCAAGGCGCTCGAGGATCTCTTCATGTTCGGCGAGCGTATATTTTTCCTTGCCGGTCCAGATCAGCATTTCCGTATGATATTCCTTCAGCCATGCTAGCATGGCTTCGCTGACGGCCACATAGATCGGGTTGCCGGAAATCTGGGCGATGCGGGTGTGGAACCGCATGTCGGCGGAAATGAACTCCTCGGCATGACCGAGCGAGGCCCGCTGATAGTCGATGATGTCGCGAAGTGCCTTGACATCGGATTGCTTGGCGCGCTGGGCGGCCTCGCGCGCCATTCCACGCTCGAAGAAGATACGGGCGCTTTTCAGATGCTCGAGCGAATCGGCCGATTGCGACAGCATGATCTTCGCCGTCAGGTCGACCTGCCGGAAGATCGACTGGGCGGTCAGTTGCAGGACTTTTGCCCGCTCTCCATGCGAAATGCTGACGAGGCCCTTGTTGGCAAGAGACTGCATGGCCTCGCGGATCGCCGGGCGGCCGACGCCGAAGCGTTCCATCAGAACGCGCTCGGAGGGCATTTCGTCGCCCGGTTGCAACTCTCCTGAGGTGATCAGCCGTTCCAGCCGGTCAAAAACCTCGTCAGACAGTTTTCGACGGACAATAGGCTCGATGGCTGAGGTCATGGCGTCTCGCTGGCTCAAATCTTCTCTCCCTTAGCATTTTCACCGACCGACGACAAAGCGCGCGCCACGCGAAATTCACACCTGTTGAAAATTTCCGTTGCAGAAAATGGAATACTCATTATACCAGATTACAAGTTGACGCCATGGCTTCTTGACGTGGCGAGAGGAGCAACCGGCAATTTCATGATGATAACCCTGACCTACCGCATCGAAACGCCTGGCAGCGTCGAAGCGATGGCGAACAAGATCGCTTCCGATCAATCGACCGGCACCTTCGTTCCGGTTCCCGGCGAGACGGAAGAGCTGAAGTCGCGCGTGGCCGCACGCGTGCTCGCCATCCGCCCGCTTGAAGAGGGAAATCATCCGTCGTGGCCGGAAGCGCCTGAAGGTTCCAGGCTGCAGCGCGCCGATGTCGATATCGCCTTCCCGCTCGATGCGATCGGCACGGATCTTTCGGCGCTGATGACGATCGCGATCGGCGGAACTTTTTCCATCAAGGGTCTGACCGGCCTGCGTATCGTCGACATGAAACTGCCGGAGGCCTTCAGGGATGCCCATCCCGGCCCACAATTCGGCATTGCCGGCAGCCGGCGCCTGACCGGCGTCGAGGGCCGGCCGATCATCGGCACGATCGTCAAGCCGGCGCTCGGCCTGCGGCCGCATGAAACTGCCGAGCTCGTCGGCGAGCTGATCGAATCCGGCGTCGACTTCATCAAGGACGACGAGAAGCTGATGAGCCCCGCCTATTCGCCGCTGAAAGAGCGCGTGGCGGCCATCATGCCCCGCATTCTCGATCACGAGCAGAAGACAGGCAAGAAGGTGATGTATGCCTTCGGCATCTCGCATGCCGATCCCGACGAGATGATGCGCAACCACGATCTCGTGCTGGAAGCAGGCGGCAACTGCGCCGTCGTCAACATCAATTCGGTCGGTTTCGGCGGCATGAGCTTCCTGCGCAAGCGCTCGGGCCTCGTGTTGCATGCGCATCGCAACGGCTGGGACGTGCTGACGCGCCATCCCGGCATCGGCCTCGATTTCAAAGTCTATCAGCAGCTCTGGCGGCTGCTCGGCGTCGACCAGTTCCAGATCAACGGCATCCGCGTGAAATATTGGGAGCCGGACGAAAGTTTCGTCGCCTCGTTCAAGGCGATCAGCACGCCGCTCTTTGCCCCCTCCGACTGCCCGTTGCCGGTCGCCGGTTCCGGCCAGTGGGGCGGCCAGGCGCCGGAAACCTATCAGCGCACCGGCCGCACTACCGATCTCCTCTATCTCTGCGGCGGCGGCATCGTCAGCCATCCGCAGGGACCGGCAGCCGGCGTGCGCGCCGTGCAGCAGGCCTGGCAGGCGGCGGTCGCCGACATTCCGCTCGCCGACTATGCCAGGGATCATCCGGAGCTTGCCGCTTCGATCGCCAAATTCGGCGACGGCAAGGCGGGGTGAGCGATATGCGCGACCTGCTCGTCAGCTATTACGGCGACGATTTTACCGGCTCCACCGATGTGATGGAGTCGCTCGCCATCAACGGCATTCCGACGGTATTGTTCCTCGGCATTCCCGATCAGGCGCTGCTCGACCGCTTCGGGGATCGCCGTGCCGTCGGCATTGCCGGAACGAGCCGCAGCGAGCCCCCTGCCTGGATGCAGGAGCATCTCCCGCCCGCCTTTGAATGGTTGAAGACGCTCAAGGCCGGTATCTGCCATTACAAGGTCTGCTCCACCTTCGATTCAGCGCCCGACGTCGGCAATATCGGCAAGGCAATCGAGATCGGCAGCGCGACATTCGGGCAGAAGCTTGTGCCCGTCATCGTCGGCGCGCCGCAACTGAAGCGCTACACGGCCTTCGGCAACCTCTTTGCCGGCTATCAGGGGCGCATCTTCCGCATCGACAGGCACCCCGTCATGAGCCGTCATCCAGTCACACCAATGCATGAGGCGGACCTTGCGCTTCATCTCGGCAAACAGACCGATCTTCCCGTCTCGTTGGCCGACCTAGTGCTGCTTTCTTCGCCCGATGCCGATGCTTGGATCGACCAGCTGACTGGCGATCTATCCGGCATCCTGCTTCTCGATGTCGATTCCGCCGAGAGCCAGGCGGCCGCCGGCCGACAACTCAAGCGGATCACGGCCGCAAAAGGCAGCTTCGTCGCCGGTTCCTCCGGTGTCGAATACGCACTCATCAATGCCTGGCGCGAACAGGGGCTGATTGGTCCCAGCGTCGAGTTCCAGTCTCCGGGCAAGGTCGACCGGCTTGCCGTCGTCTCCGGCAGCGTGTCGCCAACGACCGAGCGGCAGATCCGCACGGCCATCGCCGATGGTTTCGAAGATATCCCGCTTGATCCGCTGGCGCTCGTCGGCGCGAATGTGGAGGCCGCACTGGATGCAGCGGTAGCCGCGGGGCTCGTCGCTCTGAAAACAGGCCGCAGCGTCATCCTGCACACTGCGCTCGGCCCTTCGGCCGACCGTGGCGCCGATATCGATCAGCTGCCCGGCGCTCGTCATCGCCTGGGCCGGGCGCTTGGTACCATCCTGCGCCGCCTCGTCGAAACCGAGGGGCTTTCGCGTGCGGTCATCGCCGGTGGAGATACGTCGAGCCACGCGCTGAAGGAATTGCGCATCGATGCGCTGACGACCCTGCTGCCACTGCCGCAGACCCCCGGCTCGCCGCTCTGCACGGCCCATGGCGGCTACGCGCCCACGGATGGGCTGCAGATCGCGCTGAAGGGCGGGCAGGTCGGTGCAGACGGTTATTTTGCGCAGATCCGTGATGGAAGGAAGGCCTGATGACCTATCGGGTGGGCAGCTCGCCAAGACCGTCGGTTTTGCGGAGCGTCACACCGAAGCGGATCGGACGCTTTAACAACCTGTTTGCGATGGCATGGTGATTGACTCATCATACCAGTTACGATACCAATCCCGTATACAAAGGTGAGGAAACATGACAGCAATTGCCCTCTTTGGCGCCGGCGGAAAAATGGGATACCGGCTGGCCAAAAATCTCAAAGGTTCCCGTTTTCACGTTCGCCATGTCGAGGTCAGCGATGCCGGCAAGGCGCGCCTGAAGAACGATCTCGGCATCGATTGCACCCCGGCCGCCACCGCGCTCGACGGTGCAGACGTCGTGATCCTGGCCGTGCCGGATACCGCGATCGGCAAGGTTGGCGCCGGCATCGTCGACAAGCTGAAGCCCGGCACCATGGTCGTGGCTCTCGATGCCGCCGCGCCCTTTGCCGGCCACCTGCCAAAGCGCGACGATCTTACCTATTTCGTTACGCATCCCTGCCATCCGCCGATCTTCAACGACGAGACGGAGATGCAGGCGAAGAAGGACCATTTCGGCGGCCTGTTCGCCAAGCAGCACATCGTCTCGGCCCTGATGCAGGGTCCGGAAAGCGCTTACAACCTGGGTGAGGAGATCGCCAAGGTGATCTGGGCGCCGGTCATGCGTTCGCACCGCGTTACCGTCGAGCAGATGGCGATGCTGGAACCTGGCCTTTCGGAAACCGTTTGCGCCTCGCTGCTCGTCATCATGCGCCAGGCCATGGACGAATGCGTCGCCCGCGGCGTTCCGGCGGAAGCCGCCCGCGACTTCCTGCTCGGCCACATGAACGTGCTCGGCGCCGTCATCTTCAAGGAAGTCGACGGCGTATTCTCGGATGCCTGCAACAAGGCGATCGAGTTTGGCATTCCGGCGCTCATGCGCGACGACTGGAAGAAGGTCTTCGAACCTCAGGAGATCGCCGACAGCATCCGGCGCATCACCTGATAATGCCCGCGACAAGGCTCTAGCCTTGTCGCACGCAAGGCGCAGGCCTTGCCGCTCTGCCGGCCCGTATGGGGACTTTGAAGACGGGCCGGTTTTCGATTTCGCATGGATTCAGCCGAACCGGGGTTGGTTCGGCCATGCGTCAAACCTGGGAGGAGAAACCATGAAACTTACACGTAGACTGACCCTTGCTGCCTTTGCCGGCGCCCTGTCGCTCGGTGTGGCCATGCCGGCCTTTTCGGCCGACCTGATCGCCATCATCACGCCGGCCCACGACAACCCATTCTTCAAGGCGGAAGCCGTCGGCGCCGAAGCCAAGGCCAAGGAACTCGGCTATGAGGCGCTCGTCATGACCCATGACGACGATGCCAACAAGCAGTCGGAAATGATTGATACCGCCATCGGCCGCGGCGCCAAGGCGATTATCCTCGACAATGCCGGCGCCGATGCTTCGGTTGCCGCCGTCAAGAAGGCCAAGGATGCCGGCATCCCGTCCTTCCTGATCGACCGCGAAATCAATGCGACCGGCGTTGCCGTCGCCCAGATCGTTTCCAACAACTATCAGGGCGCCCAGCTCGGCGCGCAGGAATTCGTCAAGCTCATGGGCGAGAAGGGCAATTACGTCGAGCTTGTCGGCAAGGAGTCGGACACCAATGCCGGCATCCGTTCGCAGGGCTATCATGACGTCATCGACGACTATCCGGACCTGAAGTCGGTCGCCAAGCAGTCGGCCAACTGGAGCCAGACGGAAGCCTACGCCAAGATGGAAACCATCCTGCAGGCCAATCCCGACATCAAGGGCGTGATCTCCGGCAACGACACGATGGCCATGGGCGCGATCGCCGCTCTTCAGGCTGCCGGCCGCAAGGACGTGATCGTCGTCGGCTTCGACGGCTCCAACGACGTGCGCGACTCCATCAAGTCTGGCGGCATCAAGGCAACCGTGCTGCAGCCGGCCTATGCGCAGGCCCAGATGGCTGTCGAGCAGGCTGACGCCTACATCAAGAACAAGACGGCACCGAAGGAAGAAAAGCAGCTCATGGACTGCGTTCTCATCAATGCCGACAACGCGGGCAAGCTCGAGACCTTTGCTCTGGCAAAGTAAGGCGGACCGACTGCTGCAGGGAGCGCGGGAAACTGCGCTCCCTGCAGCCTATTTCCATTGATTTCGAGGTTTATCGCATGTTGAGGATCAGGGGCGCCCTGATCGCCGCTCTCGTGGCGGCGGCTTTGCCCGGCTGCAAGATCATCAAGACACCGACTGCGGAAGAAAAAGCCGCAGCGGCGGCAAAGAACGCTTTCGATCCGAATGCCAAGGTCGAAGCGATGTGGCAGCCGCAGGTCGTTCCCTATTATGAAAAGCGCGCCGGCGCGCTGAAGGATGTCGCAGCCCTTGCCGCTTCGAGCCCCGACCAAGCGGGCGAAAAATACGGAAATCCGCACAAACAGGCGAGTTCGCCCTGGACCTATGCGGTGAAATTCACGGGCAAGGTCGTCGCGGCCGACACGGCGTCGCGCGCCGCAACGCTCGATGTCGATGCCGATGGCGACGGCAAGGCGGATGCCAAGGTGCAGATCGGCCCGGCACTTCGCGGGACAGCACTGCGCGACACGCTGGACTTCGTCAATTTCAACGAATTCAAGAACCAGATCGAATGGGCGCAGTTCGGCAAGTCCTTCAACGAGAAGGCCAATAGTGCCTTTCTCTCGGCGATCCCGCGCGACGGGCTGATTGGCAAGACAGTTACCGTCACCGGCGCCTTTCCTTTGCCGTCGGGCAGCGATCTGCCGCTCGTCACCCCTTCGGCCCTGACGGTGGGGCAATGACCATGGCCGAAGCACCCAAGGACGATATCATCCTGCGCCTCGACGACGTGTCGAAGGTCTATTCCGGCATCGTCGCCGTCAAGCGCGCCAATCTCGAGCTGCGCCGCGGCGCCGTCAACGTGCTCGTCGGTGAAAACGGTGCCGGCAAATCGACGCTGATGAAGATCATCGCCGGCGTCGAGCGGCCCACACTCGGGAGCATCATCCTGGAAGGCGAGACTGTTTCCTTCGCCAACCCGGCCGACGCGCAGGCGCACGGCATCGGTATGATCTTCCAGGAGCTCAACCTTTTCGCCAACATGTCGGTCGCCGAAAACATCTTTGCCACGCGCGAACTGACCCGCGGCATTATCGGCATCGACCATAAGGAACAGGTCCGCAAGGCCAGCGAATTCCTTGAGCGACTCGATGCCGGCATTGATGCCGAGACGATGGTCGAGGACCTGCCGATCGGCCAGCAGCAGCTCGTCGAGATCGCCAAGGCGATGTCGCTGAACGCCCGCATCCTGATCATGGACGAGCCGACATCGGCGCTGTCTGCGGCTGAGGTCGAGACCCTCTTCAAGGTGATCGGCGAGCTGAAGGCGCAGGGCGTGGCCATCGTCTATATTTCGCATCGCCTCGAAGAGCTGATGCGGATCGGCGACTACATTACGGTGCTGCGCGACGGGCAGATCACCGGCCAGGCAATGGTCAAGGATATCGACACGCGCTGGATCGTGCGCTCGATGATCGGTTCGGATGCCAAGGATTTCGCCAAATCCGTGAACCATACGGTCGGCAAGGAAATGTTCCGCGCCGAAAACATCAGCCTGCCGCGCCCAACGGGCGGGCTTGCGGTCGACAATGTTTCGCTGTCCGTCAAGGCGGGCGAGATCCTCGGCATTTACGGGCTGATGGGCGCAGGCCGCAGCGAATTCTTCGAATGCGTGATCGGCCGTCATGTCCACTCGACCGGCAAGATCTTCATCGACGGCGAGGAAGTGCGCGCCCGCGACACGACGCGGCGCATCCGCCGCGGCCTGGCGCTCATTCCCGAGGACCGGCAGCGCGAGGGGCTGGTGCAGGTTCTTTCCATCGCATCCAACCTGACGCTTGCAAGCCTCGGCCGCTTCACCCGCCTCTTCCACATCAATGCCAAAGCAGAGAAGAACGCCATCGGAGAGGCGATCCGCGATCTCGCGATCAAGGCGCCGAACCCGGACTTTGAGGTTACCTCCATGTCCGGCGGCAACCAGCAGAAGGTGGTCATCGGCAAGGCGCTGATGACCAATCCGAAGGTTCTTTTGATGGACGAGCCGAGCCGCGGCATCGATGTCGGCGCCAAGGCGGACGTCTTCCGCACCATGCGACGGCTTGCCGCCGATGGTCTCGCCATCCTGTTTTCAACGTCCGACCTCGAAGAGGTCATGGCGCTTTCCGATCGTATCGCGGTGCTCAGCAACGGCCATCTCATCGCCGTCTTCGACCGTGACGACGCGACGGAAGATGCCATTATTGCTGCCTCGGCAAAGGGGCACGAACATCAAGGGAAACTCGCGTCATGACGGCGGCTACCGCATCCACCTCCGCGCCGAAGAGCGCGAACGGCTCCTTCCTCCTGACGCTGATGAAGCTTCGAACCTTTATCGCGCTCTTTGCCGTTATCATCTTCTTCTCAATCTTCGCGCCGAACTTCACCTCGACTGCGAACATGATCCTGATGTCGAAACATGTCGCGCTGAACGCTTTCCTGGCGATGGGCATGACCTTCGTCATCATCACCGGCGGCATCGACCTCTCGGTCGGCTCGATCGTCGGCCTCTGCGGCATGGTCGCCGGCGGTCTTATCCTTTACGGCGTCGAACTGCCGATCGGCTATACCGTCTATTTCAATCTCGTGGAGATCGTGCTGATCACGCTGGCGATCGGCCTCATCATCGGCCTCATCAACGGCCTGCTGATCACCAAGCTCAATGTCGCTCCCTTCATCGCGACCCTCGGCACGCTCTATGTTGCCCGCGGCCTGGCACTGCTTTCCTCCGACGGCCAGACCTTTCCGAACCTCGTCGGCCGGCCGGAATATGCGACGACAGGCTTCGATTTCTTCGGCGCCGGTCGCATTCTCGGCCTGCCGGTGTCGATCTGGATCCTGATTTTCCTCGCGCTCGTTGCTGCCTATGTGGCGCGCTCGACACCGATCGGCCGCCATATCTTCGCCGTCGGCGGCAATGAGCGGGCCGCGCGCATGTCGGGCATCCGCGTCGATCTGGTCAAGATCTTCGTCTACATGTTCTCCGGTCTGTGCGCGGCGATCGTCGGCATCGTCATCTCCTCGGAGCTGATGGCGGCACATCCGGCAACGGGCGAAAGCTTCGAGCTCAATGCGATTGCTGCAGCCGTTCTCGGCGGCACCTCGATGTCGGGCGGGCGCGGCACGATCGGCGGCACGATCATCGGCGCCTTCGTGATCGGCATTCTCTCCGACGGTCTCGTGATGATGGGGGTTTCCTCTTTCTGGCAGATGGTCATCAAGGGTCTGGTCATCATCATCGCCGTCGTCGTCGACCAGGCGCAGCGTCGGCTGCAGCAACGCGTGACCCTCATGCAGATGGCAAAGGCAGGTTGAAATGGCTGACTTGAAAGGTGCGTTGATCGGTTGCGGCTTCTTTGCGATCAATCAGATGCATGCATGGAAGGATGTCGATGGCGCCGCGATCGTGGCGATCTGCGACCGCGACCCGGAGCGCCTGAAGATTGTCGGTGAGCAGTTCGGCATCGAACGACGCTATACGGATGCGGCGGCCATGTTTGCCGATGGCGGCTTCGATTTCGTCGATATCGCCACCACGGTGCAAAGCCACCGGGCGCTGGTGGAATTGGCAGCCAGCCACAAGATCCCCGCCATCTGCCAAAAACCCTTCGCCAAGACGCTTGCCGACGCCAAGGCGATGGTCGAAGCCTGCCGAAAGGCCGGCATTCCACTGATGGTGCATGAGAATTTCCGCTGGCAGACGCCGATCCAATCTGTCCGCCGGCTTCTCGACAACAAGGCGATCGGCACGCCCTTCTGGGGCCGTTTCTCCTTCCGCTCCGGCTACGACGTGTTTTCCGGTCAGCCCTATCTCGCCGAAGGCGAACGCTTCATCATTGAGGATCTCGGCATCCATACGCTCGATATCGCCCGCTTCATCCTCGGCGACGTGAAAACGCTGACAGCCCGCACCAAACGCGTCAATCCAAAGATCAAGGGCGAGGATGTCGCGACGATCCTGCTCGACCACGAAAGCGGCGCGACGTCGGTCGTCGATGTCAGCTACGCGACCAAGCTTGGCACGGAGCCTTTCCCGGAAACGCTGATTGAGCTCGACGGCACCGATGGAACGATCCGTCTTTCTGTCGGCTACCGGCTCGAAGTGACCAATACGGCCGGTACCGTCGTTTCCGATGCCTCGCCGCAGTTGCTGTCATGGGCATCGCGTCCCTGGCACAATATCCAGGAAAGCGTCTATGCAATCCAGGAGCACTGGGTCGACAGGCTGAAAAACGGCGGTGAGCCCGCGACCTCGGGCGCCGACAACCTCAAGACCTTCGCCCTCGTGGAAGCGGCCTATGACAGTGCCGCTACCGGCAAAACCATCGACGTGGAGGCAATGCTGAAATGACCACGGACGCCTTCGCCCTCTACGGCACGCATGAGGCCGAAGAGCTTCCGGTCCACCTTACTGCCGGGCACCTCTCGGCCGACCTCGCCAACGGCAATCTGCGGACGATCCGCTATGATGGCATCGAGGTGCTGCGCGCCGTCTCCTATCTGGTACGCGACCGCGACTGGGCTACTTATAGTCCCGCGATCGAGAACCTCTGGATCGAGCAGGGCAACGGTGCCTTTTCCGTCCGCTATGTCGCGCATTGTAGGGGACCCAAAGACAGCAGGCTTGCCATTTCGGTGCATATTGCTGCAACGGAGCATGAACTGATTTTCGAAGCCGGAGCGCTCTCGCCGACCGGTTTCGAAACCAATCGCTGCGGCTTCTGCATCCTCCATCCGATCGTCGGCATTGCCGGAAGCTCGGCCAAGGTCGAGCATGTCGATGGCAGCGTGAGCGAGACGCGCTTTCCCGATCAGATCGATCCCTGGCAGCCCTTCAAGGATATGCGGGCGATCACCCATCAGGTGATGCCGGGCATTTCGGCTGAATGCCGCATGGAAGGCGATACATTCGAGATGGAAGACCAGCGCAACTGGTCGGACGCTTCCTACAAGACCTATGTGCGGCCACTGGCCCTGCCCTGGCCCTACCAGATCGCCGCAAACGAACCGGTGCGGCAGAGGATCGCCCTTGCGATCCGCGATACGAGAAGCAGAGAGACGACGGCAGCCGACAGCGCTGACCGCACCATCAAGCTCGAACCGGGCGATCGCAGCGGCACCATGCCTGACATAGGCGTGGTCGTTACGCCTGATGAAGCCAAAGCGGTGCTTGCTGCCCGTGACCTCCTGTCCGACATCGCTCCGCAGGAACTGCTATTCCACTTCGACCCCAATGCCGGGCACGGCACTGAGGCCTTGAAGGATTTTGCAGCGGTTGCCGCGATTCACCGCGGACGGTCGACGCTGGAGATCGCCCTTCCCTGCAAACGAACACCGGCCGCCGAAACCGCCGAGATTGCCAGGCAGATGCAGTCTGCGGGCTTCCAACCGGACGCAATCCTGATCTCGCCCTCCGTTGATCGGCAATCGACGCCACCCGGCAGCAAATGGCCGGAATGCCCGCCGCTGGAGGAGGTCTATGCCGCAGCGCACGAGGCCTTTGCCGGCATTCGCATCGGCGGTGGCATGCTCAGCTATTTCACCGAGCTCAATCGCAAGCGCGTACCCGCTGATCGCCTCGGCTTCGTCAGCCATTGCACCAACCCGATCGTCCATGCCGCCGATGATCTGAGCGTCATGCAGACCCTGGAAGCGCTGCCCTTCATCACGCGCTCGGTGCGCGCCATCTACGGCGACAAGCCCTACCGGATCGGCCCTTCGACCATTCCCATGCGCCAGAACCCCTATGGCAGCCGCACCATGGACAACCCCGCCGGCTCCCGCATTCCCATGGCAAACCGCGACCCGCGCCACAACGGCCGCTTCGCGGAGGCGTTCGCGCTCGGTTACGCCATCCGTGTGCTCGATGCCGACATCGAATGCCTGACGCTTTCGGCGCTCACCGGTCCCTTCGGCCTTGTTGCCGGTAAGGCAGAGCCAACGGAAGAAGGCGGCAATCGCCCGCTTTTCAACACCGTGAAGCTTCTCTCCGGCCTTGCCGGATCAGCCTGGAATGGCTGCAATTCTTCGCATCCATCGGAGGTGTTGGCCTTCCAGTCGGGCTCGACTGTGCATATCCTCAATCTGACGGCCGACGGGCAAAGCATCGATATCGGTGCCTTCGGGTCGGCCTCGCAAGGCAGGAGCATGGCACTCGCACCGTTTAGTACGGCGTCGATCAGCCTCGCCGTTTAGGGCTTTCGGCTACACCCCGCAGACCGTTGAGCAACAACACCCGTGGCGCGTCATGGGGGAACGTCTTCGATTTATCGCCCGGCTGCTTGAGGGTGAGGGTATGAGCGATGTACGCCGTAGCAAATTCGCGGCCGAACTTGGCCGCCCCTCAGACACGGTCTGGAACAAGACATCGATACCACGCTCGGCGAGCAGATTATCGATGACGCCGACTCAGCGGAAACCGAGCCGAATCAGGTACGCTCATACCCCCTCATTGCCTCTCGATCAGCACCAATCGTAAGGAGAATCTGCCCAAAATAATTAAAATTCACAGAAAAATGTCGATTCCGCCTTCGGCGAGGAGATCCGGTTACGTGCCTCATATTTTTCCCAATGTTTTCAATGGATGCTTTTCGCTATAGTTGCTGAAATAATAATTCGCGGTAAGCGAGATCTTTATACTGCCCCAATTCGGGCGGCTCGAAATTCTACAAATATTTCAAAATGTAACTTCGGAGTGATTTGGATAATGTGGCAGCAATAAGGCTATGCTTCTCAAGCACTTACTGTCGCGTTGCTGTTGTGCGCTGCAGAATGTCGCCCTATAAACCCCCGCCGTAACGTCTGGTTAACTACAAATATTAATCAGTAAATCACAACGCTAAGGTTGAGGAACAAAAATCATGACGACATACTACGTAGCGACGACCGGCAGCAGCGGCGGTAACGGCAGTACCTCGTCTCCTTTCCGCACGATCAGCGAGGCGATGTCGGCTAACCTTAAGCCCGGCGACGAGGTCGTGGTGAAACCGGGGACGTACAACGAAAGCATCAGCATCGACAAGGACGGCTCGGCGGCAGGCGACATCACGCTACGCTCTGAAGTGCCCGGCGGAGCGCTGATCCGGCCGCCCGCAGGCTCGTACAACGCGATCAGTGTCAACGCCAACTACGTGACAATCGACGGCTTCGACATCAAGGGCGGCCCCGGCGACGGCATCGAGGCGAACAACGTCCATCACGTCTCGGTTCTCAACAACAAGGTTCATGACGCCGGGGAGTCGGGCATTCAGTTCAACGGGGCGGACTTCGTCAGGGTCGAAGGGAACGAGACCTACCATAACGCGTCGTCGGGCTGGTTCTCGGGCATCTCGATCTACGAGAACCGGAACATCACCGGCGATACCTCGACGAGCGGCTACCGCAACATCGTGCGCAACAACATCTCCCACGACAACGTCACGAAGTCGGGTGAGCACACTGACGGCAACGGCATCATCATCGACGATTTCCAGAGCACGCAGGCGGACGGCCATCCGAACTACACATACAAGACCCTGGTCGACAACAACCTCGTCTACGGGAACGGCGGCAAAGGCATCCAGGTCACCTGGAGCGACTCCGTCACTGTGTCGAACAACACCGCATACCACAACAATCAGGACCCGCAGAACACCGGCACCTGGCGCGGCGAACTCAGCAACTCGGCATCGAGCAACAACACCTGGGTCAACAACATCGCCGTAGCCGACCCATCGGTGAACCAGAACAACACGGCGATCGATAACACGTCGACCAACGGCTACATCAACAGCAACGTCGTCTGGGCCAACAACACCACCTACAACGGCACCGCCGGCCAGGCCTCGGTCAAGACCGACGGCGGCAACGCGATGCCAAGCACGGCGAACGGCAACCAGCTCGGCGTTGACCCGAAATTCGTAGCCGCAGCGAATGGCGACTTCCACCTCGCCTCCGGCTCGACGGCGATCGACCACGGAACCAGCCAGTACGGCGTCAGCTCGGTCGATCTGGACGGCGACCATCGCGTCGTTGGAACCGTCGATATGGGTGCCTACGAATCGGGCTCAGGCTCGGCACCGTCGACGCCAACCACGCCGCCGACATCGGGCGAGCCGACCACGCCGCCGACGTCCGGGACGCCAACCACGCCGCCGACATCGGGAACGCCAACCACGCCGACGCAACCGTCGACTCCAACCACGGGGACAAAGGTCTATACCGGCACCGACGGCAACGACACCATGCCGCACACCGGTCAGTCCAACAGCGGCAACGAAACCTTCAAGGGTCTCGGCGGCAATGACGTGTTGAAGGGCGGCGCCGGCGCGGACCTCCTCGACGGCGGTAGCGGCAGTGACACGGCCACTTATGCGGGCTCCGGCGGGGTCAACGTCAACCTGGCGACCGGGGCCGCATCGGGCGGGCATGCCGCCGGTGACAAGTTCGTCAGCATCGAAAACCTGACCGGCTCAAGCTACAACGACGTGCTGGCCGGCAATAGCGGCAGCAACGTTCTCGATGGCGGGGCTGGCACGGACAGGCTGATCGGCGGCGCCGGAAAGGACGTCCTCATTGGTGGCGCCGGAAAGGACATGATGAGCGGTGGTGCCGACGCGGATACGTTTATCTTCAAGACAGCGGCCGAAGCCGGATCCGGCGCGACCCGCGACTTCATCACCGACTTCCAGCACGGCGTCGATAAGATCGACATCTCGGCGATAGATGCGAATGGCTCTGCGGCGGGCAATGGAACCTTCCATTTCCAGGCGCAGGAAAATGCCCTTTTCGACAAGAAGGCCGGCGCGCTCGCCTGGCACTATGAAGACCACGCCGGATCCTCGAACGATACGACCGTTATCCAGGGCGACCTGAACGGTGACGGCGTTCATGACTTCGAGATTCAGCTGCAGGGCCTCGTCCACCTGGGGTCAGGCGATTTTCTCCTGTAACCATACCCGTTGCGGCGGTCGTCCGATCGCCGCAACAACCGTGCTGACAACACGGAAATATGGCGGCGGCGGAGCGCCGCCGCTAGGCTCGGCCACCCCCGCGAGCAGCTTTGCCAGAGATGATTTTCCCGAACCGCTTGGACCAAGGATCGTGAGCGCCTCGCCCGGCTTCAGGTCGAAGTTGACGTCTTTGATGATCGCGGCCGACGCGTCGGCACGGGCCTGAAATCACAGAGGCTTGTAACTTCGGGCGGAGCAAGCGTGAGCTATTCGCCGCCTAATCAGACTTATGCTCCGTCGTCGCTTGGAAAGCCTTTCAGTCGGCGGACGCAAGAAGCTGCTGCCTCCCGTAAGGAAGTCCGACCGATACCCCTCCAGTCGGCCGGAACCGTCTGCCCCTAACAGCCATACTGGATCCTCGCTCGCTCTGGCGCTATCGATTGCGCGCTCGCGGGTGAGCCTCCGCCACATCCGAACTGGCCTGTTTTGCTGCGCCGATGACAATAATCTTGTGAAAAATCCGATACTAGGGCACAATTTGTGAAGGCATCTGAAGTTGCGGCGCAATCTCAAATCCGGCCGTCTCGCGCCGAGTGACAGTTCGCGCCGGAGGGTCGGCGTCGATGGATCAGGGGTTCTTTCTTCTGTTCGCTGCGGTATCCGTGATCACGGCACTGACGGTGGTCCTGGCGCGCAATCCGGTTCACAGCGCATTGGCGCTGATGGCATGTTTCCTGCAGGTCTCGGCAATCTTCGTCTTGCTCGAGGCACCGTTGCTCGCGGTCATCCAGATCTTCGTCTATGTCGGCGCGATCATGGTCCTGTTCCTGTTCGTGATCATGATGATCGATGTGCGCGAAGCGGTGTTGCAGCGGTTCTTGCCGGGCGGCAACCTCCCGGCTCTGGTACTGCTCGTTCTGCTCGGGGTCGAGATGCTCGTACTGGTGCTCTGGAGCGACCGCTTTTCGATTATGGAGCCCGCCGCCATGGGCGGCGGCGATGACGTCAGGCAGCTCAGCACAGCACTTTTCGCCGACTATCTCCTGCCGTTTGAAACCGCCTCCGTAATCCTGCTGGCGGCCCTGGTCGGCGCCATCATGCTGGCGCGGAAGGAGCAGGGGTGATGGTTCCGCTCTGGTGGTATATTGTGCTCGGAGTGGTCCTGTTCGTGATCGGAGCGGCGGGCGTGCTGCTCAGGCGCAATATTCTGGTCGTACTGATGTCGCTGGAGCTGCTGCTCAACTCGGTCAACATCAATTTCATCGCTTTCGGGCGTTACCACGCCGATTTCCGCGGGCAGATCTTCGCGATCTTCGTCATCGCAATCACCGCGGCGGAAGTTGCCGTCGCCCTCGGTATCCTGGTCGCCCTTGTGAGGAACAAATCCACCCTCAAGGTCGACGACGTGACGGTGATGAAAGGATAGCGGCTTTGGACCCGGTTGTATCGATCCGGCCGTTGCTTGCCATTACCGTCGCCGGTCTGGCGGCCCTTGCAGTTCTCCTTTTGAACAACCGCGAGAGACTTCGCGATCTGGTCTCGCCGTTGGCCGCGATCGCCATGTTCGCGATTGTCGTGTCGATGGCGCCCACGGTGCTGGCGGGCGGGACGGTCGAATTGCGCCTGTTCGAGATTCTGCCGGGGATCGACTTTGCTTTCCGGGTCGATGCGCTCGGCATGGTGTTCGCCACCGTCTCTTCACTGCTGTGGATCGTGGCGGCGATCTATTCCATCGGCTACATGCGGCATTTGAACGAGCATGCGCAGACCCGGTTCTTCGCCTGCTTCGCCAGCAGTCTTGCCGCCGCCGTCGGGGGGGCCTTCGCCGCCAATCTGTTTACGCTGGTGATCTTCTACGAACTGCTCAGCCTCGTTACCTATCCGCTCGTCTACCACCACGAGGACGAAGAGGGATGGAGGGGCAGCCGCAAGTACCTCGTCTATCTGATGGGCGCCTCGAAAAGCGCACTGCTCGCCGCACTGGCGCTGACCTACCATATTGCGGGGTCGCTCGACTTTGTCACGGGGGGGCTGCTGGCGGGGAGTGATGCCTCGGCGGCGCTGCTGACGGTCGTCTATTTCTGCTATCTTTTCGGCTTCGCCAAGGCCGCTGTGATGCCGATGCACGCCTGGCTGCCCGCCGCGATGGTCGCGCCGACACCGGTCAGCGCGCTTTTGCATGCAGTGGCAGTGGTCAAGATGGGCGTGTTCTGCGTGCTGCGGGTGGTGTTCCATGTCTTCGGCACGGGGCTGGTGGGTGGGCTGGGCCTCGGCATAGTCACGGCCTATCTGGCTTCGTTCACGATCCTGATGGCGTCGGTCTACGCCCTGACGCGGGACGACCTGAAGGCCAGGCTCGCCTATTCGACGGTCAGCCAGCTCTCCTACATCGTGCTGGGCGCGGTTCTGCTGTCGCCGGTCGCGATGGTCGGCGGGATCATCCACATCGCGGCGCACGCATTCTCCAAGATCACGCTCTTTTTCTGCGCCGGGTCGATCTATTGCGCGTCGGGCAAGCGCAACATCAGCGACATGGCCGGCATCGGCCGCAGGCTGCCCTGGACGATGGGAGCATTCTTCGTCGCTTCGCTCAGCATGATTGGCGTGCCGCCAACTGCCGGCTTCGTCAGCAAATGGTATCTGGCGGAGGGCGCCGTGGCGGCGGGAGAGACCGCATTCCTGGTCGTGCTCCTGGTGAGCTCGGTCCTGAACGCCGCCTATTTCCTGCCGGTCAGCTATGCCGCCTTCTTCCAGGCGGAGAGGCCGGAGAGCCCCACGACAGTCCGTGAAATTCCGTTGGTCACGATTCCGCTGGTCGCGACGGCGATCCTGTCGGTGCTGATGGGCATTTTCCCGGGCTATTTTCTCGCCCTGGCAGACGGAGTGATCCGATGATCAAGCGTGTCGTCGACTTCTTTGGTGACGAGCAATATGCGAGGCCGCGCCGCCGACTGTTCTACCTCGTGCTCGTCGTGATCGTCGTCGCCGACTTTCTGGTCTTGCGCGAACACGCCGAATATCTGTGGGACAGCCTGCCGGGCTGGTCGGCCGTCTACGGCTTCGTCTCCTGCGTCCTGCTTATCTTCGTTTCCAAGTTTCTCGGCCATCGGATCGGGCTGATGCGGCGCGAGGACTATTATGACTGACTTCATCCATCCGGCTCTGCTCTTTATTCTTGGCGCGCTACCGATCCCTTTCCTCAGCGGGTCGGTCCGCAAGGCCTATCTGCTTCTGATCCCTGCGCTGGCGATCCTTGCCGTGCTTGCGATGGAGCCGGGCAGCTATGGCGAAGCGCGGTTCATCGGGCAGGAGATCCTGATTGCGAAGGTGGACAAGCTCAGCATTGTCTTCGCCACCGTTTTCACCATCATGGCGCTGATCGGCATGGTCTACGCGCTGCACCTGACGGATGCCGGCCAGCACGTGGCCGCATTCGTCTATGTCGGCAGCGCGCTTGGCGTGGTGTTTGCCGGTGACTACCTGACCCTCTACCTGTTCTGGGAGGGCATGGCATTCGCTTCCGCCTATCTGGTCTTCGCGCAGCGTGGCGGGCCGGCGATCCGCGCTGGATTCCGGTATCTCATGGTCCATATCACCGGTGGCGTCGTCCTGCTCGGCGGCATCATTTCCCACGGGCTCGCCACCGGTTCACTGCTTTTCGGCCCGATCGCGGGGGGCCTCACCAACGGGGGAATGGGGGTCGGCGACTACCTGATCCTCGCCGGCTTCATCCTCAATGCGGCCGTGCCGCCGCTCAATGCCTGGCTGACCGATGCCTATCCGGAGGCGACCGTCACCGGGGCTGTGTTCATGAGCGCGTTTACCACCAAGACCGCCGTCTATGTGCTGGCGCGGGCGTTTCCGGGGACCGAGCTCCTGGTCTGGCTCGGCACCATCATGGCGCTCTACGGCGTCATCTACGCGGTGCTGGAGAACGATTGCCGGCGGCTTCTCGCCTATCACATCGTCAGCCAGGTGGGCTATATGATCGCGGGTATCGGCATCGGGACCGAGATGGCGGTGAACGGAGCCGCCAGCCACGCCTTCGCGCATATCCTCTACAAGGCGCTGCTGTTCATGGGTGCCGGGGCAGTCATCTACGTCACCGGCCGACGCAAGCTCACCGAGCTCGGCGGGCTTTACAAGACCATGCCGCTGACCGTGGCGCTTTACATGGTCGGCGCCTTCGCGATCTCGGCCTTCCCGTTCTTCTCCGGTTTCGTCACCAAATCGATGGTGATAGCGGCCGCGGGAGCGGATCACCGCGCGCTGGTGGTGCTGGCGCTGACGATGGCATCGTCCGGGACGTTCCTGCACACTGGCCTCAAGCTTCCCTATTACATGTTCTTCGGGACGGACCGGAAACTGGAGGCGCGGGAGCCGCCGCGCAACATGCTGATTGCCATGGGCATGGCGGCGGTGCTCTGCATTGCGATCGGGGTGTTCCCCCAGCCGCTTTATGGGCTTCTGCCCTATCCGGTGGATTTCGAACCCTATACGGGCTCGCATGTCATGGAGAGCCTCGGGCTGCTGATGTTCACCGCCCTGGGGTTCGTGCTGTTCCTCTGGGCGCTCGATCCCGAGAACACGATCAGCCTCGACACCGACTGGTTTTACCGCAAGGGTGCGCGGGCGTTCATGTGGCTCGCCGAAAGGCCGCTGGCGCGCTATGAGCAGGTGGTGAGCAATGTCTCCGAGACCGCGGCGCTGCCCTTGCTGCACGGCGCGGCGCGGGCAGGACTCCGGCTCGATCTTGCCGGCGTGGATGCCATCGTGAATGGCATTGCCCACTCGATCCTGCACAGCGGCGGGCGGCTCAGGCGGCTCCAGACGGGTGTCGTGACCCATTACGTGCTGGCGATGGTCGGCGGTCTGATCGCAGCCACCGTCGTCTTCGTCGTGGCGTGGCGGTAGGGGGTGCCATGGGCTTCCCGCTGCTCAGCTTCATCATATTCACACCCGTCGTCGGGGCTGCGGTTCTGATGTTCCTGCGCGGTGACGATGCGGCGCGGTGGACTGCCCTCTCTTTCACCGTCCTCGACCTTGCTCTCTGCATCGCCATGCTGGTCGGCTTCGACATCACGACCCATGCCATGCAGTTCACCGAGACGCACCCGTGGGTGCCCGCGCTCGGGATCAATTATGCGCTTGGCATCGACGGAATCAGCGCGCTCTTCGTGTTCCTGACCGCACTGTTGGGGTCGATCTGCGTGCTCGCCTCCTGGATCGCGATCGACCGCAAGGTGAAGGAATTCATGATCAGTCTGCTCTCCATGCAGGCGCTGATGCTCGGGGTCTTCTGTGCGCTCGATCTGTTCCTCTTCTACGTCTTTTGGGAGGCGATGCTGATCCCGATGTACCTCATCATCGGCGTCTGGGGTGGCGAGGGTCGGGTCTATGCGGCGATCAAGTTTTTCCTCTACACGCTGGCGGGCAGCCTCCTGTTCCTGATCGGTGTCATCGTTCTCTATTTCTACGGTGGCAGGACCTTCGATATCCTCGCTTTGACAGAGCAGGACTTGCCGTTCCGGATCCAGTCCTGGCTGTTCTTCGCCTTCCTGATCGCTTTTGCGGTCAAGGTGCCGATGGTGCCGGTCCATACCTGGCTGCCGGACGCCCATGTGCAGGCGCCGACGGCGGGCAGCATTATCCTTGCCGGAGTGCTCCTGAAGATGGGCGCCTACGGATTCCTGCGGTTCTCGCTGCCGATGCTGCCGGAGGCATCGATGTATTATTCGACGCTGATGCTGGCGCTTTCGGTGCTTGCGATCGTCTATGGCGGGTTGCTCGCGCTGGCGCAGGACGATCTGAAGAAGCTGGTGGCCTATTCCAGCATCAGCCACATGGGCTTCGTGACGCTGGGGATTTTTGCGCTGAACCTCCGCGGGCTCGAGGGCGGTATCCTGCAGATGTTCAATCACGGCGTGACGACAGGCGCCCTGTTCCTGTTCGTCGGGCTGATTTACGAGCGGACCCATACCCGCAGCATCGCCGACTATGGCGGGTTGATGAAGGTGGTGCCGGTCTACACCACGTTTCTGGCATTGTTTACCCTGTCGTCGATGGCGCTGCCGGGAACGAATTCGTTCGTGGGCGAGTTGCTGGTGCTGTCAGGCGGGTTTGCAGCCAACCTGGTCGCCGGCTCGGCCGCCGTTTTGGGCGCATTGCTGGGGGCTGCCTATCTGCTTGGCATGTATGGGAAAGTCGCGCTCGGCCCGGCCAGCGTCGGCGCCCGGTTGACGATGCGCGACGTGAGCGCCCGTGAGATGGCTGCGATCGTGCCGCTGGCCGTCTTCGTACTCTGGGTTGGGCTCTATCCAAAACCCTTTCTCAACATCATCGATGCCTCGGTGAAGCATCTGCTGACGCACGTGTACAGCAGGGGGAGCGGCCCATGACCGCCGCCACGCTTTTCCAGTCGGCCCTAGCGAGCCTGCCCGAGATCCTGGTGATCACCGGCGCCTGCATCCTGCTGATCCTGGGACAGTTTGTGCGAAAGGGACAGGAACATTTCCTTGTCTGGGCGTCGGTCGCGGTCGTGTTGATTGCCGCCTTGGCGACACTCATGCTGGCGAGCGAGGTGCGGCCGGCCTACACGGGCATGTTCATCGCCGACCGCTTCGCGGTCTTCTTCAAGTTCGTTTTCTACTTAGCCACCGTTCTGACATTCCTTCTTTCGCGAAAATATGCCGAAATCGAAGGGATCGGGAGCAGCGAATACTATGTCCTGCTCCTCTTTGCGCTTTCGGGCATGATGATCATGGCCTCGGCGACCGATCTCCTGTCGATCTATGTGGGCATCGAACTGATGGTGATTTGCACCTATGTGCTGACCGGCTTCCTGCGGCGTGAGCGGCGGTCGAACGAAGCAGCACTGAAATACGTAATCCTTGGCGCGGTCTCGACCGGGATTTTCCTTTACGGCGTTTCGCTGGTCTACGGGCTCACCGGCACAACGCAATTGGACGGGATGGCTGCGGCCATGACCGGCGATCCGCTCGATCCCGGATTGTTGCTGGCGGTGGTCTTCATCGTCGCGGGGCTGGTCTTCAAGGTCGGCGCGGTTCCCTTCCATATGTGGCTGCCGGACGTCTATGAAGGCGCGCCGACGACGATCACCGCCTTCATGTCGGTAGGCCCCAAGGCGGCAGGGTTCGCGGTGATCCTGCGGGTGTTCCTCAACCCTCTGGTCGCAGCCTCAAACGTCTGGATCATCGTCGCCGTCATTGCGGTGGTGACGATGGCGCTCGGCAGCTTCGTGGCGCTGGTCCAGGATAATTTCAAGCGTCTCCTGGCCTATTCCAGCATCGCCCATGCCGGCTTCGCCATTTTCGGCGTGGCCGCTGGCGGCGCCGATGGGATCGCCAGCGTGATGCTCTATC
>Ga0209758_1001934_pt1 | contig 22489 bp, 23 predicted proteins | sample AraplaMF_Col_mMF_FD_184258 | JGI IMG/M metagenome (GOLD analysis project Ga0209758, IMG submission 184258) | Arabidopsis root microbial communities from the University of North Carolina, USA - plate scrape MF_Col_mMF (SPAdes) (version 2) | ecosystem: Host-associated > Plants > Roots > Endosphere...
TTAATTCCCAAAAAATAATACCTTTGCAGTCCTTCTAAAGTTTGCGGGTGTGGTGAAATTGGTAGACACGCCAGACTTAGGATCTGGTGCTTCACGGCATGGGGGTTCGAGTCCCTCCACCCGCACGTAAGGGGAGCGTAAGCTCCCTTTTTTCATTTTCATCCAATTCTAAGAGCCTTTTTTCTTTTAAAATCAATACGTTATGGTGAAATAGCTCTAGCATGTAAGGGGTTCGATAAATGCCATTTTTATAGTACAAACGGCTATCGAACACCAATCGGATTAGTTCTTGTTTCTCCAAAGTATCTGCCTCTGTGTAGATTGACTGCAGGTCACCAAGCTTCCCTAATTCGTTTTTCAGCAGTTCGAAAATCCCATCGTTGTTGTGGCTTAGCCGATCAATATGCTCTCTCAGCGACGCTTTCTTTTGCGTAAGTTCCGTATGCCAGCGATTGTAAGTATCAGGCGCAATCTGATTTCTTATGAGTTTCTCCTCAACCGACTTAAGCTGAGCATCTGCATCGTCATACTCCTTTTTCTTTTCCTGTAACAGCTCTTTGCCCAGTTTTAATTCCGCCTCCATAGTCTTCTGACCCTGATCCTGAATTTTTTTGATTAGTTTATCAGGAAGGCTCATATAGCCAAGCATTTCTTCAAGCTGTGTATGTGCTTTTATTGCGCTGATGTTGTTATGGGAGCTTGATCGGTTGCATTTATAGTAATAATAGTATTTGCCGAGCTTTCCTCGACTGGGTGCACCAGTTAGTAGTAAACCACAATGACAGCGGAGCACTCCCCTAAGTGGCAATTCATCGCTGATCAGTTTCTTCGGTTGATGGATTCCACGTACCTTTTCTTGCACCGCATGCCAGGTCATTGCATCGACAATCGATTCATGGTCTTTCATAGGAAACAGGCCACCTGGATTTTCCTTCCACGCTTTGACGTATTGGTATCCACAGTAAATCGGATTCTTTAATATTTTCATTATCGAAGAGTGCCCCGTGAGGTAAAATCCCAATTCTTCAGCCCGCTGCCTTATGAAATAAACAGGAATATTAGCAAGATAGTCTTCGTAAATCTGGCGAACTGCCACAGCTTCCTTCCTATCTACAATTAACCTACGCTCTTGTCCTGTGCCCTCTATTTTATATCCGTACGGAGGACGCTTACCACCCCTTATCCACTTACCCTTGATGGCTTTTGCTGTATATATCCCACCGTTGACATCATTCTGCCGTTTAATGTTTTCAGAATTTCCTAATAGAAATTCCAGCCCCATCATAAAAAAAGAATTAGCGTCAAGACAGTCATAGACTGCACCTCGACTGGCACTCACGATCCGAATATCATAGGTAGCCTGGATCTTCTTTACCATATTGATTGCGTCTCCTGCTTCACGACTAAATCTCGTGAGTTCGGAAACCACCAGATAGTTAATTCCATGGTAGTTCTTTTTTATGAAGGCAAATAGCTCTTTAATATCCGGCCGGTCAAAATTTCTGGCTGTATATCCTTCATCAGTAAAAGTGTCGACAATATCGACCTTATTAAATTTCATCCATTGCCCGGTAATTGTCTCCTGCCGCTCGATACTGTGTTGGCTCTGCCCATCGTGGCTAAACCTCAGGTACCTGATACCCCTCTTCATAAGCCTTCCTCAATACACTACTTACAATAATCTTGGTAATTAGCTCAACTAACTGATCATCTTTCCCTAGCTGTTTATTATTTTCCAAATGGTTGGTGAGGGACGTGACCACAGCATCGCTATATCCTTCCTTAATGTCATTCAACTCTGTGCTCATAGTTCGTTGGATATAATAGCACAAAGATGTCCTTCTTCGTGGATGTGTTCTAACACCGCCGTGTTACACTAACAGATTTTTGAATCGGATATTAAATAATCAACACGCATTCCTGCCATTACGCACAGTTGGCAAAAGCGATTAATAAAGCCTATAACCATTAAAAAATATGTCGCGAACAGGTCCAATTGCGAAATATCAATTGATTATATTTACTTTATGGTTAAGCGTAGCGCAATTCTTATCAGCTGCCCCGGGAATGGACAAAGTTATTTGCCAGGGGCAGTACAAGATCCCGAAAATGTGAGGAATTATCTTCTTTCTCCTCGAGGTGGAGCTTGGGATGAAGAGGAAATACAAATAATAAGGAACCCAAATTGGCGCGCAGTGGAATCAATCTTGAAGTATTCGGTTGCGGACTACCAACTAGTGTACTTTAGTGGTCATGGCTGTACCGAGGGAGCACAACGCTTGCTATCGTTTTCCGATGTTGCTGTTCCAGATACGTATTTACTCAATAGTATCTCCAAGCAACTAATTATCGTGGATGCGTGCAGGAACTATGCACAACCAGGGATTTGGGGAATACCCGAGGCTTATGAACCATATGAAAGCTTCCTCGGAGTATCCGAAGCTAGACTTCAGTTTGACAGCTACATAGCGTCATCTCCCAACGGAAAAGTGATTGTCCACGCAACTCATGCAGGACAATATGCGTACGATGATAGTTTTGATCTTGGCGGAGCGTTTACGACATCACTCCTGAGGGTTGCAATGAAAATAACAACCAAGGCAGAGTTTACTCCATTATTCATATATCAGTTACTCCCAATAGTGACGAAACACTTAGAACATAAAGGTAATCGTCAGAGACCTTGTATCGTTTTTTCAAAAGGCACCTTGAAAATACCTTTTACCCTTGACGTTCCACAAATCGTCGTCAAACAAGCTAAAAAGCATGCCCTGGAATACCGAAAAAGCGACGACGGCATTTCTGAATCGAAGTTACTTACTGCAGCTTTGGGAATGTTTATAATAATACTACTAACATGGGACTAAATGCCGAGAATATAGGCAGCTAATTCGTGCAAGTGTAATAGGGACAAAGAATGCCAAATGTCTAAATCGAAATTTTTAAACACACAAGACCGTTCACAATAACATGGGTAATATGGAGAATGACGATTGGCGTTCAGAAACGCAAAATCCAGCTAAACAGAAATAAAATCTATCAGCAGCTTAAATTGAAGTGCACAACCGATCCGGCGGGTTCAGAAGTATTGGCGCTAGTGGACAAGGCAATTACGACGCATTTGAGCGAATAAAGATCATCATTAAAAATATGGGCGAATACACCCTTCATGATGGTGAACCCATAGAACTGATCATGAAAATCGGTGGTAATAAAAGAACGAAGGATTTCTATAAATACATCCGCATTACACCGGAAGAAGCGGCCAACAAAATTAAGGAGTTGTGGCTGGCCAGGGATGATATGAAATTAATTAAAGAGACGGTGGAAAAAATGGGGGTAGCGATTTGATAGTTGACTTCCAACACGTGCAAAGATTAGGTTTTTTTTTATTTATAAAAATCAATCGTAAATTCAACGAATATTGAGAAATAGGAAATCAATATGAAACTTGAGACAGCTATTTAACATTAAGAATGGGTTAAACGGGCCAATTTTAATCAGAAAGGATTGCCTGTAATCATTTAGTATTTAGGACAAGGAGAATATAATACGGAAAAAAGGAATTTATGAGTACTATAACGATACCTCGGAAAATAGGATTTGCAGAGATTGAACGTGTGATAACTAAACTAGATGGCCTTACCGAACGTTGTAATCTTGAGCTACCAAGAACGTTTGAGTATAGAGGTTTTGGGATTCAAATTTCGCTCATTCAAATTGTTTTTAAATGGATGCGAACGGAAAGTCTTGGGGCGCTGGTAGTTCCTATTGATCAAGACGACCAAGAAGGCCTTAAAGAATTCGCCGAATCTTTTCTCGGATATATCATCTTATTAACGGTCTGGAAAAATGTTGACATCGTAAACGAAACAGGCGAATCGATCAAACTAAATTTTCGACCATTTACGTCCGAAATGAATGCAAGAATTGAGTTCTTTGACGAGCAATTACCCAATAACGAAATTTTTATTCCTTGCTTTGATCACTATTCCAGGTCAAAGGGTCTTTCTCACTGGCTTTATCCGGATCACGAAAAATTTGCTGATGTACCATCTGTGCTGGACAACACTATTTATCGGGCATTTCAGACTTTGGGCAAAATATTTGGTGGACGGCTACACGCGGCAGTATCCAGAGTTGAGGAAGACATTGAAAAAATCCTTTGGGAATTACTGAAGAACACAGACGAGCACGCGCGAACAGATTATTTGAATTTGGTTACACTCTCACCGAATAGCCGAGGTGTGGCCATGAAAATTATTAGAAGTAACCGGCGAAATTTTATTGAACATGCAAATCATGAGGGCCTAGTTGACTATTATACAAGTTCGGCTGATGAACAAGACAGCTTCTTTCTCGAAATTTCCGTGTATGATAGCGGACCTGGGTTAGTAAAGAGGTTTCTAGGAAAACATTGGGGCGATGGTATTGGTATAACCAATGAAGTAAATGTCGTAAAACAATGTCTTCAAAAAGGGGCTACCTCTGTTGAAACATGGAAGGGTAAGAACAAAGGATTTGGTTTAAATGCGGTTCTTGAACTTCTCACAAAGCTGCATGGGTTCCTCAAAATCCGTACCAATAGATGCTCATTATATCGAGACCTGGTTAAGACCCCACATATAGAAGTTGAAAATGCAACCGATATACCACTATTTGATTGGGCTACCAATTCCGACAGCGACTTTACAGCAATGAGTAATGTAGAAGGAGCTGTTCTGACTATGGCATTCCCGTTACCCCAAAATAACTATGAATGAAGAAGTGTTTTATCTACAGTTTTATAAAAGAAATAGTCGAACCAGGGCAAGGGAAAAAACTTCAAAATGTATTGGTTGTTTTTTTCCCTTACAAGAGCCTAATGTCCGATGTCGCAGATATTCAGATTCAGCTCAGAGATTACTTTTTCAACAACACTCTGCCTGACAAAGTATTTGCAATATGTTTCGACTATAATAAGGAGGATGTTCTAAAGCTATTTGAAGCAGGATCCAGCCTACACGGATTCATTCCCAAGTTCGATATTGACCATACAAACAATAACCTTATCGTAGGCTGCATTACGAAAGATGGTGAGATAAAACCCATCTTAGGAAATGTACCTGCAGAGCCACTATTGAAAGAAATACTGAATCGGGGGATGGTAAAAATTTTCAATAATAAGGGAGGCTTAATAGTTTCTCAAAGTGCTCATCATTTCGTCTTTCCATCGGGGAAACATTGCGACCGATTCTTAAGAACCGGAAATGTCCTTGTGAATGGAGCCGAAGTTCTTTTTATTGCAGCCAATATTGTACTTCATTTTAAATGCACCACCTTTAGCAATATATATTGCGACACAAGTTCCATAAATTCGTTAGCGTTTGCATTCATATCAATTCTCAAAGAGCTTGGTGTTACAATGGACATTGTACACGTTGAGAGTTTTGGTTCTTATGAGCTTTTTGAAAAATCTACGTTTAAGGCGAGCAGGCACAGCTTATTTCTAATTTCTTCGTCGACTTCGGGAAGCATTTTGACACGAATGACTAGTAGTAGAGCCCAAAACATTGCTCTTGAAAATATAGTTGTCATTTATGGCCTATCTGTTGAACAGCAATACGCTGATCAGGTTCTTTGTGATTTATCATTTGATAAAATTACTAACCCCGAGGGCTTAAGCGAATTCATAAGCTATAATGTAAAAAAAGGTATCCAGTGTAAACTTTGCAACGAAGGTTCAACGCCAATAAAAGTGGAAGGTGACGTATTCCTTCTTGAGAAGCCGAAGGTAACTGGCCATATGATAACAGTAAATGATCAGCCAATATTTTTAAAACTATTTGGTGACTTTTATCGCAAGGAAGAAAGTACAAAAAGCATAATCCGTGCATTTTACAAAGAGAACGGTCAAAATGACAAAAAATATGAGGTTTACATTGATTTGGATGCGCTTTTTGAGCACTGGCCAAGCAGAAAAAAAGCACCATTCATGTTTAAGAATATCTTTGGGAAATTGGAGAAGCTTGTCCTACAAAACATACCCGCAGCTTTAAAATACATGGTTGTTTTGCCAGACAATGCATCATGCACACTTGCGAAAATAATAGCTGAGATAATCAGAGAAAATGGAGGTCAGTTCGAAGAAGATAATATCCTATCTATCGATGAGCTAGGTAAAATTAATAAAAGCGATCAAGGTGTAATTGCAGTCGTGAGTTCGTCAATCGTCACCGGCGGAAATTTACTGTACCTCAGCCGAGCATTACGAGAATTCGAGAAAACATATCGTCGCATGTACTTTACTTTCTTAATGCGCACAGAGGGAAAGGAACACCTGGAGTTCTTAGAACTGAATCTCGGCCAAGGCGAATTTGGAAAAGGAACGCATAAAATTGTTAATGTCGAAGCCATCTACTGTACACAAGAGGCGATCAAAACGCCCTGGCATATCGAACTGGACTTTTCCAAGGAGTTTCAGGAGTTCGCAGAAGAAGAAAATGATTTTACCCTAGCAAGCGAATATTTCGAGATGCGAGAGAAGGAGCTAAACGAATGTGGAATGAAGATCGGGTTAGATACATCCTTGTTTTTCCCATCATTCGACGGCACTTTGTTAAAACTTAATAACGGATTTGCTTTTGCGCCTCCCCAAACAAATTTTGACCATGCAACGCAATCAGAAGTCTATTTTATCATTGACGCTGTACTCAATGAAATGAGATCGAAAAGAAAGTTATTTCAAACTGAATATGTGCGAAACCTTATTGAGCCGGGTAATTTCGTCCGATACAATGATGGAATCATACAGGCTTGCATTTTACGGGCGGCAACTAAGGAGGAATTAAAGTATCATCTGTCAGATGAAATGTCAGCTCAGATGCAAGCTGTTTTAGGTGATATGATACTACACCTTGGTGATGCACATGCAGAGGCAATCACAGAATTTTTCTATGCTATTTCTATCAAAAAACTTAGACTACCAGAAGATGTGATTAAGGATTGCATAGAACTACTCGAGAGCCAAGTTTTGTATCAAAACAATGACTCGATCCTGCGCGGTCTTGTAAGATATATCAAAAAACACGTCCTGGAAGCAAAAGAGGTTGCTGACAAATTTAAAGATGTCGGTAAAATTCTTAATGAAATGAAAAATAGCTAGTAGGTTATCTCGGATTGCATCTTAACTTCTTCGACTTGTTGCGCAATACGAAGCCCCATAAATCCTACTTCTCTTTAAAATATAGTAATCCATTTACTTCATATAAAATTTTCTCGTCTGGCGAGATTAAACGCTCAAACTTCATCTTACAAAATTGACAGGTAATCTTTTTATGGTTCAGGGGAACCTTTTGTTCTTTATTGCAGTGGTGGCATGTTGACTGGCCCCATTTATATCCTGTAAGCTTGTCTCTATAAGTCGGCTCTAGGAAAGTATGGAAAGTGACAAGTTTTAGCCTTGTTTCTATAGTATTCTCGATCCCCTGTAGAAAACCGGAGATATAATACTCTTCGTTTGCAACCCTAGCCAATTCTTCATGAATTTCCTTTGAGGTAAAACGCATCGTTATCCACCCGGCCGCTTGTAGATTCACATCCTTTCGTCTATCCTTCGCCTTTTGTTTATGGCCGTGCGAACGAATACCGTCACATTCAAGTGCCACCTTAACCGGATTATCTATTGAGCCGCCAAACAACGCAAAATCCAACTCGTATTCAATCCCGGGTACATTAGAATCATAAACATTCGGGAGAAGGACTTTCAGCCTCGGTTGCACTATATAGTTTTTGTGGTCGCCGGGATATTGGTGCAAGATTAAAAAGAAGGCTTTTTCCAAATCAGTATATAAGTCTGACGACAACAAACTATCAATATGACTAAAAGTATTATGGTAGTCGTAGTTCTTTCTGTGCCCTTTATGATCTGCCCCAATCTTTTTTCTTAGAAGCTTTATTGTGCGTTTTAGTTCGTCGAGTGCCATTCCTTTGCTGTTTATTCATTAATCTATTTTTCCTGAATTCTGGTGCCGTCCGGCTTCCATCTGCTCATACTCGGAGCCTTAAAGTAGCCTAGTTCATCCTTAATCTTCTCGGCTTGCGCCTGCCTGGCATCATCCCAGTCGGAGAGATCCATGTAAATAAGGTCAAGAGAATATCCCTTCCCAACTTGATATGGTTCTGAAGCCAACCCGATCACCTTGGTTCTTTCAGGGAAAAGAGATTTTGCAACGAGGCAGCGTAGATCTAATTCTTTTGATGCTACGCCCCTATCTTCAGTATTTCTCACCATAAAGACATAGATAGGTGAACTTTCTAATTCAGACAATGCAATTCTTGCTTTTACTGTTGGCTTTGTTACTCCATCTCCTAACACACCCATCAGCGTCCGACTCATTTGCCGCCTGCCAAACCTAGTTTCTTTATTCATTAGTCTGATTCCTAGTTCCAGTTCATGACGTTTTATTTCGTTCAGAAGATTATTACTCTCAAAGTCAGCGCAAAGACCGTCGATAAGCTTATCCCATAGGTAACTAACTCTATCTGCCTCCTTTTCCTTTAAATATTCAGTAGAGTGAGAATATCCTACCCACATATCGGAATCAATAAGTAAAAGATCAACTCCTTCATCAATCTCAAACCTATTTTGCAGATACATCGCTAGGTAGTCCTCGCCAGAAAAGGCCATCGTTTGAATTCCTTTCCTTACAAACTCCTCCTTCGCTTTTAAGAAATCTACAAAGTCAGTTACGGTGTCCAATTCTTCCAATATTATTTTTATCGATCGTTCATCGAACACATGTACAAACCCCTTTCCAAAGTCTCCAAATTTCAGATGAAACCTATCCCCCCTGCCGAAAGCTACAGCAACGCGGTAGACATTGCGAATACCCTTCTCCGGCAGGCGAATGGATGTTGACTTGTCATTAAGCAAAATCTCCTCCCGTTGGCTAATTATTCTTTCTGCACCGTATATCTGGCTAACCGATTCCATGATGGCATTACGTTCCCACCGTTGATGGTCAACTTCAGCATCCCCGCTTTCTTTAATATTTATTTCTTTAACAGAGAAGATCACAATATCCGGGTCACACACAACAAGGATATCACACAATTCCTTGTCTAAACGTTTACCTATAGGATTAGGAAAACTCCAAAACGGCAGGAACGTTTTTCTGCATAAGTCCGATACAAATTTCTCAGTGGCTGTCATTGTCATAAGGTATATACTGATAGTCAATTTACTGAAAATTCCCGCATAATTTCAGGTCAAAATGAGCAAACACTATAGCCAATCCCGACATTATCATACTCATCATGTAAAAAAAGTATGTTACTCTAACACATCGGTGTTAAATTAGCTCTCGCCATTCCCAGAGTTTTGTTTTCATAAAACCTTACATTATGATACGCAAAACGATCATTTCCGGGAGAACAATCCGAACACGCGTCCTGGTAGCGGTATCGATTTTCTCCAGCTGCCGGCCTGAGCAAATAACGCCGACGAAATCTAAATCGCTTGCGCCATTTCCCATGGCCAATGAAACTATTTTACAGAAGCTGGCGCCCGACAATCCAGCGAACCCATTCGATAGTGCAGGTGTCTGGCATAACATTATCCTCGATTCTGTAAAGGCTTTTCTCGACACACCCGGCTATAAGGAGTACAGCCAGGTCACTCTGTACATTTACAAATTCTCGCAGATACATTTGCAGATACATCCACAAGATCTTAGCCACCTTTCTGCAAAAATACTGGCTGACACCACGAATTATTTTACCAATGTAATCGCATCGGGCCCGCTGCCACGGACAACCAAGAACTACGTATTGAGCCTGCTTGAAATACTCAGACGTGCAGATGGGGATGCAAGCTTTCACGATATTAAAGAACATATTCTCGAGTTCGAAAATAGTGTAATCTGCAATGTTCAGCTGGCCAGCGGCGACCGGCAGATCATCTTGCAGGCGTCCTCGATTGCCCGTTATTCCGCTTATCATTGGCTAAGAATATATAATTCCATACCTGCCGAACAGGCACAAGCCGGGCCGCTCCGCTGGTTTGTTACTGTGGCATCCGATGTTACCGCCGGCGTTGGGGGAATTGTTGGTGGAGGGAACGGTGGTGTGAAGGAAGTGGCAACCACCGCTGCGGCAGCCAGCTCATACTGGTATCACTTTCTCAGCGCATTTTAATAATCTCTTGTGCGTCTATTTTCATTTCCCTTTTTTCAAAATGCAAAATCATGAAATCAACATCCGCAAAAAGAAATACGCCAACTTCTGTGAATGCACCTTCGGTAAAAGACGTTCAGGAATTCTTTTATCTGAAAGGCCTTTCTATGGTGGAGACCTGGCAGTTTTATAATTACTACCACCTCCGAAGCTGGAAAAACAGTAAAGGGAAACCAATTGCCAGCTGGAAGCTGGCTGCCGCCCGATGGACGGAAATGATATGTACCCGTTATCCTTACCTGGTACATCCAGAAAATTCCAGAGGCAGCGCTGCACACAAATTCCTGAAGTCACCCGATACAATGCCTCAAATTCTACTCATTATTTCACCGGCTGCAGTGAGTATTGAAAGCTGCAAGCGTAGCAAGCGGACAGGCAAATGAGCAGTTTTTTCAGGATATTGGACGAACACAAAGAGCTTCTCGAAAGTAAGGGTTATAATGAAAAGCAGCTCAACAGTCCAGAATTAAATGGTCTATTAGCAGCGGATTTGGCCCTTGAGCTTAGCAATGCGGTTAATGAGGGACTTGCCTTCAACGATACGGTTGATTTTGCGCTGAGAGCTACTGCTTTTTTTGACAGCTCCGTAGTACTTTATAAGATACACTATAGGTTTGATCCGCAGGAAGAATCGCTAAATCTGCGTCATCTGGACATCAAATGGAACGGCCACAGGAAGAGAATCTTACTAAAAACAAACCGTGAATTGCCAGCGGCGAAAAGCGCTTTTGACGACCTAAAAACGGAAGTGAGTTTATCCAATAAGCACCCCTCCAAAAACTGCAGAAAAGGCAGGGGTTTATGACTGGAAAGGTGTTTCTGGATGTCATCAAGGGTTTGCCTGGCAAACAGCAAGATGTACGATTGTATTACAAAGATTAAACAGGATAAGCAACGGGATAAGCGAAACGGGATCAAATGGCAGATAATGGCGGGAAAAAAAAGAGGTGATCGCACAGGTTTAAGAAATCGAGTGATCATTGTGCGGTTAACACAGAAGGAGTACGAGACCATTTACCAACGGTTTGGACGATCTACAAGAAAGCGGATCAGCGACTACCTGCGGGACGTTCTGGTGCACGAACGGGTAACGATCCGGCAAAGAAATACTTCGCTCGATGAGTTCATGGCAGAACTGATGCTGCTACGAAAAGAGCTGAATGCTCTAGGCAATAACTTCAATCAGGTCGTAAAAAAAATCAACAGTATCAAGGAGCCGGAAAAGCTAAAAAGCTGGATTTCTATCGCTGAAAAAATGGAGGTCGAACTGGTGGAAAATGTAAAAGTGATCAAAGAAAAAGTAGGAAAATTTTCAGACAGATGGTTGCACGGTTCATGAGTGGCGAGCATATTGAAGGCGCTGTCCGGTACAACGAGCGCAAGGTGGAGAAGGGAGTTGCCGATCTCATCCTGGCAAGTGATTTTCCCAAAGATGCCGAAGCATTGTCCCTGCAAGATAAAACCGGGTACCTCAAGGCCCTGGCGTCTGGTAACACGTGGGTAAAAAGAAACTGTGTTCATATTTCCTTGAATTTTTCACCGGACGACTTACTGGACCAGGACAAACTGCGGGAGATTGCACAGACGTATATGGCGAAGGTTGGCTTCGGAGACCAGCCGTTCCTGGTATACCAGCATTATGATGCGGCGCACCCTCACCTCCATATTGTTACTACCAATATAAACGCGGCCGGCGAGCGTATATCTCTGCACAATATCGGTAAGCTGAAATCCGAACCGGCCCGTAAAGAGATCGAGCAGTCATTCGGGTTGATACCCGCGGAAGGACGAAAAACAAAAGATTCCGGCCTGAAACCGCTCAATCCGGAAATCCTTGAATATGGAAAACCAGAGCTGAAAGCTGCAATGTCCAATATTATCGCCGAGGTTGTACGTAGTTATAAATTCAGCAATTTGTCAGAGTTCAATGCTGTGCTGGGGTTGTTCAATATGGCTGTCGACCGGGGCAGGGAGGGGACGCGACTTTATGAAACTGGTGGCCTCATTTACACTGCGATTGATAAAGATGGTGAGCGTGTGGGCGTTCCCATCAAGGCAAGCGCGTTTTATAGAAAGCCAACACTAAAGAATCTGGAGAAGCGGTTCACCACTAACAATACGGCCAGGCAAGCTTACGGCCAACGATTGGGTGTGATCATAGACCGTGCGTTGCGTTCTGAGAAATGTACGAGCCGAGCATGGTTTAAAAAAGAACTACAAAAGGCTGGTATAAGCGTAGTGTTTCAAACGAAAGAGCATGGTCGCAGAGACGCAGCGATTTTCGTCGATCACAGAACAAAGGCTGTATTTTCCGGCAGCGACCTTGGCCCCGGTTACCACGCGCGTGAAATCGATAATCGGATAATGACGACAGCAATGCGTGATTCCAGGGAATTCGGTTGGAACCGTAGATTCGTTAAGAATGTCCTGTCACGGCTGGACTATTCCCGAGGTTTCCCTGATGTTTTAAAGCAGCTGCTGCAGCAAGGTGTCATCGTCAGGACAACAGAAGGACCGCCAGGCATAATCCATTACCAAATGGGCTATCTGCAGGTTAAACCTGAGTGTTACTTCCCAATTTTTGATGAAAAACTGACTGCCTACCTGCGAGCAAATGGATTTAACCCTGTGCTGGCACAGGCGGTAGAAGAACGACTACGCAGTGATGCTCTCCCGGTTTCTTCCTTTGATCCAAATTCTTCTGATCCGATTGGGGAATCTGTGGCCAGACTGGGAGCTTTTACGCTAAAGACGGCGATGACCCTTGCCGGTTATATTGGCCAGCTCATCGAAGACCTGTTAAGTGTTGAACGTTCATACGGTGGCGGGGTACCGTACCACTTCCGGCCCAAAAAGAAAAAGAAGAAGCGCCGGCCCGACTAGCTGCGTTGATCATTACCAGAGCCCCCGTTTGTGAAATTGAAAATGTGATAGAAAATGTACGGTGGAGAAAATGAGCATAGCCTCAAAAAAATAATCGACTTTATCAGAATGGCCAGCATAGTAATGCTCCTGTTGCACTATTACGGCTACCTGTATTACGCGTTTGAAAAATGGGGGCTAACGATTCCCCTCGTTAAGCGGATCCTGATAAATTTATATGCCACTGGGTTATTCCGTAGTGTCTACAATTCGAAACTGATTGCTGTTGGACTTTTGCTTTTAAGCCTGATCGGCACCAGGGGGAAAAAGGATGAGAAGATCAATAAAAGTACTGTTACCGGTTTGCTCGCTGCAGGACTGGTCCTTTATTGGGTCAGTACGGTATTGCTGTATCTGAAGATTCCGTCCGTTGTCATTGCGCTTTGGTATATCCTTACGACAAGTGCCGGATACCTGCTTATTCTTGCGGGAGGCAGTCAGCTGTCGCGGCTGATAAAATTGAGACTGAACAAGGATATTTTTAATCAGCTCAATGAGACATTTCCACAGGAAGAAAGGCTGCTGGAAAATGAATTCAGTATTAACCTTCCGGCGCAATACAATCTGAAAGGGAAAATCCGACGTAGCTGGATAAATATAATTAATCCGTTCCGGGGGTTGCTCGTGCTGGGCACCCCCGGATCCCGATGGTGAGGTCCGGAAAAAGTTACTTCGTCATTCGGCATGTGCTTACCCAGCATATCAGGAAAGGGCACACGCTTTTCTGCTACGATTTCAAATTTGATGACCTCTCTCGTATTGTATACAATACGCTGCTGAAAAATAAACACCGGTATCCAAAAGAACCGGGCTTCTACCTGATCAATTTCGATGACCTTACCCGGACGCACAGGTGTAATCCGCTTGATCCGGAGATGATGGAAGATATTACCGATGCTACTGAAAGCGCACGGACAATAATGATGGGGTTAAACAGAGAGTGGATAAAAAAACAAGGGGATTTTTGGGTGGAGAGCCCAATCAATTTTCTGGTATCGGTAATCTGGTTTTTGCGCCGGTACCAAGACGGCAGGTATTGTACGCTTCCTCATGTGATCGAGATGATGATGATCGATTACGAGCAGCTATTTCCCGTACTGCAGCTCGAGCCGGAAGTACAGGCATTTTTGAATCCGTTTCGATCCGCGCTGGAAAACGGTGCTTTGGAACAATTAGAAGGGCAGATTGCTTCTGCGAAGATTGGTATGGCCCGGCTTTCCAGTCCCCAGCTATACTATGTCATGTCGGGTAATGATTTCACGCTGGATATTAATGACCCCGAAAGCCCCAAAGTTGTTTGTATGGGTAATAATCCGCAGAAGATACAGATCTACGGGGCGGTGCTTTCACTTTACATTACGCGTTTGATAAAGCTGGTAAATAAAAAGCATCGTCTTAAATCCAGCTTAGTCTTCGACGAATTTCCTACTATCTATTTCCAGGGGATCGATTCCCTGATAGCTACCGCACGTAGCAATCAGGTCGCGACAACGCTGGCAGTACAGGACGCATCGCAGCTCCGCAAAGACTATGGCAAGGAGCAGGCCGACGTTATTTTGAACATCGTAGGAAATATAATCTCCGGGCAGGTAACAGGTGACACTGCCAAGACGCTCAGCGAACGGTTCGGAAAGATCCTGCAGGAGAAAGAAAGTGTTTCCATAAACCGTACAGATACCTCGGTGAGCAAAAGTACACAGCTGGACTACGCTGTGCCGGCGAGTAAGATAGCTGGTCTTTCCAGTGGGGAGTTTGTCGGCATGGTAGCCGATAATCCGGATCAGAAAATCGCGCTGAAAACTTTTCACTGTGAAATACTAAATGATCACGAAGCCCTAAAGCGGGAGGAAGAGTCGTATAAGGAAATTCCAATTATCTGTGAGGTTACGCCAGTCGAGATACAAGAAAATTATTACCGTATTAAACAAGAGGTGCAGGATTTGATCGCAAATGAAATGGATCGCATTCACAATGACCCCAACCTGGCGCATTTGATTATTATGAGAGACAATAATGGCTATTAATATTTTAACCGGACGGAAGAAATAAAAGCACCCTGCTCTGTAACGAAGAGCAGGGTGTTAATCTTTATACCGCCGTAAAGAATCGTTGGAATTAATTGCAGGTACAACTTAGAAAAGAATAATAGGGCGCACCTAGAGGTAATTGAATGTTGAACTGGAAGTAATACCTGAAGGTGTTATCACCAACCGGATTATCGTACGCCATTTGGATAAAGTCCTTGGTGCCATTGCGGTCAATATCACCTATTGCAACACCAGCGCCTTGAGCCAGGGCACCTACTCCCGGCCAGGTTTCAGCATAGTAATTCTCAGGGTCACTAATTGGATTGCCAAGAATATCCATTTTAACAATATTGGTCCTGAAATTATTGTCGCCGCTGGGGTCGTCATAGTACGAAACAACAAAGTAGAGCCGTGAATCATTTCTAAGGTTTGACACATCAAGGCTTCCACCGTTGGCAAAAGTTCCGCTTCCGGGAAAGATTTTATAGGTAGCGGGCCATGAAGACGCTATACCAGTAGTGCTGAGATTAAACCCTATCTTATAGCGGCCATGATAAGGGGCGTAAGGATCACTGGGGTTTCCGGGATCAATAGCCATTAGAACTAGATCCAGTGTCCCATTTTTGTCAACGTCAGCCAGCGCCATTCCGGCATCTACCCCGGCGTCACCACAACCGGCGACCTGTATAGGCCCTGACCAGGACACAGGATCTCCATTGGAGTTGAGGTTCCATCCAATAAAATACCGGAAGTTGTTGGGACCTGCCGGATCGTCGTAGCCCATAAGCACGAGGTCGAGCGTACCATTACGGTCGATATCGCCAAGGGCAGCCGCTGCCCCGTCATTCTCGTTCATGCCGTTCATTTTAATTTTGGTGTTGGTCACCGTGGTTGGAACACCGTTCGTAGAGACATCCATTAGGAACTTATACCGGAACGAGTTTTCACCGTTGGCATTGTCAATTGCCATAAACAGAATATCTGGGATGCCGTTTTTATTGATATCGGCAATCTTGATATCCGCACCGGCACCTTCTGTTCCTACACCCGCCAGTGTCCGATAATTTGCCAGGGAAAAGGTGGAAACACCACCTGTGGCAATTTTCTTCGTTTCGACAGCAGGTTGGGGCTTCATGGTTTCTACTTGGTTGCTTTGTTTTGAACAGGAAAACAGAAAAGGAATGGCAACCGCCAAAAAGGAAATCGTTTGGAGTCTTTTCATAGAACTTGGATTTAAGGGGTGATTGTATAATTAAATCGGTCATTTTGCCGGGGGTAAATGAAAACAAGGGCTTCTCTATTTCATAAGACGCTGCAAGGGCTAATTTTAATTATTAGTAATCAGGTATGTTCTGATAACCGCCGGATAAAGTTTCGATTTCACTTTTTCATCCAGGCGATGCTCAAATAATACCTTAGCATCTTTCACATTGAAAGGCGGCGCATCAATGATTACGCTTGAAAACACCCTTGTTCTGATATGCGGCCCCGGAATCTTGTCAAGATTCGGGATAACAAAATCCCCGAGAAGGATATGCTCTGAAATAATCACATACCGAAACTTAGATAGTTTGCCTAAAATTTTCAATATCTGATCATTGCTTAGATGCTGAAAAACCTGTCGTACCGTCACCAGCTCCGCATCGGGCAAGGGATCGGTAATAGCGTTCAGTTTAACGAACCGCGTTTTTTCGTTTGCATAGTGGCGCTGGTGATGCTCTATTAATTCAGCAACAACATCCCCTCCGGTATAATCAACATCCACTTTCTCCAAAATCTGAGACATGATTGCAAAATCTCCGCAGCCGATGTCCAGCACCGTTTTGATATTGTGGCTATTTATAAACCCGGAAATCTTTTCGATGTACAGCAGCGTGCCGGGAGCATAAGAGCCGTCACCTGAGTAAAAAGTGCCGGGTTCGCCTCCCCATTGATTGTTTTTGTAGATATCAGAGAATATATGCTCTACTTCCTTCTTTTTAAGATGCCAAAAATATCGCTCACGATACCAAACATATAATTTTCTAAGAAATGGAATTTTGAACATAAGGGTCATGGTTACTCTTTGGGTCTATATGGAATATTCAAATTGTAATAAACTATAAATATAATCATAATTAACGTTTTACGGCTAGATATTTTGTCGAAAAATGACGATTTCCAAACCCAACCGGAGCATTAAAAAAGAACAGGGGATGAATCCCCCGTCCGTTTGAAACAACAGTTTTGTCATATAAGCGGCGTGCCTAAAGCACGCCAAACAGGAAAGATTAAAGTTCATGCTTGAAGGATTTGGCCAAGTCCAACAATTGTTTGTTCGCGCCTTGTAGGATGATGGTCACCAGTTGTACATCTTCTTTGAATCCATGCGCCACATCAGCCACAAAAAAAGCAATGCCCATTCCTTCAAATTTCTTCCGCCATTCCTTCGGCAAAAAATACTCCCCTGCAAAGCGGTTACCCGGCACCGGGGTCTCCGGAATATCAATCCAAACGTCCGGCACTTGTTCCAGCCCGGCACAGCTACTGTAACATACCTTTCGCCGTATCGCCTGTATGCAGATCACGTTGTTCTGTTCAATCATAAAAGAAGGATTTAAAGAGTAAAAGATTTCAAAGCCTCCGCCTGAACAGGTGGGGGCATTTCTCAGACCATTAATTCGTGACTTCTCATACCCCGCGCCGGGGATAGGTAAGAAGAAAGTTCAGGCCAACGTTCTATCGATGGCCAGCTTCATTGAATTCAGATTAAACGGCTTGGGTAAAAATTCACAAACGCCCAATTCTTTATAGGCATATATCTGGAATGCAGGCAAAGCAGTCCCCGACATCACCAGCACCGGTATGCCCTTTGTACGTTCCATCCGCTTCAATTCTTTTACCGTCTCCAGCCCGTCCATTCCAATCAAAACGTCATCGGTAATGATTACATCCGGCATCATCATGATAGCTGTATCTATGGCCTGTTTGCCGCTGGCCACACCAATCACCTTGCTAGCGATACCTTGTGCAATCAGGTTTTCAGAGATTACTGTACGCAGGTTCCCGTCATCCTCAACAATCATCACCTGCAAGCCTTTGCCAACCGTTTCTATAACGACAGGTTCCATTTGCGGCAGATCCGGTAGCTTCGGTGGTTCGGAAGGAATAAGGGGGATGCGGACAAACACCGATACTTTGCCGCCCTCCTGCAACTCTGAATAAGCACTGCCGCCCATCCGTTCCGCCAGTGTGCGGACAATGGCCAACCCCAACCCTTTGCCGTCCCCTTCCGTTCCCCGCACATAAGGCTGGAAGGCACCATTTTTGATTGGACCTGTGGCCTCGTTGGTCACTTGTATCACAAGGCTTGAAGATTCGGTATAGCAGGAGATCAACACCTCCTTATGGACAGGGCTGTACGCAATGGCATTCTCCAACAGGTTCATCATGATGCGGGCAAGCACTTGCGGGTCAGCCTCTATGAAGCCCGGCATCCCTTCTTCAAGGCCCAGCTTGAGTGTTTGGCCTTTTTTATCAGCGGTCGGCTTCAGCATTTCCATGACTTCATAAAACAACCCAGCCAGGAACATCGGTTTGGACTTCAGCAGTTCCAGGTCGGCGACACGGGCATCCCTGAACGACTTGCTGACAAGGTTTATCACATGGCTACAGGCAGATTTGATGCTCTGCATGTAGACGGTCTGACCATTTTCCACCAGCGGAATTGCATTCAGTATGGCGGTAATCGGTGATTGCAGGTCATGAAGTACCCGCAAAAGATAGTCGATCTTGGCTTGCGCCTGCTGCAAGGCAAGCGTCTGCCTTACGACTGTCTCTCCCTGACGCACTGCATGTCGGCCCAACTCTGTGCTGTAGCGGTGAACGACCGTGATACACAACGCAAGAATAGGCAGCATCGCCAGCCACGAAAGCGGCATCGGGTATACGGTGTGTGCCAATGAAGAATGCACGGCACCGGGGAACATTAGGGCATAGACGCCAAGAATTATAAAAATCGTCCACCAACAGGCGTGGTAGAGCTTCGGGGCATATTTCCAATTAGCGGGATGGAGATATCGAAACATCATCATAGTACTTGAGGTTTTTGGGTGAAAAGAGATTAAGACTGGCTTACCCACTATATTGCCCACGTCAGAGAAAAAGTTGCAACAATGGCCGCTCCCGTTGATGTATGTACGCAATTGCGTGTTCCAACGGATTTTTCACCAAAAGAATTAATGGCTACGGCAGCGGCCCCTTGCTGCCAGGTGTTGGCAACAAAATGGGATTACATTATTCAAGGAAATAAGAGGAAAAGAAGAGCCGCCGACGCATATATGAAAATGGCACGGTACTCGACTTTACCTGTCCTGAAGGCTCTGAGAAGCCTGGCAACAAGCAAGTGAGCCCGCGCCGTAAGGTGCGAGCAATCCACTTACTGTTTCGTTGCCAGTTAAATTTCTCAGATTTTCAGGACGAAACATAAAAGTGAAAGCCCCAATTTCTTGAAGGCTGTAAAAATAGAAAATTTCAACCAAGCATTGTTGCCTGATGCGCATAAGGCAGTACATAATCCATACAGCACAACACGAATATAAAAATAATAAACCAGAATATGAAAATCTTAAATAAAATACTTCAATCTATGAAACAATGATATCCGAAAGCAGCATTTGTTGCTACTTTTCCGAACTAATCGGTTTCAATAGGCAATATTAAAATGGCGCGGCAGGTTACTAAAGAACAATATGCTGGAATAAAGGCCCTGATCGAATCCGGGCTGATAAAGACCTTCAACCAGATTTTCGACACTACAGGCATCAAGCGAACAAACTTCGCAAACGATATGGGCATGAACTATCAGACTTTTACCTACCGCCTGAGCCATCCCGCCTCTTTTACATTCCGCGAATCCTTCATCATTGCCAACCTTATCGGGATAGAAAAGCAGGAAGTTTCCAAACTCATCATCGCCCAATCCGACAGTCATGCTAAAAAGAAGGCCTAGCGTTCTGCCCAACGTTTCCTTTTGTGTGTTCTACGGGCCTGGTATCGGAAACTGTAGCGGCTTGTCTCGTTCACGCTCCAATCAATATTCCCTCTCATCAGTGCCGTCAGGGAAGTAATATAGCGGCGCAGTTCCTGTGCATGTTCCCCTGCCTCGGGTAATTGGCTCAACAGCCCAATAAAAGTCTTTACGTCTGCGTTATGCATCTTCACCGTCTGGCGGATTGCCCGGCTCAATGATGCGCCCTGCTCATTCTTTAGAATGACCACCATATTGTGCTGGTCTTCGTGCGCCATTTCTTTAGATAATGAAAACAGGTCGTTGGCCAGACATACGGTTATCTGACAGAGCCGTGTCAGCTCGGCAATGACCGGATGGTACTGTAGATCCTGCGGCAGCTTGATGCCGTCGCAGAACTCGATCATATCCGTAGATGTGTTGGCAGCGCCCAGGAAGGGGCGCATCCGGTAATACTCCGCTGCAGACGGCCAGCGTCCCGCAGCCACGTTGTCATAGGCCCACAGCGCGGCATCGAACATCTGCCGGATGGCGCCGGTGAAGCTGCGCTGCCATGCGGATGTGCTGACCGATACCGCCTGCGCCCATACGTCCGCCAGGGCTGCAAGGTGGCCCGTTGAAGGTAGGACTACCGTCTCTCCTTGCATGATCCGCAGGCAGAGGTCGGTAAAAGCAATGAACCTGTCCCTGCTGCTGATCACTTCTGACTTATGATCGTTGTGGTCCATCAGGTCATCAACAGCAAACAGCAAGGTGTTGATCTTATCTGCAATGGCCAACCGCTCCGGTGCTGCTTCAGGATAAAAGCGGGCCGTCATCCAGCTCAGGCCCTCCCGTTGGTAGCGGGCGAAGGCCACGCCTTCGTGCAGGTGAAAGCGGATCACCCAACTGGCAGTAGCTTCATTGATGGCGACTACATGGGCATGAATACGCGCGGGGAACGGAGCGTACAGCTCCGGTATCATTAACGGGTGCATAGGTTGTGTCTTTTAAATGGATTAATGTGGGTTCTCAGGTAATATAAAAAAAGCGGCTGCGATTCATTCGCAGCCGCTTACCTGATAGATGAGCGGGAAATAACGATAGCATTTATTCCGTCCACATCGGTGGGCGTATCAGCCGTTCGATCTCAATATATAGTTCCTGGTAGGTGATCGGTTTGGGAAAATAGGCACTGGCACCTGCTTCCAGCGCTTGCCTGCGCACATCGGAGGGGCTGCCTGCATAGGCATCTCCTGACATGATGACAATGGGGATATGCTTCAGGGCTGGGTTGGCCTTGATCCAGCGGGTAATCTCTATGCCGGTGCCGTCCGGCAGATGATTGTCTACGATCACAAGGTCTATGGCGGGCGTGGTTGCCAGCTTCTTCATGGTTTCGTCCGCCGTTTCGGTGGTGTAGATCTCCATTTTCATGCCCTCCAGGTTTACCTGCATCAATTTTAACGACATCGTATTATCGTCGGCTATGAGTACGGAGATGCCCTCGAAGTCATCCGGTATAGGCTGCGCTTCCGCTACCTGTGCAGCGTTTGATGTGGAAAAAGGCAGGCGTACCATGAAGGTGGTACCCCGCGACGGGTCGCTGCTTACCACCAAGTCCCCGCCCAGGGCACGTGCCGTTTTCCGGGCAACTGGCAAGCCAAGCCCCGTGCCGGTTGTGGTGCCTCCCTCTGTAGTAAATGGTTCAAATATGCTTCCCAGACGATTCGGCTGTATGCCCTTGCCCTGATCGGTGACGAACAGATGTAACTCTTCATCAACGGCGTAGGCTTTTAGGGTAATGGTGGTGTGCTTCCGGGTAAACTTGATCGCATTGGAGAGTAGGTTGCTGATGATAATGTCCATCCTTCCCCTATCCGCGAGAATGTACTGCGGCAGGCTGGGAAGTGTGTTAAGTACAAGGTGGGCGGGCCTGCTCAGGGCCGCCAAACGAAAGCGTTCTTCCGTTTCGCCCAGCCACTTGTGCAGGTCGAAGGCTTGGCGGTGCAGCGGTGCTTCCACGCCCGCCTCTATGCGCGACCATTCCAGCCCGGTATTCAGGTGGTCTATCATGGCTTTGCAGCTGCTGTGGATCGCGCGCAGATTAGTCTTGGGAATAGGAATGACACGCACGTCCTGAGCCCGCTTTCCGGCGAGCGAATGCTGCACGACGCTGTAGATGACGCTGAGATCATTGCGCATCTGGTGGCTGCTTTCCCGCACATACCCGCTGAGTGCCTGCCGGGCCTGTTGTAGTTGCAGCATATAAGCGGTGGACCTGTCCCTGTACCGAATCACTTCCCGCACGACGAAGTAGAAGATCAGGCAGTTCAGG
>Ga0209758_1001938_pt1 | contig 22476 bp, 9 predicted proteins | sample AraplaMF_Col_mMF_FD_184258 | JGI IMG/M metagenome (GOLD analysis project Ga0209758, IMG submission 184258) | Arabidopsis root microbial communities from the University of North Carolina, USA - plate scrape MF_Col_mMF (SPAdes) (version 2) | ecosystem: Host-associated > Plants > Roots > Endosphere ...
ACCTTCTCGACAGCGCCCATGTACCGGCGCAGCCGCGCCATCAGCGCGATGAACCAGCCCGAGAACAGCGACGCCAGCAGGAACGGAATCCCGATGCCGAGCGCATAGACGCCGAGCAGCAGCGCGCCATTGGCCGCCGACCCCTCGATGCCGGCGACGACGAGAATCGCCGCCAGCACCGGCCCGACGCAGGGCGTCCAGCCGAACGCAAAAGCCAGCCCGACCAGATAAGCCCCGAGCAGCCCGGCCGGCTTGCCCGCCACCTGAAAACGCGCTTCGCGAAACAGCACGCCAATCCGCATCACGCCGAGAAAATGCAGGCCCAGGATGATGATGACGATCCCGGCTATGATGCCGAGGGTTTCAAAATGCGCGGTGACCACCTTGCCGACCACCGAGGCGGAGGCGCCGAGCGCAACGAACACCGTGGCAAAGCCGGCGACGAAGGCCGCGGACAGCGCGACGACGCGCCAATTCGGCTGCCAACGCCCCGCCGCCTCGCCCTGCTTCAGGTCATCCAGGCTGATGCCGGCGAGGAAGCACAGATACGGTGGAATCAGCGGCAGAATGCAGGGCGACAGGAAAGACAGCAGCCCCGCCCCCAGCGCGCCGGTCAACGAAAGTGAGGAAACCACGGGCTTTCCGGCTCTGGCAGATACATGCGAATTCGTCTATATGTACCATATGTTCGAGAAAACAATGCGAAAAAGTGCAATCCCGGCCGCGATCGCCGTCGCGGCGAGCCTGTTGTGGTCCGCCTCAGCGCAGGCCGCGGAGCTGGTGATGTTCGAGCGCGACGGCTGCGTCTGGTGCGCGCGGTGGGACCGCGATGTCGGCCCGGTCTACGGCAAGACCGCGGAAGCCAAGGTGCTGCCGCTGCGCCGGATCGATATCGATCGCCAGGCCGCAAGCGGCATCGCACTGGCAACCCCGGTGCGCTACACGCCGACCTTCGTGGTGGTGGATAACGGTCACGAGGTCGGACGCATCACCGGCTACGTCAACGACGAGGCGTTCTGGGGATTGCTCGACACGCTCGCGGCCAAGCTCGAACCTGCGCAACCCAAAATCTAGACGAAACGCCGATCCGCCATGACATCGATCCTTTCGCCAGACCTCGAGACCGAGCTTCGCGACGGCGCGGAATATTCGCCCGAACTCGACCAGTTGATGCGCAAGGCGCGCAAGGCCAGCAACTTTCTCAAAGCGCTGTCGCACGAGAACCGCCTGCTGCTGCTCTGCCTGCTCGCCGAACGCGAGCGATCCGTGACCGAGCTGGAAAACATCCTGTCGCTGCGGCAGTCCGCGGTTTCGCAGCAGCTGGCGCGATTGCGCTACGACGGCATGGTCGATACCCGCCGCGACGGCAAGACCATCTACTACAGCCTCGCCAACGACGACGTGCGCCGGGTCATCTCGGTGGTGTACGACATTTTCTGCGCGACGCCCGACAAGAAATAGGTCTGCCGCGAGCGCCGGTCCGCGAGCCCGGCTCCGCGAAGAGAGGAAACCATGCAGGGCCTGTCTGCCTGGATGCCGGCGATCTGCGGCTTTGCCATCGGCGCGGCGGCGGGCTTTGCCGTGCGCCGTGCGCGGCTGTGCAGTTTCGGCGCGATCGAAGATGCGCTGATCGGCGGCGACAGCCGCCGGCTGAAGGTTTTTGCGCTGGCACTCGGCATCGCCATTCTCGGCACCCAGGCGCTGATTATCGGCGGCCTGCTGCATCCTGACCAGACCAGCTACACGCGTTCCGCCCTGCCGGTGCTGTCGATGATCCTGGGCGGCGTGATGTTCGGGATCGGCATGGCGATGGTCGGGACCTGCGGTTTCGGCTCGCTGGTGCGACTGGGGACAGGCGACCTGCGAAGCCTCGTTGTCGTATTGGTGCTCGGCGCCACCGCCTACGCGACCTGGCGCGGCATCCTTGCCGGTTTTCGCATCGGCATTTTGGAGAATTTGTCGGTCACCATGCCGGACGGTGTCGGATCAGACCTGGCATCGCTGACCTCGCGCGCCGTCGGTTTCGACATCCGCGCGCCTCTCGCCGCAGTGGCCGGCGCCGGGTTGTGCTGGCTGGCGGTAGCGGACCGGCGGCTGCGCCGCGCGCCGCGGCTGCTCTCGGCTGGAGCCGTGCTCGGCATTGCCGTCGTCGCGGGCTGGATCGTCACGGACTTTTTCAGCGACGATTTCGTCGCGCCCATGCATCCGCAAAGCCTCACCTTCGTCTCCACCATCGGCAAGGCGATCTATGCGGGACTGCTGAGCGTCGCAAACCTCGCCGACTTCGGCGTCGGCAGCGTGTTCGGCGTGATCGCCGGTGCCTGCCTTGCAGCGATGTGCGCGGCCGAATTGCGATGGGAAGCCTTTGACGACGATCACGAGATGCGGCGGCACCTGTCCGGCGCGGCGCTGATGGGCATCGGCGGAATCCTGGCCGGCGGCTGCACCATCGGCCAGGGCCTCACCGCCGGATCGATGCTGGCGTTGTCATGGCCGCTGGCCATCGGCGCCATGGTGCTTGGCGCGCGGCTGGGGATTGCTCTGTTGGTCGACGGTTCGCCGCGCGACATTTTTGCACGCGGCTGGACCAGTTGGGTCGGCAGGCGGCGGCTTTGAAAGATCCGGTCACGGCCGCAGATATTGCCAGCCCTGCTCCTGCAGTTCGATCAGTCGCACCGCGCCCGACGGCACCAGCTCGGCCTGCGCGACGATGCTGATCGCCTTGCCTTCCTGCTTCTCCATGCCTTCCTTGGTGTTGTTGCAGGCGGAGAATTTGATGCTGGACGGAAAGCTGGCGTCGATGGTGCGCTTGATCCGCTCCTGCACCGGCGAGGTGTCGGTGCGCATCATGTGCAGGCCGGGGCCGTAGGCGACGACTTCGATCGCAACCGTCTCGCCCTTGGACTTGTAGTATTCCATGATGTTGTTGGCGTTGTTGAGCACCAGATTCATGATCGCCGGATCGTTCTGATCGATCTGGATCGAGACCAGGTGCTCGCGGGGTTCGGCAAAGGCCGGCGCCGCGGTGAGGACGAGGAGCAGGGTCGCGGCGATCGCACGGCAAAGGGAATTCATACGATTATCCTTGAGCTTCTGCGCGGAGATCAGCGGACGGCGAGCGCGGGAATAACACTTCCCGCGCGAAGCCCTATCGCTGCACCCGCAATGATTGCGGTGACGGCGATGAACGACGGGGCCGCCAGGGTCGACAGCCCGGTCAGCCCCTGCCCGACCGAACAACCATAGGCCATCGCGCCGCCGATTCCCATCAACGCCGCGCCGCCGATCGAACGCAGCATGTGCTGCGCCGAAGAAAACCCTTCCAGCGCGAAGCGGCCGGTGACCAGCGCGGTGACGAGACTGCCGGCAAGCACGCCGCCGACCACGGCAACGCCGAAACTCAGCGTCAGCCCGGTGGACAGCATGACGTATTGCAGCGAATCCGCAACCGGCGAAATGAACGTCAGCGAGGTGACCGGGATCGGATTGAACTCGTCGGCGCCGAGCCAACCGGTGGCAAGCCAGCCCGCGGTGACCAGCCCTCCGACGATCAATCCAGCCGCCACCTGTCCGTAAGCGCGGCGGAAGCGCGCATCCGAAAACGCGAAGATGGCAAGCGCGCCGACGGCCAGCAACGTCACGGCAATGCGCGCGACGTTTTCACCCAAGCCCATCATCTTCAGCAGCGCCGGCGCCGAGATCGCGGCAGGCGAGATCTGCGTCGACTGCAGGACGGCAAGACGCGCCGGCGCGATCAGGCCCTTGAGCGTCATCTGCGCGGTGATACCGATGATGGCGATCACCAGCAGCGAGCGCAGGTTGCCCTTGCCGAGCAGCACCAGCGCCCGCGACGCGCAGCCGTTCGCCAGCACCATGCCGAAACCGAACAGCAGACCACCGGCGAAAATCAGCGGCGCCGAAAACGACGGCTGCAGATAAAGCGATTTGGCGATGTCGACGATGCCGGCGCCGGCCAATAGCTGCGTGCCCAACATCGCAACCGCCAGCGCCAGCGCGTAGCTGCGGATCTTGCGGCCGTCATCGGCGCGCCACCAGTCGCGCAGGCTGCTCATCAGGCAGAAGCCGCTGAGCAGCCCCACCACGCCGAAAACCAGGCCGATGGCAAAGCCGGCGAAAACGGAAATGTCAGGCATCGCAATGTCCCTGGGGCGCAATCGCCATATGTTCGTATTCGCATTTATATAATCGTGGCTGAATTGGGGGTCCATACGGCCCGACAACTAAGGAAGAAGTTCCCCTTGGCGCCCTCACGAGGAGAAGAAATCAACTGAGTACGGCCCGCGCAGGCGTCGATTTTTCTCTCAGGTAAGGAGCAGTCTGCGGCTTTCGGCGACCAGGCGCGCGAGAACGTCCCTGCCCTGCAGCCATTCACGGTGCTCGCGACCGACCTCGGCGGCGCGGCGGGCGACGACCGCGTCCTGCAACAGGTCGCCGATCGTCCCGGCTGGAATTCGCGCGCCCGGATCATAGGCGGAGATGACGCGACCCACTCCCGCGCGCTGCAGCGCCGCGCCGTTGAGCTGCTGTTCGATCTGCATGCTCAGGATCAGTTGCGGGACACCGGCCGCCAGCGCCTCGGCGGCGAGACCGCTGCCGCCGAAGTGGATCACCAGGCTTGCGCCAGCCAGCGCATCCGCCGCGACCACCGGCTCGCTCGCGACGGTGGCGCCCGCCTGTTTCAAGGTTTTGGCATCTGCATCCGGCAGGTCCGCGGCGTGGATATGGAGTTTTGGCGCAGAAGCCTGCAATGCGCGAACAAGATCCGGATGCAACGGATATCCGCGCGACAGATAGGCGAAGATCGAGCCGTCACCCGGTTCCGACGCGCGCGGCATTTGCTCGAAGACCGGACCATCAGCGGGCGATGGACGCTGCGTCCGATATGGATCGAGCGATGGAAACGTCAGAACCATGCGCGCGTCCGCGGAAAAAAGCTGCGGCAGCCAGTCAAGCCGGGTCTGACCGCGCGACGCCAGCACCGCATTGACGATTGCCAGCGTTTCGGTTTCGTCGAATTCCGGTGGCTGCAACGCATGCAGCGACGGAAACCGCAGCATCTCCGCAGGCGGCAGGGTAAAGCCGTTTCCGACCTGGATCAGCGGCACACGAGCGCGCGCCGCCAGCGCCGCGGCGGGCGCCAGATCGGCGATCACCAGATCCGGCTCGAGGCGCAGCAGGAGTTCGTCCCAGGCCTGCAGCAGCCGCGTCAGTCCGGCGGCGTCGGCGAGGCCGGCGGTTGCGAGGATGTCGCCCATGGTGCGCGACGAGCTGCGCGCGATCTGTGCCGCGCTCAGCGATGCGCTGGGCCATGGCGGCGCCTGGATGATCTCGATGCCGAGTATGGACAGCATTTTGGCAGCAGCCGGGACTTTCACCGCGGCGACCAGCCTGACATCGAGAGCCTGCAACCGTCTGGCCAGGCGCGCGAGGGTCGTGACATGACCCATGCCGCCGCCGAGCTCCCAGGCCAGCAGGACGGTTTGTCTCGGCATCGAACCTCTTGCGCGGAGAATGCGTTGAACCGCAGCGGTCCAGATCGACACTAGCTAGCACCGGTGTGTTGCTTTGCGCTATGAGCAATGATGCCATCGAGGGCCACAATATCTTGCTGGCATCGTCCCCCCACCCCCGCCCCCTCCCCACCGCAAGAGCGGGTGGGAGGGGAGAAGAGAAGACGGGAGACTCCATGACGCCGAATGCGCCGCCGCCACGCCAGGAAGTCCGCGCGTTCTGGACCGGCCCCAGTCTCAGCCTCTACGAACAGTTGTCGCTGACCAGTTTCGTTGCCGCCGGCGCGCGGGTCGAGTTGTTCAGCTATGAGACGGATCTTGCCGTTCCCGACGGCGTCACGCTCGTCGACGCCAATGAGCTCGTGCCGGGCGAGGTGCACCAGTTCCGGCATGCCAGCGGCGACAAGTCGCTGGCGCTGCATTCCGATCTGTTTCGCTATGTGGCGCTGGAGAAGTTCGGCGGCTGGTATGTCGACGTCGATATCGTCTGCCTCGGCCGGCAATTGCCTGCCGACGATGTCTATATCGCGCGCGAGACCGAGAAGGTCGTCAATGGCGCGGTGATGAAGTTCCCGGCGCGGTCTCCGCTGATGGCCGAGGCCATCAGCGAGGCGCGGCGGCTGTTGCCGCAGACCGGGATGGCGAGCAGCCACGAGGCGCGGGTGCTGATCGGGCCGTCGCTGATGACGCGGCTGATCGGCGAGTTCGGCCTCAATGCCAAGGTACAGCCGCGCACCAAGGCCTACGAGATCGGCTACGACGAAATCCTTGCCTTCTTCGATCCGTCATCGTGCGACCGGCTGCAGGAGCGCGTGGCCGACAGCGATTTCACCCATCTGTGGAACGAGGTCTGGCGCTGGATCCGCATTCCGAAAAATTACGGCCCGCCCGAAGGCAGCTTTCTCGACTTCCTGTTCCGGCGCTTCGGCATGCCCATCTCGCCGCAAGCGCGTCTGTCTTATGGCGCCCTCACCGATTGGTTTCGCGAGCATCGCCTGCTACAGGACATCAAGTATCGCCTCGGCAATGACCGGTTGCCAGTCGATGCGATGGACCAGCTCACTGACTGGTTCACCAGGAGTTACGGCTGGTCAGCCGCGTCCGCGTCCGCGCCTGCGGACGCGCCAGCCGCGCCGCCGGTCAAAACGCTGGCCGCCACCACGGCGCCGCAGGTGGTGCAGACGTTCTGGCATGGCAAGTCGATGGGGGCCTATCAGCTGCTGTGCCTGCGCAGTTTCGCGGATCGCGGTCACCAGGTGGAGGTTTTCAGTTACGATCGCGACCTGCATCTGCCCGGCTGGATCGAGCGGCGCAGCGCCGCTGAAATCCTGCCGCGTGAAGCGGTGCTGCGACCGCTGCAGGACCATCGCGTTGCTATCCACGGCAACCTGTTCCGCTATGCGCTGCTGCATCAGCGCGGCGGATGGTGGATCGATCCGGATGTGGTGCTGCTCAGGCCGGATCTGCCGGATGCAAATTTGTTCTTTGCGGGCGCGGACGTTTTCAACTGCACCGCGACCGGAGCGTTGCGATTTCCGAAGGCTCACCCGATCATGGAGAGCGCGCTGGAGAAGACCAGGGCGATCGGTGATGCCGTCGCCGACTGGGAACAGACCGGCGCGGTGTTGCTCACCAGCCTGATCCGCAGTCACGGATTGGAGTCCGCATTGCGCGAACCTCCGTTGGGGCCGCTCGGCTGGTTCGACGTGCCGGACCTGTTCGACGCGGCCAAGACCGATGATCTGCGGCAACGCTGCAACTCCGAGACCTTTTTGCAACTTCACGATGACGTCTGGCGCCGCGCCGGGGTTCCGCATCGGCTAGGCCCGCCGGAAGGATCGCTGCTCGACGTGCTTTTTCGGCAACACAATTTTGAAGAATGGTTCTCTGAACGAATAGACGCCGGCGAATTGAACCGATGGGTCCGCCATCTCTACCAATCCATCGACGGCCTGCGAAAGCTCTCCCGCTGACTCCCCGTCGGCGTGTTTGATTTTGCCCGGGCTGTAGCAAACGCGCCACGGTCTTGCCGCCTAAGAAGTTGAGTGTGCAAATTTATTGTGGTTCGTGAGGTTTTTGGAAGTCGCAAGGCAATTTTGGAATGTGGTTTTCGTTTCCTCCAGTCTGGCGTTGTCTGCCGCCGCGGAAGTCTGGAGTCGCTGCGCTCTTTGTTGCGTGCGCGCTGTCGGCGTCACTGCCTGCGGCCTCGGCGCGCGCCCAGGATGCCGCAGCGGAACAGGATGCGCTGTTCCAGCGCGTGCTCGGCAATCCGCAGGATCTCGAAGCCACGTTCGACTATGTCAGGGTGGCGACGGCGCGCGGCGACCATGAGGCGGCGATCGGCGCGCTGGAGCGCATCCTGTTTTTTCGGCCGGGCCTCGCGCGGGTAAAATACGAACTCGGCGCGCTGTACTTCCGTTTGAAATCCTATGAAATGGCGCGGCGCTATTTCAAGGAGGCGCTGGCCAGTCCCGATCTCGATCCGATCACCAAGGATCGCGTCGAGACCTCGCTGCCGGATGCCGAAAAGCAGCTCGAGCAGAGCCGGCTGTCCGGCTTCGTCGCCACCGGCTTGCGCTATCAGACCAATGCCAGTTTCGCGCCGACCAGTGGCACCGTCCGCCTCGGCGGCCAGGATCTCGCGCTGTTGCCTTCCGCCGCGCGCCGATCCGACAGCAACTGGTTCGGCCTCGCCGGTGTCAGCCACGACTACGATCTCGACAACCAGCGCGGCGACACGCTGGAAACCCGCTTTGTCGGCTACGTCACCGAACAGCAGCGTTTCAACAATCTCAATGTCGGCCTGTTCGATCTCTCGTTCGGGCCGCGGATGGCGCTAGCGCCGGATCTGCTGCCCGGTGTGACCATCAAGCCCTATGTGGTCGGCGGCAACACCTGGCTCGGCGGCAGCTCGTATCTGTCGACCGGCGGTGCCGGCATCTCGGCAAAAATACCGCTCGGCGACCGCGTCTCGATCGGGCCGGAATTCGAATGGCGCCGCGCCGAAGTCAACAGCGGCGATGTCGTGCCGGTGTCGACGTTGAGCTCCGGCAACTGGTATACCGCAGGCCTGTCGTCGACGGCCGAGATCGCGCAGCAGATCCGGCTCGATGCTCGCGGGCTCTACCGCCGCGCCGACAGCCAGTTCAATTTCCAGAACTACAATCAATGGGTGGTCGAGGCCGCGATCACCTTCGCATTCGCGCCGCCGTTCGATTTCGTCTCGCGCAACTGGAGCATTGCGCCGTTCGCGCGCTACATCCGCACCGAATTCGACGCCGCCAATCCGTTCATCGATCCCTTGATCGCGCGCCGCGATACCGAATGGATCGCCGGCGTGGTGCTGGATACGCCACTGACCAAGACGTTCGGACTGTCAACGGTGATTCAATACGACAAGGTCGGATCGACGCTGCCGAACTATCGGCAGGACAATCTCTCGGTCATGTTTGGCCCCAACGCCCGCTTCTGAGGTCAACTGGATGGATTTCAACGCCCGCCCCACCCTGACGCGATTGCTGACGCTGCTGCTGTCGGCGGTGGTGCCGATGACGCGCGGCCACGCCGAAGGCTCGGGCAAGGTCGGCGCCGTCAATCCGGATGCCAGCGGCACGCCGCCCGGCGGCGCGACACGCAACCTGGTGATCGGCTCCGGCGTCGTCTACAAGGAAAAGATCCAGACCTCGCCGCAAGGCTCGACGCAGATCCTGTTTCCCGATCAGTCGACGCTCAATCTCGGCGGCAATTCCTCGATCGTGATCGACGAATACGTCTACGATCCGAAGACCGGCACCGGCTCGATGGCGACGACGCTCAGCCGTGGCGTCATGCGCTTCGTCGGCGGCAAGATCAGCCACACCCGGGGCATCACCATCGAGACCTCGGTCGGCAATCTCGGCATTCGCGGCGGCGTCGCCACCGTGGTCTATCCCTTCACCGCGCAATTCGCCGCGGGTGATCCAAAGCTGGCCGGCGCCGGCGGCATGCTGGTGATCGGGCATGTCGGGCTCATCGTGCTGAAGAACAACGTCAGCCAGGTGACGATCCGCCCGGGCTTCGTCACCTGGGTCAGCGGGCCGAACGACCCGATTCCCGAACCGGTGCGGATCTCCGACCTGGTGATGGCCAAGATCGTCGCCGCGCTGACCAGCGGCCCCGGCCAGAAAGGCGGTGCCGGCAACATCGGCTCGCCGGAAGCCTTCATCGTCCGCGACGGCATCGGCACCGTGATCCTCACCGATCCCGTCCGCCCCCCCGGCAGCGACCCGCTCGGCTTGACTTCGATCTTCGGCGGCGGCAACGACGTCGCCCGCAGCAAGTCGCAGTCGAACCAGATCAGGAACGGCGCGCCGCCGCCGTATGGGGCGCGGTAGGCGGCGATCTCAGGGGACCTAAAACTCTACCACCCGACTAGCTCGGCCTTCATCCAAAAACAAAGGGAGCCGCAGCTCCCTTCTTGAACTTGAGCGAGACGTTTGTCGATCAACTACACCGCAATCTGGTGTTCGACATTCTGGAACACGATCCGGACCAAATCAGCGTTGCTCGTGCCATAACCGTGCAACGTGGCAACATCGGTTGTTCCGGCCGTGAAAGTTCCATGCCCGCTGGTGTCGACCTGCAGCAGAACGTCGTTGTTCGCCTGCTGGGTCAGGTGGACGTAGTTGTTGATGTTTGAACCATCCGCCGCGGCTCCGGTGAGCGACCCAAGCAGTGCAGAGAGATCAATGGTGTCGTGCTCCGCCGCGCTGTAGTCGAGGATAGTATCCTTGTTGCCGGGACCCAGATCCGCGAGGACAAACTTGTCAGCACCTTGGCCGCCGGTGAGCGTGTCGATGCCAGCACCTCCAGCGATTGTGTCGTCTCCCTTCCCCGCGACGATGGTGTCACCGCCAATCCCACCAAGAACGTTCAGGTGAGCGGACGCGCCTACACCAGATGCATCAAGATTGAGCTGAGTAGCTGTATGCGCATCAATCGTCAGGGTTCCAGATCCAATCGCCGCGGTGGCATTTGCGCCCAAAGTTACCGTATTGATTCCTACGTCAAGTTGCAGGGTTTCAACACCGGTTACGTGGGCAAAAGCTGCATCGGTCAGGGCCGCTCCAGTCGAGCTTGTAGCCGAGTCCAAGATCTCGATCTTGTCGTTGCCCGCTCCACCGCTGATTGTATCACCACCGGTGAAGTGCTCGGCAGAAAGCTTGATAACGTCATCGCCAGCGCCGCCCAGGATGTTCAGATGCGCGTTATTCGTGAAATGCGTATAGTCCGCCGTTGTGGTCACAGTGAGCTTGTGCGTCGCAGTAGCGGCCGTTCCATCGATCGTGAGGGTGCTCCCCGTAGCAGAGAGGATCGCGGAATTCGCGCGACTGTCCAAGTAAATCGAGTTGTTCGCATCGTCCAAGACAATCCTTTCAACACCCGCGACAAACGCAAAGGTGTTGTCGTCCGTGACATTCAAGCCACCAGCGATCTTGATCATGTCTTGGCCGGCGCCGCCCGTAATGTGATTTGACGGTGCGAAGTTCGCTGCGGCGAATTCAAACACATCATTTCCGGAGCCTCCCGACAGCGTATTCAGGACGTTTCTTGCAGCGATGAAATCAAAGTTCCCTCCATTCGTCACGCCGGACGCGTCGACAGTAAATGATTTCCCTGTATCGAGATGACCATCGACAACCATTGTCTGGCCGCTCAGGATATTGGAGTTGCCGAACGTCAGGCTGACATTCTTGGAAGGGTCGGCGACGAGGGTGACATGGTCGAAGCCGGTGAATGCACCGCTCATCGTTCCAAAATTGAAAGCGTAGTTACCGCTGGTGCCAGTGCCATTTACCGTCAGATTCAATGTGTCATGACCGGCGCCGCGCAACACGTCGGCGGAGTTGAGCCGAGTTCCCGAACTTCCAGTACCCGTGTTTACCGTGGCATTCACAGTGTTGGTTCCGGTCGCGAAGAACAGGCTGTCGGTAGACGTCGTTAGCGACCTTGGCGATGACCACGGCGAGTCAATGTAGACCTTTGCCGTGTCACTGGCCGAAGAAAACGCCGTCGTGCCGCCGTTAAGCGACGCGTTTCCGTAGCCGCCCGCCGCGCCGGAGGTCTGGTCCCATGCCTGGAACGTGATCGTGCCCGTCCCCCAATCGTTCGATTGCGTTTGCTGAAAGTAGATCAGCGCAGTTGAAGGCAGTAGCAGTGCGTTGGTCGTGCTGATGGATCCGAAAGCCACCCAGGTATTCGTGCCGGCCAGTTGATAGTACCAAGTTCCGCCACTCAAAGTATTGGTCGCCGCTGTTATAGCGATACCGACCACCGCCCCGCTATCCGCGTCGGTAACATTGCTCGGCCCGGTGCCGATACCCACCAGCGACGACACCAGCGTGCCCACACCGCTAGGCGGTACCAATGCTTTCAGAGAGACGTCATCGATGTAGACCGTTCCGCTGCTGTCGCTGACATTGAATGTAATCGTGCTGGTGGTGCTGGTGGCAGTGAAAGTCGGCTGCAAAGCTTGGTTGCTAAAAGACGCCGAATGTTGAATTCCGTAGACACCGTAGGTGCCACCGCCATTCAGCGTCATACCTGTCGCGCCGACAGTGATGGATCCGCTATTCCAAGACTTGGGGTCGCTCTGGGTCAACGGGTTGGAGGCATTTTCCCAGAAATCTAGCATGTACGTCTGACCGATGACAGTCGTGAAAGTATAAGTCATCGACGCGGTGCCAGACAGCGCCGCACTGTGGGTGCCCGAATTCGCAGCGGCGGTGCTGATAGAGACGGTGCCCGTGGTGGCCCAGCCATTCAGGTTGCTTTCGAAGCCCGAATTGGAGGCCGCCAGGTTCGGGCCCGTCGACAGCGTGTCCTGCGTAGCCTGATTGGTCAGCGCGACGGACTTGTCGGCGTCGAGCACAGGCGCGCTGTTGTTTGCGATCACCGCCGGTGTCTGCGCCGTGGTCAGCGTCGTGTCGTGGAAGCCCTGGCTGTCGTTATAGGTCGCGTAGACGGAAATCTTGGACCCAACATCACCCACACCCAGCGTGTAAGTCGACGACGCCCCATGCGACACTTCCGTGCCGTTGCGCAACCAATGATAATCGATCGAGGACTCCGCGCCATCCGGATCGGTGCCGAGCGTCGCTTGTAGCACGTCGCCCACCTTCGGGGCCGTGGCGACCATCGTCAGTGTTGCGATGTCATCGACCGGCGTGATGTCGAGCGTTGCCGAGCCGGCAGCGGTCAGCGAGCCGTCGGTCACGGTATAGCTGAACGACACATTGGTGTCGTCGTTCGCCGCCGGGGTGTAGGTCCAGGTGTGGTTGCCGTTGTCGACCAGGGAACCCGCGCCGGAAGAGATATGCAGGTCGCTGGCGGTCAGCGAAGGATTGTCAACGTCCGCAGCGTGCGACAGCAATTCGGTCTGGGTGATGACACGCGCGCCGCTGTCCTCGCCGATCGCCGTCAGCGTCACCGCCGTCGTCGTCGGCGTGTCGTTGGCTCCGGTGATGCTGAACGTCAGGAGCCCCCCAAGCGCGCTGTTGCCGTCGGACGCGCCGTATTTGAAGACGTCCGTCGCATGCACGCCCGCGCCGAGCGCGTCGTAGCTCGCATTCGGCGTGTAGCTGTAAGTACCGTCGGTGTGGATGATGAGATCGCCGTAGACACCTTGCACGACCGTGGTGGCGCCGTTCAGATAGGTCACGTTCTGCGCAATCGGCCGAATGGTGATCACGCTGAGTGGGTCATGCTCCGCATCGGTATCGTTGTCGAGCACACTGCCCGTGAACACGATCGCCGTGCCGGCATCCTTGGCCGCCGTGTCGGCCAGAGCCTGGCTGTCATCGACCGTGATCGGAGTGTCGTTGGCACCCGCGATGTGGATCGTCAGGAATTCGGCAGCCGTCGCGCCATGCCCATCCGACACGCCGTATTTGAAGACTTCGACCGCCGACGCGTTGGCCGCCAGCTCGTCATACTTGGCGTTCGCGATGTAGGTGTAGGTGCCATCGCTGTTGATGACGAGGTCGCCATACGTGCCGTGAGCGGTCGCGGTGCCGTTCACGAACGGGCTTTGGTCCTGCGCAATCGGATTCGGCGAGTACGGCCGGATGGTCACGAGGCTTAGCGTATTGCCGTCGGGATCGCCGTCGTTGGCGAGAACGCTGCCGAAGACGACCACCGAGCCGGCGTCCTTTCCGGCGGTGTCGCTTACAGTCTTTTCGTCGGCCGTCAAAACCGGCGCCTCGTTCACATCCGTGACATTGATCGTCACGGTCTGCTCGACAGAGCCCGCCTTCGAGTCGGTGACGCGGATCGTCTCGTCGATCGAGTGCGTCGCTTCGTAGTTGATCACCGCATTCTGCGCGACCGTGATCGCGCCGGTGGCGTCGATCACGAACAGTCCGTCGGCAGACGTGGTGCTGCCGTTGGCGAACGCGTAGGTCAGATGATCGTTCGGACCGTTGTCGTCGTGGCCCTGTGCGGAGCCGACGAGCGTTCCGGCCGCGGAGTTCTCCGCGACGGACAGGCTGGTGAAGGTGACGGTCGGCCGCTTTTCGAGCAACTGATCGGCGGTGAAGGTGCCCTCGGCGAAGGTGAAGGATTCGACACCGGTGGCGTCGAAGATGTGGCCGTCAGCGGTGGTGATGGTGTAGCCGCCGCCCGACGACACCGTGATGATCGATCCGGCCCAGGTCGCGTCGCCGAGCAGGAAGGTATCGTTGCCGGCGCCACCGTCGAACACGACGTGGTGGTTCGAGGTGAGCTTCGACACGTCGACGGAGTCGTCGCCGTTGCCACCATTGACGTGGATGGTCGACGTCGCCAGCGAGGTGCCGGTGAACGACCCGTCGATGATGATGTGATCGCTGCTGCTGCCGCCATTGATGACGATTTCTTCGACGCCCTTGACGTCCAGGATCACGTCTGAGGCAGCCGCGCCGTTGGCAACGACGATCTCGCCGCCACCGGCGTAGACGGTTCCGGTTCGAGTCTGGAATGCGTCAACCGTCTCCACGTAATAGGTCTGCGACGCCACCGTACCGTTGACGGTCAGGGTATCGGTGTTGGCGCCGCCGTCGACGAAGTCGCGACCGTCGCCCGCATTGTAGATGATGCTGTCGTTGCCGGCACCGCCCCAGATCTCATCGTTGCCGGCGCCGCCGGTCAGGGTGTCGTTGCCGCCGAGGCCGGACAGCAGGTCGTTGCCCTGGCCGCCGTTGATGACGTCGTCGCCGGCGCCGCCGCCGATCGAGTCGTTGCCGCCATTGCCATTGATGATGACGCCGCCGCCGACGCCGGAATCGCTGGTGTAGCTGGCCGGCAGCAGGATGATGTCGTTGCCGGAGGTGCCTTCGATCTGCTCCACGCCGATGATGCCGGCGGTGTAGCTGTAGTTGTCGAACACATAGCCCGACGCGCCGCCGGCGTTGAGCACGATCGTGTCGAAGCCGGAGCCGCCGTCGATCCGGCCGAGGATCCCGGCCAGGCCGGCCAGGCTCAGGCTGCGCAGCGTGCCGTCGCCAAGCTCGATGTTGCGCGAGCCGTAGGAGCCGGCATCCTGGATGTCCGGATTGACGTTGAAGGTGTCGTTGCCGCCGAGGCCGAGCAGCACGTTGGTGCCGCTGTTGTCGGTGATGACGTTGTTGAGGTCGTTGCCGGTGACGTCGACATTGGCGCCGAGGTGATTGACGGTGTCGTAGTCGGCCAGCGTGATGGTCTTGACGCCGCCCGAGATGGGCGAGCCGTCGGCGTAGTTCGTCGCCAGGGTCAGGTTGAGGTCGGCCGAATTGGCCGTCGCCTTGACGGTGAGGTTGTCGACCATAATGGCCGAGTTCATCGCCGCCGCGCCGCTTTGCACGATGACGGTGTCACCGGCGTGCATGTAGTCGCGCTGGCCGCCGAACACGGCATCTGCCGTGGTGTCGAGTGCCAGATTCAACGTATCGATCGTGTTGGTGACAGCAAAGCTGCGATAGGCACCGCCATCGCGGGAGGCCGTTACCAACTGACCGTTACTGTCGACCACATAGGCGTAGGTCAGGCTGGCGTTGCCGTTGGTGTCGAGGATGTGCTGGATCTGCGCCGCGCTGGGCAGATGGGTGGCGTCGTTGTCGCTGCCACGCAACAGGAACGGCACGGAATTATCGGCGATGACGTTGCCGGTGACGGTCGGGGTCTGGGTCGATTCCAGCAGCCAGCCGATGCCGGCCACCTGGCCGTTGATGACGATGGTGTCGTAGCGGCCGTCACCGGTCGCATAGTTGAACGAACCCTCGAAGGTGTTGTTGGTGATCTGCTGCGTTGCGCCGACGGCGCCGCCGGCCGTGCCGACGCCATTGGAGACGATCACCCCCTCGTTGAGGATGTTGTGGTCGATGGTGTAGCTGGTGATGTTGTCATGCGGCGAGACGCCGTCGTCATTGAGATAGATCGCCGCCGCACCGGTGTTGTTCACATCAATGTAGTCGTGGGTGATGGTGGCGTTGTTCGCCCAGATCTCCAGCAGCTTGTTGGTGGTCTGCGGACCGGCCTCGAGGTGCAGCCCGGAGATGGTGGTGTTGGTGCCGCCGACGTCGATCCAGTGGTTGGCGCCAAAATTGTTCTGCGCGCCGGAGATCACGGTCGGGCCGTAGGCCTTGGCCGCGGCCTCGGTGGTCACCAGCTGGCCATCGAGGCTGCTGAAGCCGAGCAGCGTCAGGTTGGCGGTGTTGATGTAGAGCCCGGCAGCGCCCGACGCCGTGGTGTGGGATTCGGTGTAGGTGCCGGGCGCGATCAGGATGGTGTCGCCGGGCAGCGCCGCGTCGATGGCATCCTGGATATGGGCGAAGCCGCCGGCGCCGACCAGCAGGAAGCGATGGGTGCCGTCGGTGGCGATTTCGACGCCCTGCAGATGGTCGGTGCCTTCCGTGGCGGTGGTCACCACCCAGGTCTGGGTCGCGGCGTCGAAGCTGAACTTGTCGGCAGTGAGAGTCGTGGTGGCGTATCGGGCCTGGTCAGTACCGGCACCGCCGACAATCAGGTCGTTGCCGCCGCCACCGGTGACCTTGTCATTGCCGCCGCCCGCATCGATCGTATCGCCGTAGGACGTGCCGGTGATCTTGTCGTCGCCGCTGCCGCTGGTGATGTAGAACGAGTCGTTGACCGCTCCATCGCCCGCCGCATCGGTGAAGGTCGCAACGGTCGCGGATGCGTCGATGATGACCGGGGTCGCCAGGTTGTGGAGGTTGAGCTCCTGGTCGACGTTGTTGAAATGGTTGCCGACGATCGCGGTGATGGTCGAGTCGCTGCCGACACCGATCGAGATCGCGGTTCCCGAGTCGGAAATCGTGTTGCCCGAAATCGTGGTGGTCGCGTTGTCGAAGCTGTCGAGATTGATCGCGCTGCGAACGTGTTCGAACGAGTTGTTGCTGACGTCCAGCGTCGCCTCGTTGCCGTCAGACCAGACACCGCGACCCCAGTTGGCGTCGTCGTATTTGCCGGTGGCGCTGCCCGAGAAATCGTTGCCCGTCACGGAGACATGCCCGGTCGCGGCGGCATCCAGATAGATTCCGCGATCGTCGACGGCGAGCCCACCATTGCTGTTCTGCGAGTAGAACAGGTTGTGCGCGATCGAAACGTCCGCCCCGCCCGACACCCTCAGGCCATTGAACTGGGTGGTGTTGTCGGAGGTGTTGAGCACCTCGACACCATCGATGGTCACGTGGTGCGTCGTGGCGGTCACCGTCACGGTGCCCTGGATCACGGTCTCGCCGGTGCCGCGGCCAGCGGCGTCGCCGGCCTCGCCGTAATGCGCGCCGCGCAGCTCGACGCTGCGGTCGATGGTGACGTTCTCGACGTAGGTACCGGCGGGTGCCACGATGTACTGGCCGGCATTGTCGGTCGCAGCGTTCACCGCGTCCTGGATGTGCGCGAAGGTGGCGAGCAGGTGACCGCCGGCGTCGAACAGCTGCACCGTCGTCAGGTTCAGGGCAACCGTATTGCCGTCGCCGAACGAGATGCCTTCGATGCCGTACAGGGTGTCGGTGTTGTGGCCGCCGGCAACGTATTCCGGCGCGCCGGCCTTGGCCGTGACCTGCCAGGCGCCGAGTCCGGCATCGAAGGTCACGTCATACTGCGACTGGTCGCCGCCATAGATGGCGCGGTCGTCCTCGCCCGCGGTCGGGCCCTTGTTGCTGGCGACCGACAGATCGGTGGCGTTGCCGTACAGCGTATCGCTGCCGGAGCCGCCGATCAGGCGATCGGCACCGCTGTCCGCGCTGGCGCCGCCGATGATGGTGTCGTCGCCGGCCATGCCGGCGAGCAGGTCGTTGCCGGCACCGCCGTCGATGCTATCCGCGGCCGCGCTGCCGGTGATGGTGTCGCTGCCGCCGTTGCCGAGGATGGTGACGCCGGCGCCGCCATCGCTGGTGTAGCCGTTCGGCAGCGCGATGATGTCGTTGCCCGACGAGCCGTCGATTTCCTCGACGCCGCTGATGACGCTCGGCGCGTTGTAGGCGTCGTAGACGAAGCCCGCGGAAGTGCCCTGGTCGAGCACGATCTTGTCGGTCCCGGTGCCGCCGACAAAGCTGTCGCCGGTGCCGGCGAGGCCGGCGAGGCTGACCGAGACGGTGTGGCCGTCGCCGAGATCGAGGGTGCGGGGACCATGGGGGCCGGCGTCGGTGATGTCGGCGGTGAGAATCGCGGTGTCGTTGCCGCCCTCGCCCTTGATGACGTCGTTGCCGCCGAGACCGACGAGCACGTCGTCATTGTCGCCGCCCGAGATCTGGTCGTTGCCCGGCGTTCCGAACAGGATTTCGCCGGCGGTGCCGCCGATCACCACGTTGCCGCTGTAGCTGCCGGGCTGGCCGTGATTGTCGACGAAGAAGCCCTGCGACTCGCTGTCCGGCGTGTGCGCGGTGTTGTCGATGGTGTTGTTGATGATGTCGGTGTTCGGACCTCGGGCACGCAGCGCATAGGCGGTGCCGTCGGTGAAGCCAGTGAAGGCGTTGCCGGTGATCGACGAATGGTCGGCGTCGATGGTGACCAGCGAGTTGCCGCGCTCGGTCACGCCGTTGACGCCGCCGGAGACGCCGTCGACGGTGTTGTTGCTGAACGTCACGTGCTGGGTGGTCCAGACATTTGGCGTGGCGGGATTGCCGTCGGCATCGAGGCCGCTGCCGCCGTTGCCGATCACCACGAGCCCGCGCGGAATGTTGTTGCCGACCGCGAACTGGTCGCCGGCGACGTCGGGCGTTGTTCCGGTAAAGGTCTGGCCGTTGAAGGTGTTGTTGTCGATGGTCAGGTTGGTGACCGCGGCGCTGAATTCGGTCAGGAAGGCCTCGTCGCCACGCGCCGTCACCACGTTGCCCTGGACCAAAATGTGGTCGTGGTTGCCGGTGAGGTAGATGCCCGATCGTTCGATCGCGCCGTTGCCGTCGAGACCGAGGACGGTGAAGCCGTGGCCGGTCGAGCCGATCTGGACGTTGTTGGCGCCGGCCAAGAGCTCGATCGTGCCCTGACCCGCGTTGGCCTGAACGCCGTCAATGATGGTCGTCGCGCTGCCGTTGGTCGATAGCAACGTGATATCGCTGCGGCCGATCACCACGTTCTCATGGTAGGTGCCGGGCGCGACCATGATGGTGACCGGACCGGTCAGCGTCGCCGCATAGTTCACCGCATCGGTGACGGTGGCAAAGCCGGTGTCGCCGGGATTGCCGCCGACCAGCAGGAAGGTCATCGTCGGCGTGGTGACGACTTCCACGGTGTGCAGAACGTCGGTGCCCTCGCCGCCCGCGGTGGCATTCACCTCCCAGCGGAACTGGGTGGTGTTGTAGCTGAAGTTCGAGCCGGACAGATTCGTGGCGTAGTTGGCGGTATCGATGCCCAGACCGCCGGTCAGCGTGTCGTTGCCGGCATCGCCCTGCAGGAAATCGTTGCCGCTGCCGCCGGTCAGAGTGTCGTTGTCGGCACCGCCGAACAAGCGGTCGTCGTTGGCGCCGCCGGAGAGGAAGTCGTCACCGGCCCCGCCTTCGAGGATGTCGTTGCCGCCAAGACCGCTGAGCTGGTCGTTGCCGTCGCCGCCGAGGATGTGATCGGCTCCGCTGCCACCGGTGATGGAGTCGTCGCCGGCGCCGGCGTCGAAGACCTGGCCCTGGTAGTGATTGACGTAGAGCGGATTGCTGGCGTCGGGAAGCTGGACAAGGTCATCGCCGCCGAGCGCGTTGAGGAAGTTGCCGTCCTCGAACCAGTTGGCGTTGACGGCCGGATCATTGGCGAAGGTGTTCAGGTTGATGAAGCCGTCATTGCCTTCGGTGAAGACGTGGTCGACCACATTGGTGATGGTCAGCGAGCTGGTCGCGGTGCCGGCGCTGTAGGCGCTGGTGCCGCCGGTGGCGGTCACGCCGTTGAGATCGACGACGTCGCCGACATGGTCCGACGTACCGTCCCAGGCATGGAACGTCAGCGACGGCTGCGCGATCTGGGTCTGCGGCGTGGTCGAGGTGTCGGTCTGCACGTTGAGGCCGGGCACGAAGCGCACCAGTGACGTCAGGCCAAGCACCTGGGCGTGGCCGGTGTCAGCCGCGAGCGTGGTCCAGCTGCCGCCGCCATTGGTGCTGTATTCCCAATGTCCGCCGGTCGTGGACTGGCCGGTGATCGCGATGCCCGCGACGGTGCCGTCGACGTCCGAGGCGTGGCCGCCGAGCAGCATGGCGACCGTGGTGCCCGGGTTGCTCGACGGGTCTTCCTGGATGGTGGTGACCGCGTCGGCGCCGCTGATGACAGGCGCGTCGTTGGTGCCGTGGATCGTGATCGTCACGGTCTGGCTGGCGCTGCCGCCATGGGCGTCGGTCACGGTGGCGATGAAGCTCTGGGTCACGGTCTGACCGCCGGCCAGCGCCTGCGTCGCCGGCAGGCCGTTGTCGAGCGTGTAGGTCCACTGGCCGGTCGTGGTGTTGATCGCCATGGTGCCGTAAGGCGTCGCGGTGGTGTTCAGCGACCAGGTCAGATGACCGGCGTCATTGGTGTCGACGTCGGTCGCGGCCAGCTGGCCGCTGACCGCCTGGTGCGTTCCGCCAGGCAGCAGGCCGTGCGTGGCATCAAAAGTGTGGGCCCCGGAGGGATCCGACTGCGGACCATGTTCCTCGCCGCTGTAGATCGGACGGCCATTGAGACCGGCATTGGTGATCTCATCGACCAAGGTGTCATGCAGCGTGGGATCCGACGAGAACTTGTCGTCGATCGATGGCCGGTCGAGGTTGCCGAGCAGGTTGTCGTGCATCGACTGCAGACGATCCGGGGTGGTGCCCGCATCGCCGGTGTCGGCCGTGAACTTCACGATGACGTTGGTCAGCGGTTCGCCGCCGGCCTGGACGTACTTGGCGTATTCGATGCCGAGACGGACGCCGAGCGCGTTGATCGTCGTGTCGTAGTAGTTGGTGTAGTGGTCGTCGACGTAGTCCCACACCGCGGCGATCGCGTCGGCGAAGCCGGCGGCATGACCCAGCGCAGCCTGCACGCCGACCAGCACCGCGTGCATGTCGGACGGATTGCTGGCGATCAAGGACGCAATCTGGCTGTCGATGTTCTGGTCGAGCTCGAACTTGTGATCCGAGGCGACGTCCGCCGTCACGACGTGATCGAGACCGCCGGCGGCAAAGAACGTGGCAGCGGTCTGCGTGGCCGCCGACGTGATGACCGGCGCGTCGTTGGTGCCGTGGATGGTCACGGTCACGGTCTGCTGCGCGCTGCCGCCATGGGCATCGGTCACGGAGGCGACGAAGCTCTGCGTCACGGTATCGCCGGCGCCCAGCGCTTCCGTGGTCGGCAGCGTATCGTCGAGCGTGTAGGTCCACTTGCCGGTGGCGTCGATCGCCATCGCACCGTAGGTCGCCGGCCCGGTCACCGACCAGGTCAGGTGGCCGGCGTCGTTGGTGTCGACGTCGGTCGCGGTCAGCTGGCCGCTGACATGGCCGGCATGGCCGTTGGCCATGTCGTCGGCGTGCGCGTTCGACGCCAGGCTCGCCGGGTCGGCCTCGTAGCCGCCGACCGGCTGCGGTGAGCGGGTGAGCAGCGACGCGTCCTGACCGGCAACCAGGTTGTACATCACGGTGTAGAGCCCGGCCGCATCGTAGCGCTGATGCAGCGCGTAGTCGGTCAGGTTGCCGAGCAGGTTGTCGTGCAGCGACTGCATCCGGTCCGGCAGCGTGCCGGCATCGGCGCTGTCCGCGATGTACTTCGCGGTGACGTCGACCAGCGGCGGGTTGCCGGCCTTCAGGTAGGCCGCATATTCCAAACCAAGCGCAGTGAATGCCTTGTTGGTCGCCAAGTCGGTCGAACCGTAGGTCTGGTAAGCCGTGTCGAGGGATTTCCAGACGATCGCGATCGCCGTCGCCTGATCGATCCCATAGCTTCCGATCAGCCCCAGAACCGCGTGCACCTGCGTCGGATCGGTGTGCAATCCGGCCAGCGCAGTGCCCACATCGCTATGCGATGCCAGCTGCGCACTCAGCGCCGCCGTCAAGGCAAGCGGACCACCGAGGCCTGCCTCGGAGATGCCAGCAAGATCACCGGCTTCGCTGATAGACCCCGCCACCACCGAGGTCGCACCGATCACCGGCGCGTCGTTGCTGCCGTGAACGGTGATCTGGACGCTGATGGTGTCAATCGCGCCGTGGTCGTCGGTCACGGTTGCAACAAAGGTCTCGACCGGGTTGTCGCCCTGCCCGAGCGCCTGGGTCGCCGCCAGGCTGTTGTCCAGCGTGTAGGTCCATTTGCCGGTCGACGGATCGATCGCGAAGCTGCCGTAGAGTCCGGTCGCATTGCCCGACCAGGTCTGGGTCGCATTGTGATCGACGTCGGTCGCGACCAGCGTTCCGGTCGCCGTGGTGACGAAGCCGTTGGCCAGATCCCAGGCATGCGCCGCGGCGGCGCTGGCGCTGCCTTCGTTGCCGCTGGCATAGGGCCGGGT
>Ga0209758_1001948_pt1 | contig 22345 bp, 21 predicted proteins | sample AraplaMF_Col_mMF_FD_184258 | JGI IMG/M metagenome (GOLD analysis project Ga0209758, IMG submission 184258) | Arabidopsis root microbial communities from the University of North Carolina, USA - plate scrape MF_Col_mMF (SPAdes) (version 2) | ecosystem: Host-associated > Plants > Roots > Endosphere...
CCGACGACACCGGTGCAGCTGCGAGGGAGGTGCTCGGCGCCGCCGAGCAGCTCTCGACCCAGTCGCGCGACCTCGCCGGCCAGTTCGACCGCTTCCTCGGCGAAGTCAGGGCGGCTTAGGCCGCTATCAGTAAGGCGGCGCCTTGCGCGCCCGCTGCGCTTTCGCGGCCTCGATCCACCACGTCAGATCGTCGGCAAAGCGCGGAAACGAACGTTCCAGCGCTTTGCCGCCCTCGCCGATCGGCTCGGCTTCGGCCGACAGCGTCTGCGCGATCGGCCCGACGCCGATGGTGCTCGAAATCACGACCATGCCCATTTCCGACAGCGTGCCGTGCCAGGCGGTCGAGGCGCGCGCGCCGGACAGCCGGCCGGCGGAATAGCTCACGATCGCGGCCGGCCGCCAGAACCACTCCTCCAGGAAGTGGTCGGTAAGGTTCTTCAGGCCGGGCTGAATGCCCCAATTATATTCGCCGGTGACGAAGACAAAGCCGTCGGCACCGCGGATCTGGCCGGCCAGCTTCTCCAGCGCCGGCGGAGCGGTCCCGGTGGGATATTCCTTGTACATGCGATCGAGCATCGGCAGGCCGATCGCCTTGGCATCGATGAAGTCGACCTCCTCGCCGCGACTGCGCAGGCGATCGATGACGAAATTCGCAAGGCGGATGCCCATGCGGTCGGAGCGGTAGGAACCGTAGAGAACGAGGATGCGATTGCTCATGGCCGGCACACTAGCACGAAACCGAAGCCCGGCCCCAACCGCTTTGTCGCGCTATCGCCGGCGACCGCGCTCCAGGGCGAAGCTTCATTCGTCCTCGCGTGGTGCCGGTGCATGGGAGTGCCAATGCGCATGGCCGCGCCTATTCCAGAAGTGAAAAGCGCTGGTCCGCGTCACTCATTTCAATAATGAATCTGGGACGAGGTGAGCGGCTCGCGTCACGACGGATGATCGCCTTCGTCCAACTCGCTCCAATCGCGCGATGGCTGAGTGCTCGCGCCTAGTGCGTCGCCCGGTATTTGATGCGATGCGGTATCGAGCGACAAGTCAGACCCTCGGCGAGCAGCTTCATGTCCTCGCGCTTACCGCTGCGGATCAGTCTGCCGAACTCTTCGGAGGTAAAAGGAAGGGTGGGATCATCATCGAGCGGGCGCCGCATCCGCGGGCCGAAGAACCATCGAACCAGGCTAGCCAGCCGCCGCATGTCAATTCCCTCGCGCCAGCAACAAACCTTTTAGTCAGCATATTGTTCCTCCTGCATGATGAAGATTGCAAGAGGCCCTAACGAGTCCGCACGAAAAATTTCGCGAGGGAATACCCTCCTCCGGTCCTTCCAATTCACTCGGCGAATCCGAGATAGCGCACGAACTCATCGTTACCTTCGCGATCCGAACGAACGGCGTTCGCGGCAAAGTTGTCATCGGGATAGCCCATCGCGACGCAAGTCATGATGACCTCGTCCTCGGGAATCGCCGCGACATCGCGCACGATGTCGCTGCGCATGATCCCCTGGCCGTTGATGACCGAGCCGAGCCCGCGGTCCCAGGCCGCGAGCACGAGACCGTAGCAGAGTGCGCCGAGGTCGAAATGGCAGACCGCACCGGGATCGAGCACGCGATCGTAGGTCAGCACCAGCGAGACCGGCGCGTCGAACTGGCGAAAGCCGCGCAGCACCCAGTCCTGCCGCATCGGCTTGTCGTCGCGCGCGATCCCCATCGCGCCGAACAGCTTCTTGGCGATGTCGACCTGACGGGCGCGATGCACGCCCTGGTACTCGCCATGGCTGACGATGTCGCGCTTGACCTTGGCGCCGGCCGCCATCTCCTCCATGTTGCGGCGGCGCACCTCTTCAAGCGGCGCGCCGGTCAGCACGTGTACATGCCAGGGCTGTGTGTTCATCGACGACGGCGCACGCTTGGCGCTCTCGATGATCGCCTCGATCACCGCGCGCGGCACCTTCTCGTTCCTGAAACCGCGCACGCTGCGGCGCGACTGGACCAGCGTTTCGAATTCCACCTCGAGGCCTCCTGCCCGTTCATTCGCCGGCATGGCAATTGTAGTGCGTGGCCGGTTGCCGATGCGGCGCGCCAAATCTATGCTAACGGCCAACCAAGACCAAGAACCCCTGAGGACCCGCCGATGCCCGCGCCGCTCGATCCCGTCGTTGCCCAGATCATTCCGCTGCTGCCGCTGCGCGATCCCGCGACGATGACGCCACAGAGCGCCCGCGATTCCTTGCGCGCATTGGCTGCCGCGCGCGCCGCCGTGCCGCCACCGCCGGTCGATGCCGTGCTTGACATCAAGGTGAAGGGCGGCGCCGGCCCGCTCGATGCCCGCGTCTATCGCGTCGGCAGCGATCCCACACCGACCGTGGTGTTCTTCCATGGCGGCGGCTGGGTTGCAGGCGATCTCGAGACCCACGACAGGCAGGCGCGCAATCTCGCGATCGAGACCGGCGCCGTCGTCGTATCCGTCGACTACCGCCGGCCGCCGGAGACACGCTTTCCCGGCGCCTTCGAGGACGCGTTTGCCGCCGCAAGTGACATCTTCAACCGCGTCGCGGAATTTGGCGGCGATCCCAGACGCCTCGGCGTTGCCGGCGACAGCGCCGGCGGCAATCTTGCGGCCACGACCGCGATCGCATCTCGCGATGCCGGCATCAAGCTCGCCGCGCAATTGCTGGTCTATCCCGTCACCGACGCCGTCGGCCTCTATGCCGACACGCGCGAGAACGCCCGCTTTCCCTCCCGCGCGGAAAATGCCGACGGCTATTTCCTCACGCGCGCCACCATGGAGTGGTTTTGCGGACACTATTTCGCCGATCCCGCAGATGCCTCAGACTGGCGGGTGTCGCCGCTGCGGGCCGCATCGCTCAAAGGCCTCGCGCCCGCGATCGTGACCACCGCCTGGTTCGATCCGCTGCGCGACGAAGGCGTGGCCTATGCGAAAGCGCTGGAGGCCGCCGGCGTGCGCGTCAAGCATCATGAGGGCGCCGGCCTGATCCACGGCTATTTCGGCATGGGCGAGGCCTCCGAGGTCGCCCGCGCCGAGGCGCAACGCGCGCGCGCCGATTTCAAGGCGTTGCTGGCGCGCGGGGTCTGAGACCGCCGCCCTCGCGCAATCGGCGCGCCATCAGGAAGCCGCCGCGGGGACTTCGAAGAAGCCGGTCGCCTGAACCAGGCGGCCATCTTCGCCAAAGCGGCCAAAACTCTCGCCCTTGACGAAGACGCGGCCGGCGCCGTCATACATGGTCCAGCGGAAAAGCCCCTGTTCATGGTGTTCGACGAAGCTGTCGTTCCTGAAATGGGCTCCCGGAAACTTCAGCTGCGTTTGCCCGATGCGGGCCATCAAGGCCTTCCGTCCAGCCACCTGCGAGCCCGGATCGGTGTACACGCAATCCGCAGCCACGCTCTGCTCCAGCAACCGGCGCCGCTCGTCCTCGTCGATGGGTCCCCATGCCGCCTGGTAGGTGGTCCAGGTCTTCAATCGCGCGTCGTTGTTCATCTCGCAAACCTTTCACGGCTTCGTTTCGTGCTATGACAAATTGACAATTATCGACTTTTTGTCAATACGTGGTGCGCATTGAGGGTGAGGATCATGGCTCAAGCTCCTGTGTCCAAAGAGCAGATCGCGATCGCAGCCGCGACGCAGGTCTTCTGCCGCTACGGCTTTGCCCGCACGACGATGGGCGATATCGCCGCCGAGGCCGGGATATCGCGGCCGGCGCTTTATCTGCTCTTTCCCGACAAGGATGCCGTGTTCGCTGCGGTGATCCGGGCCATGGACGAGCAGAAGCACCGCGAGATTCTCGCATCGATCGCGCGGCTCGATGGACTCCACGCCAAGCTGCTCCATGCCTGCAAATCCTGGGGATCTCACGGCTTCGACCTGTCGGAGGCGCATCCCGATGCAGCGGATCTGTTCGATCTGCGATTTCCAGCCGTCAGGACCGTTTACGAGAATTTCCAGTCGCTGGTCGCCGATCTCATCCGCGATCAGGTACGGTCCTCGGGCACGGCGGACGGAGCGGACGTGCTGGCACGGTGCCTCGTCTTCGGCATGCGCGGATTGCGCGAAACGGCCAGGAACGGCAAGGACATGAAGCGCCTGATCGCCGTCCAGGTCGCGATGCTGGTCAGGAGCATCGGCGGAAAAGCCTGAGACGCGGAGACCTCTCGCGAGAAATTGGCAGGCGGACCGGGCGACGACCGTTCATCCTGCTTGATTGCGCCACGATTCCGGGCTCCAATCCGGAACGCCATTTTGGTTTAGGGAGAGACCCAATGATGAAACGGATTTTCCTGGCTGCGATCGTTGCCACCTTCGCAGCCGGCTCGGCCTTTGCGGACGATACCTGCGAGAGCAAGGCGGTCGGCAAGGACGGCAAAGCCCTCGCCGGTGCGGCCAAGACCTCGTTCATGAAGAAGTGCAAGCAAGAGGCCTGCGCGCCGAAGGCCGTCGGCTCCGACGGCAAGCCGCTCGCCGGTGCCGCAAAGAACAGCTTCATGAAGAAGTGCGAGATGGGCGCGTAAGTCGCTGTGCCTTCGCTGCCTCTTTAACGAGCAACCTTCGTCATGCCCGGGCTTGTCCCGGGCATTGACGTTTGTTGTTTGAGCACGAGAGGGGCGACTATCGCCACCTGCCTGCACGCGCCGCGCGCGCAAACAACAGACATCGCCACCCTAGACAGAACGCCGCTCCTGACGGATCATACAGCGCTGAGCGAAATCGGGGCGCATCGACGAGGCTTCTAGAAAAAGGGTGGTCGAGATGTGGCAGTTCCGAGTGCGTGATTACTTGATGGCGACAATGAGCGTGCTCTTTGCGCTGCTCATCAGTCTTGACGTCGCAAGTGCGAGGGGCCCCGGCCTGCCCAACGTCGTGGTTCTGGCCACCGGCGGCACGATCGCCGGCAGCGGGGCGAGCAGCACCACCGTGGTCGGCTACACCGCAGCCACGGTCGGCATCGAGACCCTCCTGAACGCCGTCCCCGAGCTGAAGACGGTGGCCAACGTCAAGGGCGAGCAGGTTTTCCAGATCGCCAGCGAGAACATGAACAATGACTACTGGCTGAAGCTCGCCAAGCGCGTCAACACGCTCCTTGCGCAGGACGACGTGGACGGGATCGTGATCACGCACGGGACCGATACGATCGAGGAGACCAGCTATTTCCTGGACCTCGTGGTCAAGAGCAGGAAACCTGTCGTCGTCGTCGGTGCCATGCGGCCGTCGACGGCGATCAGCGCGGATGGTCCGATCAATCTCTTCAATGCTGTGATCCTCGCAGGCAGCGAGGAGGCCGTCGGCAAAGGCGTGCTCGTCGCTCTCAACGATCAGATCAACGCGGCGCGCGAGGTCACCAAGACCAACACCTCGACGGCCGACACCTTCCGCACGCCGGAGCTCGGCTTTCTCGGCTACATGCAGGGCAACAAGCCGTATTTCTATCGTCAATCGACCCGCCGACACACGGCGGACTCCGAGTTTGACGTGTCCAACCTCGATACCCTGCCGCAAGTCGACATCGTCTACGGCTACGCCAACATGAACCGGGTTGCGATCGACGCGTTCGTCGCCGCCGGTGCCAAGGGGATCGTGCACGCCGGCGTGGGTGACGGCAGCCTGGCCCGGCCGGCGGTCGAGCCGGCGCTCGACGAGGCCCACAAGAAGGGGGTCGTAATCGTTCGCAGCAGCCGTGTCGGCAATGGCATCGTCGCGCGCAATGGCGAAGCCAAGGACGACGAACACGACTTCATCGTCTCGGATACGCTCAATCCGCAGAAGGCGCGCATCCTCTTGATGCTGGCGCTGACCAAGACGAGCGACAGCAAGGAAATCCAGCGGATGTTCTATACGTATTAGAGCATCCGGGGCGCTGCCGCCGCAGCTGCAACATCGCAAACGTCCTGCGATTTCGACATGGCCGGGCTTGTCCCGGCCATCCACGCTCTTTGTCGTCAGTGAAACAAGAACGTGGATGCCCGAGACAAGCCCTGGCATGACGGGAAGAAGCAGCCTATTCCCGCTTGAAGCGGTAATCGAACGCGGCGCCGAACGGCTTGATCAGTCCGACCGTCGGCGCCGGAAAATGGATCGGCAAGATCAGCGTGTCGGTGTCGGCAACGGAAGCGAAGAACTTTCGCCGCGACACCGCCGACTGTTTTGCATCCCAGTCGGGCCTGGCCGACCAGTCCGGCTCGCGGCACTGGATCTGGTGATGCATGAGGTCGCCGGCGACCACCGCGCGCCGGCCCTTCGAGAAGATATTGACGCAGCAATGACAGGGCGAATGCCCCGGCGTCGGCGTCAGCGTGACGGTATCGTCCAGCGCATAGTCGTCATCGACCAGCAGCGCCTGTCCCGCCTCGACGATCGGCAGGCAATTGTCGCGAAACACAGTGCCGGGTGGATTGTTGCCTTTGGCGTTCTCGGCCTCCCAGGCGGCGTACTCGCCCTTGTGAAAGACGTATTTCGCGTTCGGGAACGTCGGCACCCAGCGGCCGTCGCGCAACGTCGTGTTCCAGCCGGTGTGGTCGATATGCAAATGCGTGCAGAAGACGTAGTCGACCTGCTCGAAGCCGATGCCGAGCGCGAACAATTCGTTGCGCCAGCGCTCCTTGCCGGGAAAGTCGAATGGCGGCGGATGGCCCTTGTCCTCGCCGGTGCAGGTGTCGACAAGAATGGTGTAGCGCGGCGTGCGCACCACGAACGTCTGGTAGGTGATGACCATCATGCCGCGAGCGACGTCGAACACCTCCGGCTCCATGGTCGGCAGATGCTGCTTGAACACACCCTCATCATATCCCGGGAAAAAATCTTGCGGCCGCCGCCACGGCCCCTCCCGCTCGATCACCGCATCGATGGTGGTGTCGCCGATCCTCAGCTGCTTCACGCGTATCTCCCGGTTTTCCTCGAGCGTAACGAGCGACCTTGCGGCGTTCAAGGCCGGTCGGCGCAGGCCTGCCGCCCGAGGCGACGAGCCATTCACTGCGACCACCGCGCTGGCGACGCGTGATTTCTACGGCGCGCGCGGCCGCGATCCCAAGCTCCGGCTCGCCACCTCATTTCCAGTGGAACGCGCGGCCTCAACATCCTCGGCCGACGCGAGCAAATCGGTAAAGTGCAACCGCCGGGCTCGTGACACGAATTTGCGCGTCTGTATGATCTAACTCACAGCGCCTTTCCAGTTCGTCTGTAAAATGCAGCCGCGCGACGCGGTGGCTCTCGGGCCTTCAGTCTCGCAGTCAAATTGCTGAAAATCGATTGTAGCTCTTTGCAGGTTGAGCCGAAAAAGGCCGCAACGATAAGTCCGACCATCCGCTTCAGGGGGCGAGTTTCCCAGGTTCGCGGAAGGGATAGTTGTGCCTCGTCCGACACGGCCGCTCACCTGGAGAGAGGTTGCTGCATATGATTTGGGAGCCGCTTCGTTCGGCAAAATGTCGGCGCGCGTAAGCGGGGTTGAGTTTGTTCAGAGTCGGAGGTGCGCGGTGGGCGCTATCAATGACCTCGCGTTATGCTATCCTGCCCCTGTTCTGCAAAGCAGCGGGGCGGCCAAGGTGAATCATCCGGGGATCGATGTTGCAGAGGCCCTGCCCTCGCGTCGCGTACTTGCAATCCTGGCCGCAGACGTCGTGGGCTATGCTCGTCTGACAGAGGTGGCGGAGGAAGCAACGCATGTGCGACTGCGAGCGCTTCGTTTCGGCGTGATCAATCCGTGCATCGTCTCCTTCCGCGGCAGGATCGTGAAGAATACGGGGGACGGCTTTCTCGCCTCTTTCGATTCCTCGCTCGATGCGGCGCGCTGTGCGGTCGCCTTGCAGCACGAAGTCTCCGCTGCACAGACCCGGGAAGGATACGATCGGAAGATACAATTCCGAATGGGTCTGAACGTTGCGCAGACCATCGTCGAATCGGAGGACATCTTCGGAAAGGGAGTCAACATAGCCGCGAGACTCGAGCAGTCCGCGCCGGCAGGCGGCGTGGTGCTTTCAGACGAGATGTTCCAGCAGATCAAGGATCGGCTCGATGTCCCTGTCCAAGACCTGGGCGTCCTTCGGCTCAAGCATCTTGCGCGCCCCGTTCACGCTTATTCTCTTCTGCTGCCAGAGGCCGAACGGTTGCCGTCGAACGGTGGCCGCAGGGCAAGCCGCCAGGCCAAGGTGCCTTATATCGCGGTATTGCCATTTCGTACCCAGGGCGCGAACGCGGAAGACGATTACTTCGGCGATGGCACGGCCGACGAGATCGTCGTTGCGCTCCAGAACCTCCGTGGGCTGTTCGTCATTTCAAGCATGTCGACGTCTCCCTATCGTAGCGGCCCGGTCGACAGCCAGAGGATCGGCCAAGAACTCGGCGTCCGATACGTCTTGAGCGGCAGCATCCGGCGAGCCGACAAGCGGCTACGAATTGGAGTCGAATTGCAGGACGTCGAAGCGGGGGTCGTGCTCTGGGCAGATCACTACGATGGCGATGTCTCGGAACTGTTTGATTTTCAGAGCCGCATTGCGACGCGCATCGTATGGAGCATCGCCCCCCAGGTCCGCGAGGCAGAGTTGAGACGTGCGCTTCAAAAACGCTCGGACAACCTCAATGCTTACGAGCTGCTCATGAAGGCGATCGACTTCATGTATCGCATGAACTTCTTCGACTTCGGCCGAGCGGGGGAGCTGCTGCAGGCCGCAATCGCTTCGGACCCGAGCTACGCGACTCCTTATGCCTATGCGGCGCTGTGGCACATTCACAATGTCGCGCAAGGTTGGGGCGCCGAGGGCGGCCCCGATGCGGCGGAAGCCGCGCGCCTTGCCACTGCGGCGGTCGACCGGGCGCCGGCAGACGGGTTCGCGCTGGCCGTTCTCGGACACGCCAAGGCGCTCTTGTTCAAGGACTATAACGCGGCGCTCGATTTGTTTGACAGGGCCTTGAGCGCATCGCCCGGCAATGCGATGGCTTGGACCCTTAGCAGTGGCGTGTACGGCTACCTTGAGGATGGCCAATCCGCGATTACGCGCGCCGAACAGGGATTGCGTCTGTCACCGGCCGACACGCAGGCCTATTTTTACCTGATGTTCCTCGGCCAAGCCCATTACATCAACGGCAACTACGATGAGGCGGTCGTGTGGGCCCGCAAGACCGCAGCTTTGAACGGCCGGCTCTCCGCCAACCTGCGGGTTCTGGCGGCCGCCTATATTGCAAAGGGCCAGGGTGAGGAGGCCCGGGGCGTCATCAGGATGCTTTCGGACATACAGCCTCGATTCAAGCTTTCGGCCTATCGCGAGCGGTGCCCCTTCAAGCCGGGTTTGCGGGACCGCTTCATCGATCATTTGCGAGAGGCTGGCTTGCCGGATTGAAACCATGCTGCATTTGCAGCGAACCACGGGAGGATGCTGCCATGGGGGGAAATTGGTTCGGAGGCAATTGGTTTGGTGGCAATTGGTTCGGAGGAAATTGGACAGGCGGCTCGGGTGGCAGCGGCGCACCCGTGTTCGCGATGCGGGCCGATCGGCCGCTCGCCGAGATCGCAATCACGCGGTCCTATGACGCCAAGTTCCGAGACGCCGAGTGGGACCCGGATCTGCGCGCCGTCACGATCCTCCCGGAGTTTCTGGCACAGACCATCAAGGGCAAGCAATGGCAGGCGGCCGTTGCGCTGCCACCGCCCACGTACCCCGTCACTGCAAAGATGGTCGACGAGGTCCTGGTGCTTGCAGTTGCGGAGCGGCCGGAAGCGCTCGGCGAAATCGTCGAGGAGGATCAGAATTTTCAGCTGCGCTGGCTGCAGCTTCTCAACATGAGCGCCACGGCCTACCCGCATACGTTCCTGCTGATGAAGATCATGGCCCGCGTCGGCGAATTCGCGATGGTCACGCTCAAGCTCCAGTATTCGAATATGAGCGGCGCCGCGCCTCCGCCCTATTGGTACCAGCCGCGACCAAGCCAGGTTTGCCCGACGCTGTATCCACCGGTCCAGGTTCCGGGCCACCCGTCCTATCCGGCCGGACATGCGCTCATTGGCACGCTCACCTCCGAGTGCCTGGCCGACCTGCTGCCCCAATACAAGGAGCCGTTGCGGGCATTGGCCGCGCGAGTCGCGATGAACCGGGTCATCGCAGGATTGCATTATCGCGAGGACATCGACGCGGGCGCCAAGGCCGCGATCGCCCTGAAACCGTTTCTGACGGCTTGCCCGTTCTACGCGGCGACATTCAAGCTCGCGCAGGCCGAATGGAAATGAGCTCGCGCGCGACCTGACCACGGCAGCGGAGGCAATCATGACGCCTTGGGAACTGCGCACCGACTATGTGCGGGTGCTGGTGCAACGCAATCAAAATGAGGTGCTCGTGAAGGCGGCGAACGACCTGCTCAAGGGCGACAGTCCGGTGGGCACGATGCGCGATTACGTCCGCGAGAACGTGGCACCGGACTTTTTGATCGACGGTGAGTTCGGCGCCTTGCCGATTTGGGATGGCGCCGATCAGCGCCCTGCGGTCTCGCCAGAGGACAGAGGCGAAAAAGCGTTCTCCCTTCTCGCGTTCGAGAAATCGAAGAAATTTCTCGTCCGCGCGTACGTTTCTCCAGCGACTCTATCCAAGCCGGATTTCAATGACGGGGAGCCGGTCTGGTTGGATTCCGATGTGCATAGCCTACTTGCCCCGCCGCCAGCCAACCAAGCCACGGGCGATACCGACACTGTGCGGCAGGACCTCAATACCTCGGTGCTGCAGGACAACGGCCTCTATGGAACGGATGTTGCCGTCGCTATCGTCGATACCGGCATCTGCAGGTCACATCTGGCGAGACGGCTCGGCTTCAATCCGGCCCTGGATGTGGGCAATTCGTGGACGCCACGGAGGGTGGCGACGATGCCGGGCCTTCATCGCATCGGTCACGGGACGATGTGCGCCTATGGCGTGCTCTCGGTGGCCCCGAACGTGACGCTGCTCGACTATCCCTTGCTGCTTGGACGTCCGGCCGGGGAGCACACCGTCAGTGCCACGATCGGAGAAATGATGCGCGGTTACCTGGTGTTGATCTGGCGCTGGGCGCTTACTGCAGTCATTCCGCAGAGCGCGCTCGTGGTCAACAACAGCTGGGGCATCTTTCATCCGAGCCTCGACGACTTCGCCCCTGGTGATCCCCGGCGCTACATCGACAATCCCGGCCATCCCTTCAGACTCTACATCGCCCTGCTCACGGCATTCGGCGCCGACGTGCTTTTCGCCGCAGGTAATTGCGGCGATGGCTGCCCCAATGCCGTGTGTCTGCAGCGGACGGCGGGAATGATCATGGGCGCCAACGCGTACGACGAGGTGCTGACGCTCGCCGGCTGCGACATCCACGATTTGCGCGTCTGTTATTCCTCGCAAGGACCGTCGATCGCGGGAATGCCTCAGCAGAAGCCGGACATCACCGCCTATACGCAGTTTCTCGGCTCGAAGGTCCTGCGCGGCCCGCGCGGCTTTGAGCCCGACACGGGAACGTCGGCCGCATGTGCCGTCGCATCCGGATGCATCGCCGCGCTGCGAACCGCGCAGCCGCCCACGGCGACGGATCCTGCAGCCATGATTGCGGTGTTGGAGGCGACAGCGCACCCGATGGGCGGCGCGGTGCCCAACTACGATTACGGCTACGGCATCATCAGGCCGGTGGCCGCCGGCCAAAGCCTGGGCATCATTCCGTGAGCGCGTTCAGTTGCGCAGCCCCGGCGCCTCCTGCCCGGTGCGCGCGACGTATTCCGTGTAGCCGCCGCCATATTGGTGGATGCCGTCAGGCGTCAGCTCGAGCACGCGGTTCGAGAGTGTCGCCAGAAAATGCCGGTCGTGCGAGACGAACAGCATGGTGCCTTCGAAATCCGAGAGCGCATTGATCAGCATTTCCTTGGTGGCGAGGTCGAGATGGTTGGTCGGCTCGTCCAGCACCAGAAAGTTCGGCGGATCGAACAGCATCTTGGCCATCACCAGGCGCGCCTTCTCGCCGCCTGAGAGCACGCGGCAGCGCTTCTCGACGTCGTCGCCGGAGAAGCCGAAGCAGCCGGCGAGCGCACGCAAACTGCCCTGCCCCGCGGTCGGAAACTGGTCTTCGAGCGACTGGAACACGGTGCGCTCGCCGTCGAGCAGGTCCATCGCGTGCTGGGCGAAATAGCCCATCTTGACGCTGCCGCCGAGTGCCACCGTGCCCTCGTCCGGCTCGCTCGCGCCCGCGACCAGCTTGAGCAGCGTTGACTTGCCCGCGCCGTTGACGCCCATCACGCACCAGCGCTCCTTCCGGCGGATCATGAAATCGAGCCCGTCATAGATGCGCTTGTTGCCGTAGCCCTTGAACACGTTCTTGAGCGCGACGACATCTTCGCCCGAGCGCGGCGCGGGCGGAAAGTCGAAGGCGATGCTCTGGCGGCGGCGCGGAGGCTCGACCCGCTCGATCTTGTCGAGCTTCTTCACCCGGCTCTGCACCTGGGCGGCGTGCGAGGCGCGCGCCTTGAAGCGCTCGATGAACTTGATCTCCTTAGCAAGCATCGCCTGCTGGCGCTCGAACTGCGCCTGCTGCTGCTTCTCGGCCATCGCGCGCTGCTGCTCGTAGAACTCGTAATCACCGGTATAGGTGGTGAGCGAGCCGGAATCGATTTCGATCACCTTGGAGATCACGCGGTTGATGAACTCGCGGTCGTGCGAGGTCATCAGCAGCGTGCCCTCGTAATCGTGCAGAAACTTCTCCAGCCAGATCAGGCTTTCGAGATCGAGATGGTTGCTCGGCTCGTCAAGCAGCATGACATCGGGACGCATCAACAGAATGCGGGCGAGCGCCACGCGCATCTTCCAGCCGCCCGAGAGCTTGCCGACGTCACCGTCCATCATCTCCTGGCTGAAGCCGAGGCCGGACAGGGCCTCGCGCGCACGGCCGTCGAGCGCATAGCCGTCGAGCTCCTCGAAGGCATGCTGCACCTCGCCATAGCGGGCAATGATCTCGTCCATTTGGTCGGCCTTGTCAGGATCAGCCATGTCGGCTTCGAGTTGACGCAGCTCGGCCGCGACCTCGCTGACGGGGCCCGCGCCGTTCATCACCTCGGCTACGGCGCTGCGGCCAGACATCTCGCCGACATCCTGGTTGAAATAGCCGATGGTGATGCCGCGATCGGTGGACACCTGCCCTTCGTCGGGCAGTTCCTCGCCGGCAATCATCCGGAACAAAGTGGTTTTTCCGGCGCCGTTCGGGCCGACGAGGCCGATCTTCTCGCCCTTGTTGAGAGCGGCGGAGGCTTCGATGAAGAGGATCTGGTGGCCGGCTTGCTTACTGACGTTGTCGAGGCGGATCATAGGGGTCTTTTGGAGGATTTTTGCGTTGCAGCGTAATAGGCCATGCCGGCTCCCAGGGGAAGCCCGGCGGGGTACGGGTTTTCCCTCGCTCCTGACAATTCCTTAGCGATTTTCAGTCACAACCAGTGATAGTGCCGTCCAGCGAATCCGACGGACGACCTGACGTTTGGAATGCTCCTGGGGAAATACCGATGAAAACTCGCTTTGGCCTGGCCTTGGCCACCGCACTGATGCTCGGCGGCAGCGCCGCAATGGCTCAGACCCTGCCCGATTACATGGCACCGATATCCGGCAAAACCAACGCCGCGCCGGGCGACGTCGCCACTAAAGATGTGCTCGCGCTGAACACGGCGATGTTCGATCTCTATGGCGACGCCGCAAAAGTGTTCCAGAAGAACATCCTGGATAAGCACCCCGTGATCCTCGGCCTGTTCTCCGGTGCCGGCGGACGCCTGATCCTCTATCGACCCGGCCAGCCGCCACTGGACGCGCCGCAGGTGCCGGTCGTCTACCAGCTGCTGAAATCGGTCGGCCACAGCACCATGGCGCTGGCCGAGGTGGTCGGACCCTATGTCGACAATCCCGACAACAAATCCTGGCGCGCTTCGATGCTGGCCTTTCGCAGCCGGATGCAGTCGGCGTTGGACAGCCTCGATGCCACGCCGATGCAGGCCGACTGGCGCGACAACAACCGCACCATCCTGAAGAACAACATCGCTTTCATGGACGAATGCCTCGCCGGCGGCGCCATTCCGTTCGCCAAGCTGGAGGCCTTTGGCAAGCAGCAGGCCCCGTTCCTTGCCAAGAACGTCGCGTGGGCAGCCCAGACCCAGGTCGCGCACTGGATGGGCGTGCTGGCCGACTGGAAGGCACAGCTCGGTCCCGATTGGGAGAAAACCTATGCCGCCAGCAACACCATCTACGTCGCGCGGCAGAACAACGTGATCTTCAGCGTGCTCGCGCAGTTCTTCGGCCCCGACGCCATCAACACGCGCCTGCTGCTGATCGAGACGGTCTCGTTCACCACGACGCCGGCAGACATGCTGGAATCGCTGACGCGGATCATCGCGGACCGCTCGGTCGGCGCGCTGTTCTTCGGCAATTATCACCTCATGGACTACGAGCTGATGGGAGGCGACGCGCGCGCCGCAATCATTGCAGAGACGGCAAAGCGCGGCATGACGCCGTTCCTGCCGCCGTTGGTCCCGTTCGGCTCCAAGCAATGGCCGACCCTGGTCACGCCGGGCCCCGGTCCCGCGACCATCGCCGACATCAAGTGAAGGACATAAAGCATGCGCCAAATGAGAAGCGGCTGCGTTCACGGCGGCCACCTTTCACCTCTCGTAAACGGCCGCACTGTTCTATTCGCGCATAACGAATCATGACAGCTTCAGGCCAGCATTGGTGCGTATCCGTGGCGCCAGCATCGTGGGCCCTTAAGACCTTGTACAAAGGATGAAATCATGCGGCCTTCGCGACGCGAGTTCGTGAAGTTGATATCGGCGGGCGGCATTTCGGTCAGCCTGTCGCATCTCGCGGCAGCGGCGAATGCGCCATTTGCAGCGCACGAGACGCTGCCCGGACGCGGCCATTTCAATCCCGCGGCCAAGGGCGCCGGGCGCGTCGATGGCGTTGCCAAAGTCACCGGCGCAAAGCTCTACGCCTCCGACTTCCGCGCTGGCGACATGCCGGGCTGGCCGCAGACCACCTCGCACGCGATCCTGGTGCGCGCCAACGACGCAACGCATGTCTATACCGGTCTCGACCTCGCCCGCCTCGACGGCGCGCTGAAGCCGTCCGTCGTCGTGACGGCGGCGGATCTCGACCGCATCGGCACACAGGTGCCGGAATTCTATGCCGGCGATCTGTTCTGCCCGCCCGGCAAGACGCCGCTTTATCTGGGCCAGCCGGTCGCGCTGCTGATCTTCGAAAACTTCGACTCCTTCGACCAGGCGCGGCTCGCGCTCCGCGACGGCACCTTCGTCAAGTTCGGTGAGGAGACGGGGCCGGTGATCGCAGCCGATTACGGCGCCTACCGCTTCACCCGTGTCGCAGGCTCCTCGCCCGACAAGCCGGACGTCTACTCGCCGATCCAGGCCGGCTGGGTCTCGCCCAAGAAAGTTCAGAACGCCGCGCTGCCGGTGTGGTCGCCGCTCGCCAAGGAGATGCCGGCTGACTACGTCAAGGCGGCCAAGCTTGGCGATCAGATCCGCGCAGAGCTTGCCACCGACGATGCCTCGCTGCTGGTGCTCGACCGCGAGTTCGAGACGCAGTCGGTCGATCCGATGTTCCTGGAGCCGGAATGCGGCCTCGCCTGGTACAGCGGCAAGGGCGGCAATCTGGAGCTGGTGCTCGGCGTGCAGTCGCCTTACGAGGCCGCGGAGTCGCTGGCGCATCTGCTCGCCAAGGCGCATGCGCCCTACAAGCCCTCGCACATCAACGCGCAGTTCGCCCATCTCGGCGGCGGCTTTGGCGGCCGCGACCACACGCCGTTCATCCTTTATGTCGCGCTCGCCGCGATCTGCTTTCCCGGCAAGCCGGTGCGGCTCGCGCATGACCGCTACCAGCAATTCCAGGGCGGCATCAAGCGCCACCCGATCAAGATGCGCTCGCGCATCGGCATCGACCGCAAGACCGGCCTGATCAAGGCCTTTGCCGCCGATCACGTCCTCGACGGCGGCGGGCTCGCCAACTTCTCAGCCAACGTCGCCGTCGTCGCCGCAACAGGCGCGATCGGCATCTACGACATCCCAAAGGTCGACGTCACCACGGTCGCGATGCATTCGCGCGGCGTCACCGCAGGCTCGATGCGCGGCTATGGCACGCTGCAAACCATGACCGCGCTCGAAGCGCTGATCGATGAAGCGGCCTCCGAGCTCCAGCTCGACCCGATCGAATTCCGCCGCCGCAATGCGCTCAAGCAGAACGGCCGGACCATGGCCGGCAATCCCTATATCGTCTCGGTGCGCACGCCCGAGATCCTCGATCATCTCGAAAAGCACCCGATCTGGCAGCAGCGTGCGCAGCTCAGGCAAACCTCGGGCGACCGCTTGGTCGGCACGGGTGTGGCCTGCGTGACCAAGGACTACGGCTCCGGCGCGGACTGCTCGCTCGGCCGCGTCGAGCTCGGCGCTGACGGCAAAATCGCGATCTTCTGCGACCATGTCGAGATGGGCAACGGCATCGGCACGGCGCTGGCGAACCGCGTCGGCTTCCATCTCGGCGCCATCGCCGACGAGGTCTCGGTCGCGCGCGTCGACAGCTACGACGTGCTCGGCCTCGTCACCTCGGGCGATCCCTACACGATGGACCAGAAGACCCAGGACGCCGCGGCGCGCAATTCGCGTTGGGTGCCCGCGATCTCCTCGGCGACGTCGGCCTCGATCGGCGCCCATGTCGGCACGCACTCGGCATCCGAGGCCGCGCGCATCATCTTCCGCTTCGGCCTGTGGCCCGCGGCGCTGGAGCTGTGGCGCATTCCGAAGACGGATCCGCGCGCCCAACAATCGGCCCTCGCGGACTGGCAGAACGGCCAGCTCACGATGCCCGGTCTCGAGCCGTTGCCGTTGGCAAGGCTTGCCGCGACCGCGCATGCGCGCGGCTTCGTCACCGGCGCGGTGGCGCACAGCTTTTCGCGCTGGGCCTGGTCGCGGGCGCGCTTTCCCCTGTTCGGCGAGCAATACCTTGCCGAGATCGACGCGCTCGCGATCCGCCGTGGCAACAACAAATTCGAGCGGATCAATCGCAGCAACGTCAAATTTCCGCCGACCGACAACAACCGCATCGGCACCGCCTACACCTCGATGTGCGGCACGCTCGTCCGCGTCGAGATCGAGCGCGCCACCGGCGCGCTTCGCATCGCCAAGGCCTACAGCGTGTTCGAATGCGGCACCCCTCTGGTCCCAGAAGTCGTGATGGGCCAGTCCCATGGCGGCTTCGCCATGGGCGTCGGCTACGCGCTTCTGGAAACGCTGCCGCCGTTCGAGGGCGGCCCCGGCAACGGCGAGTGGAATCTCGGCCGCTATCTCATCGCGCGCGGCTCCGACCTGCCTTTGCGCGATCTCGAGATCGAGATGCTGAAGCCTCTCATCGGGAACGAAGCACCCAAGGGCATGGCGGAGGTCGTGATGATCCCGATCGTGCCGGCGCTGATCAACGCCATCCATGACGCCACCGGCTACCGCTTCCGCGCGCTGCCGGTCACGGCCAATCTCCTGAAGGGAGTGCTCGCGTGACGACCCTCAGCCTCACCATCAACGGCCGGAAGCATGGTCCGATGGACGTCCGCGACGATCTCTCGATGAACGATTTCCTGCGCGAGATGCTCGGCATGACCGGCACCAAGTTCGGCTGCGGCGCCGCGCAATGCCTGAGCTGCGCCATCATCGTCGACGAGCCGGATGGCACCAGCTACACCAGTCCGACCTGCATTGCGCCCGCCATCAATTTCGACGGCAAGTCGATCCGCACCGTCGAAGGCCACGCCAAAGAAGGCCAGCTCTCGGCCCTGCAACAGGCTTTCATCGATCACTTCGCCTTCCAGTGCGGCTATTGCACGGCCGGTTTCCTCAATGAGGGGCAAGTGCTGCTCGAACGCCTCGCACGCGCCCCTGTGAGCCGCGAAGCTCTGGAGCAGACCATCGCTGATGCGCTCGACGGGCATCTCTGCCGCTGCACGGGCTACATCAAGTACCACGAGGCGGTGCGCGACGTGATCCTCGCCGATTCCACCCGCTATCTCGCCGCCGCCAAATGAGTGCGCCAGTGACGATCACCGCGCGCGTCAGGATCATGGTCGCGATGGCAGCGCTGACCAGCAGCCTGTGCGCCGGCTACGCCGCCTCTGATACGACCAGCCACGGCCTCGCCTCGCCCGAAAGTTTTGCCAACATTACTGACACCGAGAAGCGCTCGGCTGCGATCTTCACCGAGTTGGGGAAAGTGCTGACGCATCCGCGCTGCACCAATTGCCACCCGGCCGGCGACAGTCCGCGCCAGGGCGACAATCCCCGCCTCCATCAGCCGCCGGTGACGCGTGGCGCCGATGGCCATGGCGTCGAAGCGATGCGCTGCCACACCTGCCACCAGAAGGCCAATTTCGAACCCGGCCGCATTCCCGGCCATCCCGAATGGCACCTCGCCCCGCGCGAGATGGCTTGGGAAGGCAAGAGCGTCGGCGAGATCTGCGAGCAGATCCGCGATCCCGCGCGCAACGGCGGCCGCAAGGTGGAAGACTTGATCGACCACATCGGCAAGGACACGCTGGTCGGCTGGGCCTGGAAGCCCGGCTTCGGCCGCTCGCCCGTCCCGGGCACGCAAGCGCAGGCCGGTGCGCTGGTCGAGGCCTGGGTGAAGACGGGAGCGGCGTGTCCAGCGCCGTGAGCCAGCCCGCGAGTTGTCATCGACAGCCGAAACCACGATCGGGCTTTTGATCCGCACACCTATAGCTAATCCGATCGCAACCGGAGAGAATGATCGTCCTGGCGGATGACGAACGAGACAGTGATGGCTTCACCACGAACAGGCCCCTTTGCCCCCTTCGAGTGGATGCTCTCAGCCCGTTATCTGCGAGCCCGCCGCAAGGAAGGATTTGTCTCGGTCATCGCCGGGTTTTCGTTTCTGGGCATCACGCTCGGGGTGGCCACGCTGATCATCGTCATGGCGGTGATGAACGGCTTTCGCACAGAACTCCTGGGCAAGATCCTCGGGTTCAACGGACATCTTGTGGTGCAACCGCTGGAAACGCCGTTGACAGACTGGAAGGATGTCACTGAGCGCATCAGTCAGCTGCAGGGCGTCCGGTTGGCGGTCCCGGTCGTCGACGGCCCGGCGCTCGCCTCGTCGTCCAACGCCTCCGGCGTCCTGATCCGCGGCATCAGGGCTGAAGATCTCATCAGGCTTCCCTCGATCGCCGGCGGCATCAAGCAGGGATCGCTCGAGCATTTTGACGAGGGCCAGGGCGTCGTCATCGGTCAGGGCCTTGCCGACCAACTCTCCCTCCGTGCCGGTGACAGCATCACGCTCGTTGCGCGGCGCGGCGCAGTCACGCCGATGGGCATGATGCCACGCGTCAAGAAATATCAGGTCGCGGCCGTGTTCGAGATCGGGATGTCCGAATACGACACGGGCGTCATCTTCATGCCGATCGCGGAGGCGCAGGCGTTCTTCAACCGCGATCATGACGTCACCGCCATCGAGGTGTTCACGGCCAACCCTGATAGCGTCGACCTGTTTCGCAAGACGGTCGCGGAGGCGGCTGGCCGGCCGATCTACCTGGTCGACTGGCGGCAGCGCAACGCGACCTTCTTTGGCGCGCTCGAGGTCGAGCGCAACGTGATGTTTCTGATCCTGAGCCTGATCGTTCTCGTGGCCGCGCTGAATATCGTGTCCGGCCTGATCATGCTTGTGAAGGAAAAGGGCAGCGACATCGCCATCCTCAGGACCATGGGCGCCTCGCAAGGTGCGATCATGCGAACGTTCATGATAACAGGCGCTGCGATCGGCGTGGCCGGGACGCTGGTTGGCTTGCTCGTCGGGCTCCTTGTCTGCGCCAACATCGAGTCGATCCGACAATTCATGTCCTGGCTGACGCACACGGACCTGTTCCCGCGAAAACTCTACTTTCTGTCCAAGCTGCCGGCGGAAATCGATCTCGTCGAGACCGCAGCGGTCGTAATCATGGCCCTGACACTATCGCTCCTTGCGACCCTCTATCCATCCTGGCGCGCTGCCCGGCTCGATCCCGTCGAGGCGCTACGACAGGGCGGCTAGTCGCGAACGAGCATCCTTTAACTAGTCCGCTTGCGCCAGAAGCAGCCTCTCTATGGCGCGCTCGTCGCACCGCCGGAAGTGCGCCCCTCGCCTCCTGGTTCAGTACGACCTGCCATATCCACCTTGGCGCCACCTCATCGACACGCCCGAGCAGGTGGCCAAAGATCCAAAATCGATACTTGCAAGCGTCTCAGTTCGTGATTGAATTCGCACCGCCGTAAGGCGAATGGGTTATTTCAGATTGGAGATTGCAATGAAGTACATCTCAAGCTGGAAGTTGCCGCCGAATCTGATCGATTCCGCCATCGAGAAATTTTTGAAGACAGGGGGCGCGCCACCCGAGGGCGTGAAGATGCTTGGCCGCTGGCACGGAATGAATGGGACAGGCTTTGCAATCTCGGAAAGCAACGACCCGAAGGCCATGTACCAATGGTACGCCCAATGGGCGAATGTGATGGAAATCACCGTTACGCCTTGCGTTGAAGATGCCGAAGCCGGTCCAATCTTGGCTGCCTTGGCAAAGCAGTGACGAGCTCGGAGCGGCCGGCACACCCGGCCGCCCCATTGGTCGCACGTCCGCTTCGCGCCAAGAGCCATCGTCGCCGGGTCGCGGTTCGCCCCATAGGCTACTCTGGCGTTGGGCCGATTTGCTCTGGGTGCTATCTTTCGATGACATCAGTCCGTTAGGGCTGATGCGGCGGGTGGGTGATCAGGCTTACGGACTGCCGCCTGCCATTTGGAAGTTGGAATACTTTAGCCATAGGCCCCGCCTCCGGACGCATTTCAAAGTCGGCCGGGGAATATTCATTTGAGCTTTTTCCCTCCGTTCTTCCCATTGACTCGGAGGCGGGCTTTTTCTGTCCAACGCTTTAGAAAAAGCCATTCGCCATGTCTCCTTTTAGAAGCCGCACCAGGTGCGCGGCAGGCAATGACGGTTCAAGCGCAAGGCGAGTTTGTCGGAAGATTGCGGCTTCCAGCCACTGGATAGCCTGCATCATTCCCTTCGCGGGCAACGCGTCCGCTCAATGCGCAGCCCGCGATGTCTTGCAGCACCAGCCGAAGCTGAAGATGGTCGCGCCGAAGCGGATATGTCCGCGACATCGCGTTTCATTTTCGCCCGATCCCACCAGCCGGCAGCTAGCAGCGAACTCATTGGATCAGTCGCAGCAATTCTGCCGCCGTGAACGAACCAACGACGCCCTAGGGCATCGCATCCGCCCTGCCCTCCAGCAGGATGGTCGATCCCCCGGTGCGGTCGCGCAGCTTGATCGTGGTGACGTCGGCCCCATCAACGGCCGAAAGTTGGGATCGACTTTCTGACTCGGCCGACATTCGCCAGGCATCAGTGCCGCTTGAAATACTGCACCTCGCGCTCGTGCTTTTCGGCGGCCGCGCGGCTTTTGAACGTGCCGAGGTTGCGGCGCTTGCCGGTCTTGGGATTCACCTTGCGCGAATAGAGCCGGTATTCACCCGATGCGAGCTTGCGGATCATAGTTGCGCCTCCTGTCGTGCCTTACAGATCAACCCGCTTCGCACGCGCAGCGTTCCGTCACGGCTTGGCGGTCAAGGCTTGGCCTGCGGCGCGAACTGCTGGTTGGCGAAAGGCTGCGGATCGGAGGGAACCTTCATCACGACGAAGCTGCGTCCCATCGAGCGGTGGCATGAATTGCAGCCCTCGGTCAGATCACCCATGACTTTCGCGAATTTGCGGCCGTCCTTTGCTGCGATCGCATCGGATGTCGCTTGCAGCGACGGCTCCAGCGTCGTGACGTTGCTGATGGGGATGCCGGAATAGAGCAAGGCGGCCTCGATCAGGCTCGCCTTGAGCTGCCGCAGCTCGTAGGCGGCAAGCTCCCAGTTCTGGGCCTTACCGGCCAGCGTGAGCTTTTGATGGCGCGTCTGCGCGGCGCTCATGATGTCGCCGAGCTGCGGCACGTACTGGTCCGCCGTCGGCGACTTGAGATCCTGCGCCGCCACCGCCGTCGCAGCCGCCAACCCGCCCAATACCAACATCCAATGCCGCAGTGTCATCGCACGTCTCCATTCCAATGGAGACGCAATCTAGGCCGGCCGGGCCGCGCCACCTTGCGCTCGATCAAGACCGGCGGCGCAGTCCGCTAGAAGCACAGCGTGGTGACGAGCTTGCCCTGCTTGTCCTTGATCGCGTAGGGACAGCGCAGCCGCTCCAGCGCCTTCTTGGCGTCCTCGTCGCCGAGCGCGGCGGCGCGCTCGTAATAGGCCTTGGCGGCGTCCTTGTCCTTCGGGCCGCCGCG
>Ga0209758_1001955_pt1 | contig 22269 bp, 16 predicted proteins | sample AraplaMF_Col_mMF_FD_184258 | JGI IMG/M metagenome (GOLD analysis project Ga0209758, IMG submission 184258) | Arabidopsis root microbial communities from the University of North Carolina, USA - plate scrape MF_Col_mMF (SPAdes) (version 2) | ecosystem: Host-associated > Plants > Roots > Endosphere...
CCGCACCCGCCGCCGCGGACGCCACCACCATAGACGCCGTGATCGTCACCGGCACCCGCCAAACCGGCGTACGGGCTGTCGATAGCGCCGCCCCGGTCCAGGTGGTCGACAGCGGGGCTCTGACCCGCACCGGCCAGTCGGACCTGCGCCTGGCGCTCAGCAACCTGGCGCCGTCCTTCGCCGCCCAGGCCTTCGGCGGCGACGCGGCCAACCTGACACTGTCGGCCCGCCTGCGGGGGACCAGCGCCAACCAGACCCTGGTGCTGATCAACGGCAAGCGACGCCACACCACCGCCAACTTGGCGGTGCTGGCCGGGGCCTACCAAGGCTCGGCGGCGGCCGACCTCAACTTCATCCCGGTTGCCGGCATCTCGCGCATCGAAGTGCTGACCGACGGCGCGGCGGCCCAGTACGGCACCGACGCCATCGCTGGGGTCATCAACATCATCCTCAAGGACGACAACCACGGCGGCGAGGTGTCCGGCACTGGCGGCGCTTACTATGAGCGCGACGGCGTGACCACCAGTCTATCGGCCAATGTCGGCTTCGCGCCCAGCGACAACAGCTACGTCAACCTGACCTTCGAGAACCGCTTCCACGACTTCAGCCTGCGAAGCGCGCCTGACGCGCGGATCATCAGCAGCGCGGCGGTGACCGCCAACCCGACCTGGCCGACGATCATCCAGGACTACCCCTATGCCAACAAGATCGCCGGCGACGCCCGTGTCCAGCTGAACGTCGGTTCGTTCTCGGCGGGCCTCAAGCCCGGCGAAAACGTCGAGATCTACAGCTTCGGCACCTACGGCCGGAAGAAGGCCACCGCCTACGAGAACTACCGCCTGCCCAATCGCATCCCCACTGTCTATCCACGTGGCTTCAGCCCGCGCCTGGAGACGCTGGAGACCGACTACGCCCTGACCGGCGGGGTCAAAGGCCAGGCGCTGGGCGGCTGGAACTTCGACCTGTCCTCCACCTACGGCAAGGACGACCACGAGATTCGGGTCCGTAACTCGGCCAACCTGCAGCTGTTCGCCGATACAGGCTCCACGCCCACCCAGTTCCACGCCGGTGACTTCATCTCCACCCAGTGGGCCAACAACCTGGACTTCAGCCGCGAGTTCGCGGTCGGCTGGGCCTCGCCGCTCAATGTCGCGTTCGGCCTGGAGCAACGCGACGAGAGCTACGAGATCAAGGCCGGAGACGCGGCCGGTCGCTATAAATCCGGCTCGCAGTCCTATCCGGGCTTCGCCCTCACCGACGCGGGCAAGCACAAGCGCGACAGCTGGGCGGCCTATCTCGATCTAGCCGCCTCGCCGATCGAGAACCTCAAGCTGGACCTGGCCGCGCGCCACGAGCACTTCAGCGACTTCGGCTCGACCGACATCGTCAAGCTGACCGGCCGCTACGACTTCACTCCGGCCTTCGCCCTGCGCGGCACGGCCAGCACCGGCTTCCGCGCGCCGACCCTGGCCGAGCTCAACTATTCGGCCACCAATGTCTCGCCGACCACCGCCTTCGTGCAACTGCCGCCCAATTCGGCGGGCGCGCGCCTGCTGGGCCTGGACGGTCTTGATCCGGAAAAGTCGAAAAACCTCAGCATCGGCCTCGTCGCGCGACCGATCGACCGGGTGACGCTGACCCTCGACGCCTACCAGATCAAGATCGAGGATCGCATCGTCGGCAGCGGCGCGCTCTACGGCAAGATCGGCGGGTCGGTGGTCAATGCGGCGATCACCAACGCCATCACCGCCAACGGCAACATCCTGGACCCCACCGTCGGCACCACCGGCATCAACCTGTTCACCAATGGCCTGGACACCCGCACGCGCGGGATCGAGTTCCTGGCCTCGACCTGGACCGACCTCGGCGACCACGGCAAGATCGACTGGACCTTGGGCGCCAACATCAACCAGACCAAGGTCACCCGCATCGCCGCCCCGCCGGCGGGCCTGGGCGGTTCGGTGCTGTTCGACAAGACCGCCATCGCCAATCTCGAGCACGCCTCGCCGCGCTACAAGGTCAACCTGACCAGTCTCTATTCGAGCGGCAAGTGGACGGTGAACCTCGTCAACACCGTCTACGGGCCGGCCTGGAGCTACACCAACGTCAACGGGACCTTCTTCAAGGACAAGATCAAGACCAGCCTGATCACCGACCTGGAGCTGGCCTACAAGATCACCCCGTCCCTGCGCGCGGCCTGGGGCGCCAACAACCTGTTCGACGTCTATCCCGACAACCTCAATCCCGCCGGCGTCGCCGCCTCGATCGCGGCCGGCAATCCGGGCGTGGCGCTCTATCCCAGCTTCTCGCCGATCGGGATCAACGGCGGCTACTACTACGGCCGGCTGACCTACAGCTTCTAGCCGAGCCTTCGAACGCGTCGGCCGGAATCGTTCCCTTTTCCCAGGCCAGCGCCGAGGCGTTCCCTTGTCGCGCGAGGGATCGCCCCATCCTCTTTTCCTGTTCGCGGAGATTTCGTCATGGATCTGCAACTGACCGGCAAGCGCGCCCTTGTCACCGGCGCGAGCCGCGGCATCGGCAAGGCCATCGCCCTGGCCTTGGCCCAGGAGGGCGTCGACGTGGTGATCGCCGCTCGAAACCTGGACGCCCTGACCGCCACGGCCCAGGAACTGGCCGACGCCACCGGCCGGCGCATCGTGCCGCTGACGGTCGATACCGGCGACGACGCCTCGGTCACGGCCCTGGTCGAAGCCGCCGCCCGCGCGCTGGGCGGGATCGACATCCTGGTCAACAACGCCGCCACGCCGGGCGGCGCCGCGCCGGCCGCCACGGTCGCCCAGGCCACCAGCGCGGCCCTGCTCGACGACGTCAACGTCAAGGTCGCCGGCTATTTGCGCACCGCCCAGGCGCTGGCGCCGCACCTGACGAAGGCCGGCTGGGGCCGCATCATCAATATCGGCGGCCTGGCCGCGCGCAGCACGGGCCACTACGTCGCCTCGGTCCGCAACGTCGCCGTCTCGGCCTTGACCAAGAACCTGGCCGACGAGCTTGGCCCGCACGGCGTTACCGCCAATGTCATCCACCCCGGCGGTACGCGCACCGAGAAGACCACGCCCGAGGCCGAGGCCCGGATCGCCGCATCCAACACCATCGGCCGCATCGTCGACGCTTCGGAAATCGCCTGGCTGGTCGCGATCCTCGCCTCGCCCCTCAGCGGGGCGATCAACGGTGAGACCCTGGCGGCGGGTGGCGGAACACCCAAGATCATCGGCTACTGACTGTTCAGTCCCGAGGTCAAGTGGACGGGATCGGATTTGAGGCGCTCTGGCTCGTCCGCCCAGGCGCTGGGCTACGCGCCGGTCACGACCTATGCTCAAACCGTCGCCGTCATCTGCGAGGATCTGATCCAGGCCGCCGGGCGCAAGGATTGGCGCCAGGCTTTTCCAATCCTCGCGCGTTACGGCTATGAACTTTTTCGACTATCGCGCCGAGGACTCCGCTCCATAGTTTTTCTCCGACAGGCGCGAGAAATCTCGCTCTTAATTGATTTTATTGAGCTTTCCGGCCCACGGTTGATGGCTGGAAATCGGTCGGTTCAGCACTGCTCGTTATCCGCCACCGCGTGCGCGTCATAGCGTCAGGCTCCAATTCGAGGGCTCGACCATGACGCAGCAACCCACCCGGCAACTGAAACTCGGCGCGATCCTGGCCGGCGTCGGCACCGACCACACGCGCTGGCGCGACCCCGCCCTGCCGGGCGACGCCAGCATCGACATCAACTGGTACATCGACAACGCCCGCCTGGCCGAGGCCGCCAAGTTCGACCTGGTGTTCATCGTCGACAGCCCGTTCATCACGCCCGACACGGCCCCGCACTTCCTCAATCGCCTGGAACCGTTGACCCTGCTGTCGGCCCTGGCGGTCACCACCTCGAAGATCGGCCTGGTCGGCACCCTGACCACCTCCTACTGGGAACCCTACAACGTGGCCCGGCAGTTCGGCTCGCTGGACCACATCAGCAAGGGCCGGGCCGGCTGGAACGTGGTGACCACCGGCCTGGAAGGCGCCGCGCGCAACTACGGCCGCGAGGAGCACTTCGAGCACGGCGAGCGCTACGAACGGGCCGGCGAGTTCGTCGACGTGGTCCAGGGCCTTTGGGACAGCTACGAGGACGACGCCTTCCCGCGCGACAAGGCGGCCGGCGTCTTCCTGGACAAGACCAAGCAGCATGCGCTGAACCACAAGGGCAGGCACTTCTCGGTGGCCGGGCCGCTGGCCCTGTCGCGCTCTCCCCAGGGCCAGCCGGTGATCTTCCAGGCCGGAGTGAGCGGCGCCGGTCGCGACCTGGGCGCCAAGATCGCCGAGGGCGTGTTCGCGGGCGTCGACACTTTCGAGGACGCGGTGGAATACTATGCCGACCTCAAGGCGCGCGCCGCCGCCCTGGGCCGCGACCCCGACCATATCAGCGTCCTGCCGGGCATCGCGCCGATCATCGCCGACACCGACGAAGAGGCCCAGGCCATCGCCGCCGCCCAGGCCAGCGGTCGCGAAATCGACAAGCTGCTGGTCGAGCTGGGCCGGGCCTTCGGCTATCACGACTTCAAGCAGTACCCGCTGGACGGACCGTTTCCCGACGTCAGCGAGCTCAGCCTCAACAGCTACAAGGGGCATGCCGAGCGCATCGTCCGCGTCGCCAAGGCCGAGACCCTGACCGTGCGCCAGACGGCCGAGCGTTTCGGGCGCTGGAAAGCCAACTTCGTCGGCTCGCCCCAGACCGTCGCCGACGAGATCGAGCGCTGGTTCGTTGGCCGCGCCGTCGACGGCTTCATCCTGCATGTCACCGGCCCGCGCGAGTTCGCGCTGTTCCGCGAGAAGGTCGTTCCGATCCTGCAGGCCAAGGGCCTGTTCCGCACCGAGTACGAGCACGACACCCTGCGCGGCCACCTGGGCCTGCCGGTTCCCGAGCACCGCTGGGCCAAGGGGCCCGACCAGATCGCGGCGGAATAGCCGATGCCGGCCCCCGGGCGGAGCGGCGTCATGAGCCTGGTGATCGCCAGCCACACGCTGGTGCACGACCTGTTCCTGGACAAGGTCTCGGCCAATCTCGACCGCTTCGTGCGTGGCGAAAGCCTGACGGACCTGGTCGATCGCGTGCAGGGCGACTGATCGTGGACGGGACGACGCGCGAGGACGCCGCGCCTCGGCGCGACCCGCCGATCCTGATCGTGCCGGGCCTGTTCGGCTCCGGACCCGATCATTGGCAAAGCCATTGGCAGCGTGCACTGCCGACGGCCGAGCGGGTCGAGCAATCCGATTGGCGAAGACCGACCCTCGGCGACTGGACCGCGAGCCTGATCGAGGCCGTGCGACGCCGTCCCGGCGCGATCCTGGTCGGGCATAGCCTGGGTTGCGCCCTGATCGCGCACCTGGCCGGCGTTCGCGGCGACCGGGGCATCGCCGGCGCCCTGCTGGTCGCGCCCGCCGACGTCAACCGCCAGGGTCCGGCCGGGCGCCTGCTGGAGGGCTTCTCGCCCCTTCCGCGCCTGCGCCTGCCCTTTCCGAGCCTTGTGGTGGCCAGCCGCGACGATCCCTATGTCGCGATCGACCGGGCGCGCGCCTTCGCCCAGGGCTGGGGCGCCGCCTTCGTGGACCTGGGCCGCGCCGGCCACATCAATGTCGAGTCGGGCTACGGCCCCTGGGCTGGCGGCCAGGCCCTGCTGCGCCGGCTGATCGCCCAGGCCCCGGCCGCCGCGCCTGTCAGGCCAGATGAGGATAGCCCAGGCCGTTGGCGATCTCCTGCAGGCGCAACGCCGCGCGATAGTGCTCACCTGGCACCAGGCTGAAACCCTCCAGCAGGAGCGTCTGGCGAACCTCCCGCAGGCCCGGGTCAGCGGCCACCTCGTCAAGGGCGGCGCGAAGCGCGGCCAACTGGCCTGGGCTGGTTCCCAGGCTGGTGATCAAGGGCAGGCCGGGGGTGCGGACCGTCCAGGTCAGGACCCGCAGCCGCGCGGTCAGGCCGGGTCGCCAGCGCTGCAGATGGGCCCAGGTGATGCAGTCGAGGGCGGCCAGGTCGGCCTCGCCCTCGGCCACCGCCTCGGCGCTGGCGACATGCGAGCCGGTGATCACCACGGACTTGAAGAAGGCCCTGCCCCTGGCCAGGGGCGCGATTTCCGCGCGCAGCAGGTTCATGCCGCTGTTGGAGGCCAGGTCGTTGATCGCGCAGCGGCTGGCCCGGAGATCGTCGAGCGAAGCAGCCGGGCTATCGGCACGCACCACCACGGTGCTGCGATGGTCGGTCCCCTGGCAACCCTGGGCGCGATAGCGCGGCGTGGCCACGACCCGCACCCGGCCGTCCAGCCGCGTCGCCAACGGAAAGCCGCAGGCCTGGGCCAGGACCAGATCCGGATCGGTCCACAGCACCTCCGGCGGGACATCGCGAGTCAGGCGGTCAGGCGCGTCGAAGACGTTGCGGTCGCGCAGCCGCGCGACGATCGCCGCCCACAGGGCGTCGTTGGCCGGCTGCAGCTCCGGCAGGTCGTACATCGACAGGGCGGCCTTGCGCTGGCCTCGCGCCGCCGGCCTGGCCGACGCGCTCCGGGACGATGGCCTGGCGGTCATGCGGCGGCTCCATCCGTCGAGGGGTGGACGGCGCGATCGTGCGGCCTGAACAGGAAGCGCCGCGCGATCTCGCCATAGCCGTCGTAGACCAGGCCGCCGTTGGCGTTCAGCAGGCGCTCGCGATCACGCGCATAGAGCGCGGGCAACTGGTGCCAGGGCGCCCCGGGCCGGTCGTGATGAGCGACGTGCAGGTTGTTGTACAGGAACAGCAGGCCAAGGATCGGCGCGCGCTCGACGACGGCCACCCGATTCCGCGGCGTGGGATCGGCCCGGTGCTCGGCATAGGAGCGCAACAGCGACAGGGCCGCGCCCGGATAGACGAAGCACGCCAGGTAAAGCCAGAGCGGCATGTCGCAGACCCAGACCAGCCATCCCACGACCAGCGCCGCCGCGAGGCCGTGCCAGGCCCAGAGCCGCAGGCGACCCGCCTCGCGGCGGAACACGCGCCCCGCCTCGTCCCACCAGAAGCCGGCGACCTCGATGAACGGTCCCAGGACCAGGCGGCCCAGCAGGCTGGCCTGAAGCGCCGCCGCCGTCCGGCGCGCGAAGGACGCGGAGGCGGGCAGGTAGCGCGCCTCGGGATCATGCCGAGGATCGGTCAGGTGCTCGGTGGCGTGGTGGGCCAGGTGCGATTGGCGATAGGCCTCGAAGGGCAGCCAAAGCGACAGGGGCGCAAAGCCGAGGATCGTGTTGAGGCGGCGCGACCGGGTCGGGTGACCATGGATGATCTCGTGCTGCAGGGATCCATGCCAGGCGACCGACCAGCCGCCGACCAGCGCCAGCAGCGGCCAGGGCAGCCGGTCGTGGAAGAAGGTCGCGGCGGCCCACAGTCCATAGATCACCGCCGCCAGGCCCAGGGTCGGCCATTCCACGCCGCCGACGGCCGATTGGCCCAGCCTTCCCGCCGACGCAGCCTCAACGCTCGAGTCCAACAAAGCCTGATCCGATCCACATCCACGGGTACGCCCTGGACAGGATCAAGACGGGTCCGGGCCCGCCAAGCAATTCAGATCAAATCGGTAGGAATTAAGATAAACTGACGCCTCGCGGCGTCGCGAACAAGCGCGCCAGGAACGCGGCGGCCCCAAGCGCGACGCGATCGACTCCACGCCAACTTCGATCGGGCCCAAGGGTCGCGAACCACCCTGTCCCACTCCCCCGCAATCCTATGACAGGGCTGCGCCAATAGCTGCCCCAAGGATCGCGCCAGCTTCCGGACACTCAGTCGTGGCGCTGACCACGAAGTTCGCCCCTGCCCTGTCCCGACGTCGGTCTCCGATTTTCGATCTCCGACTGTAGCGCGCTCGTTGCAAACATCGGCTTAGCCGATTGCTGCCAGATCTGGGCACAGAAGTGGCGTGGCGCCGGCCGCGCAGTGTCCGATCACGACCGTAACTTGCAAGTAAATATCATATGCAATAAGTGAGGCGCTCCGAAGTCGGGGGAGCGTTGAATGTCTGGAACAAGATCTTCCCTGGTCGCTCGTCGGCTCAAGGGGTCGCGATCAGCGTCTCTCTTCGCCCTGGCTCCGGCGTTGCTCATGCTGCCCGCCCTGGCTTCGGCGCAGGAGACGGCGGCCGAGGACAAGATCGCGGTGGACGAGCTGGTGGTGTACGGGCGAGGCGTCGCCAAGAACACGACGGCCACGGGCCTGAACCTCACGCCACGCGAGACGCCCCAGTCGCTGAGCATCATCACCCGGGAGCAGATCCAGGATCAGGCCGCGTCAAGGGTGACCGACGTGCTGGCCTATACGACCGGCGTCTCGGTGAAGGCCGTGGACCGGGGCCGCAACGGCCTGTCCGCCCGGGGATTCGAGATCACCAATTTCCAGCTCGACGGCGTGCCGTTCGAGACCGGCAACATCGGGTTGGAGGAAACGAGCACGGCGATCTACGAGCGGGTCGAGGTCGTGCGTGGCGCGACCGGCCTCATGCAGGGCGCCGGGGAGCCTTCGGCCTCGATCAACCTGGTGCGCAAGCATGCCACCGCTCGGGCCTTCTCCGGCGAACTGACCCTGGAAGCCGGATCCTGGAACCGCTTCTCGGGGACGGCGGACGTGTCGGCCCCGCTCACCCGGGACGGCGCGGTGCGCGGCCGCTTCGTCGCCGAGGCCTATGACGATGAGGCCTTCGTTGATCTGGAAGCCAACAAGGGCTTCACCCTGTACGGTGTTATCGACGCCGACCTGGGCGACAGGACGCGGCTCAGCGTCGGCACCAGCCACCAGCGCGACGAACGCAGCGGCGTCCTGTGGGGGCAGCTTCCCTACTGGTACAGCGACGGCACGCGGACTCGCTGGCCCCGCTCGCAGACCAGCGCCGCCAAGTGGAACCAGTGGAACACCACCGAGCAGACCGCGTTCGTCACCCTCGAGCATGCCCTGAGCGAGCGCTGGTCGGTCCGCGGCGACGCCGCCTATCACCGCCAGAAGGAAGATTCCAAGCTACTCTGGATGTGGGGCGACCTGGACGCCCAGACCGGCGTGGGGATGAGCGCCTGGCCCTACTGGTACAAGACCAAGCCCGAGCAGTGGAACCTCAACCTCACGGTCAAGGGCGCCTACAGCCTTTTCGGCCGCGAACACGAACTGGTCCTGGGCGCCATGTACAATCGGCTGTCCACCGGCTGGACCAACCAGGATCCCGTTTCGACCGTGCCTGACACGGGAGATTTTCGCCTCTGGGACGGCAGCTATCCGGAACCCGCCTGGGGGCCGCGCTACGACATGTCCGATCTCGGAACCACCAAGCAAGCCGCCATCTACGGCGCAACACGCCTGCAGGTTCTGGACCGCCTCAAGCTGATCGCCGGCGCGCGCCTGAGCTATTGGCGGCGAGACCAGGACGTCGCGACCTACACCCCCGTGGCCTTCACCCTCAAGCAGACCAACGTCCTCACGCCCTATGTCGGTGTGATCTATGATTTCACGGAAAACGTGTCGGCCTACGCCAGCTACACGAGCATCTTCGATCCGCAGAATTACAAGGATCGCAACGGCAAGTATCTCGACCCGCTCGAGGGCGACAATTACGAGGCGGGCTTGAAGGCGGACCTGATGGGTGGGCGGCTCAGGGCGTCCACCGCGATCTTCCGCGTCGAACAGAACAACTTCCCCGTCGTCGACGACGGCTTCTTCGTTCCAGGAACGATTGACCCCGCCTATCGCGCCGCCCAAGGCACTGTGTCCAAGGGCTACGAGGTCGAGGTCCAAGGTCAGGTGCTGGACGGCTGGGACGTCAGCATGGGCTGGAGCCAGTTTTCGGCCAAGGACGGTGACGGTGTGAACGTCCAGGCTCATCACCCTCGGCGCGTCTTCCGCCTGTCGACCAAGTACGCGCTGCCCGCCGCCCTGGACCGCATCAGCCTGGGCGGGTCGCTGCGCTGGGAGAGCCGACCGCCGCAGACGGCGGTGAACCCGGGCACGGGAAGGACCGAGGCCGTCGGCCAGCCCGCCTATATGCTGGTGAACCTGATGGGGCAGTTCGCGGTGACGGATCAAACCTCGATCCAGCTCAATGTCGATAACCTGTTCGACAAGACCTACTACAGCAACAACGCCTGGTTCGCCGGCTTCGTCTACGGCGAGCCTCGGCGGGTGCGCCTGACCCTTCGCCACGCCTTCTGACCGTGATTGCGGCCGTCACCCCGTGGTGCGACGCGAACAACTGACCGCCCCGGCGCAGATGGCGGCCGTCAGGGCGAGCAGCCCCAACAGGGGAACCACGGGCGTCGATCCGGACGGGGCCCGCGGCGCGTAGGCGGGCAACCGGTCGAAATCCGCGCGCTGGAACGGCCGCTCATTGAAGATGTAGGGATAGTAGAAAGCCTGCAGGCGACGATGGAACGCGGCGATGCTGTCCTGGTAGGCCAGGTGGGCCGGCAGGTCGCTGTCAGCGATGCGATGGACCAGGCTCTGGGCGGCGGCGGCCGGCGACAGCCAGCCCAGGCGCTCGGTCCAGCCCTGGCGGGCCGCGAGGCTGGCGCGGTAGGCGGCGACCTGCCCGGCCACGCTGTCGTCGCCCATCTCGTGCATGGCGTAGTACCATTTCCAGTGGAACCGACCGCCGACCGGCGGCGTGCCCTTCCACTCCGGATGCTTGGCCACGAACGGATCCATGATCGCCTCGCGCGGGACATCCCAGGCGTGATGGACCGCTTCGCGCTGGGCCAGGGTCAGGTCCACCCCGCGCCCGACCGGTACGGCGCGCGACAACACCGCGTTGCCCAGGGCCGGGATCAGCAGCACCAGGACGATCCAGCTCCCGACAAGCGCCGCGGCGTTGAAGGCCGATCGACGCCCCCAGGCGCCGACCCACAGGCCAAGCCCCGTCCAGAAGGCGACATAGAGCGCGGCGACCAGACTCAGTGTCGCCACGCCGGCGATGGGCGCCCGGGCCACGAGCGCGCCGACCAGCAGCGGCGCCAGCAACACCGACAGCACCAGTCCCAACCTCAAGGCCGCGCGCTGCAGCCACAGCACGCCGGGCGGGGTCGGCAGAGCGCTCAGCACGCGCAGGCGTCCGGCCTCCCGCTCGCCGGAGACTAGGTCGTGCATCAGCACGATCACCGCCAGCGGCGCCAGGTAGATCAGCACGAAGGCGAAATCGAAGGGGCCCGGGAGGGCCAGTTCCGGGTTGATCGTCTCGGTTTCATAGAGCTGGGCCTGGAGACCTAGCAGGCGCACACGCAGCACATAGGGCTGGATGTCGCGCTGCCCCATGGCGGCGAAGGCCAGGCTGGAGGGACGATCCGAAGTCAGATGGAAGGTGTAGTAGGCCGCGTAGCCCGCCTCGCCGTCAGGTTTGCCATATTGCTTGGCGGCGGCAGCTAAATCCCGCCCTTGCGCTGCCGCCACCCGGTCGATGACGGCATTTTGGCGGGCGCTGGCCGACAGGCCAGCCCACACCGCCGCCAGCGACAGCGCCAGCAGGAGAAGCAAGGCGGCGAAACTGACCTTTGAGCGGAGCAGCAGGCGCAGTTCGTATCGAAGGCGGATCATCGGGCGTCCTTGCGAAGACGGCGGGCGACGGGTGCTACGAGCGCCAGCAGCGCGACCAGCCAGACAGTCAGAATGGCGAGGTTGGCGGCGACGCGGTCGCCAGCGACGCGCAGCACGTCCGGCGCGACATAGGCAAAGCTGGGCACGCGCTTCCAGTTGTCGGCGGAGATGCGCGGATCCTCTCCCGCGTCGCGGTTGGGGATCTGCTCGACCTGCATCAGGTTAAGCGCCTGGACGAAGGCGTAGCGATAGCGCTCGACCTGATCGAGGAAGTCCTGGTGGCTTTCGATATCCGTTCCGGCCAGGCTCATCGAGGCCTGGCGCAGGGCGATCACCGGGCTGACGACGCCAAAGCCGCGCACCAAGCCGTTCTGGGCCTGCTCGCGGGCGAAGGCCTCGCGGGCGTAGCGGTCGAACAGCTGGCTGGTCAGCCGCTCCCCCTCCATGCCGACCAGGCCGCTCCACTGCACGGGCAGGTCCTCGACCCGCTGGACGCCGTACTTGGCCAGGGTCTTGGCCTTGAAGGCCGAGAAATAGGGGTCGTCGGGATCATGGCTGTCGCCGATCTTGGCGAGATCCTCGTGAATGGCGATGTCGGTCTCGATACGGGTCGGCGCCGGCAGTCGCGCCGCGGCTTCTGGCAAGGTGCGTGGCATCAGCACCACCAGCACCATCCAGATCGACACCAGCACGATCAGGGCGTCACGCGATCGTCGCGCCAGGGCGGAGACCAGCACCGCCGCCACCGCCCAGATCGCCAGATGCAGTCCGTAGATCAGGACAAGCAGTAAAGCCGGTCCCGGCGGCGCCCAGCCGACCAGGGCGGCGACCAGCAGGGCCAGCGCCGGCGGCGCCAGGATCAAGCCGACCATGCCGCCATAGGCCGCGAGCTTGCCCGCCAGCATGTGGCTCGGCGCCAAGCCCTGAGCGGCCATCAAACGCAACGTGCCACGCTCGCGCTCGCCGGCCACCGCGCCATAGGCCAGGAAGATCACCAGCAGCGGGGCCAGGGTCTGCAACACGAAGGCCGGGGTCAGCTCGCCGAACCGCAGCAGAAGGGACGACTGCCGCGCCTCGCTGAAATTGGCGCTGTTTTGCCGATGGCCTTCGAGGAAGACGGTGTGGCCTGTGAAGCTGTCGACACCCCGGTCGAAGAACGCCAGGGTCGATAGGGGGCGGAAGACGAACTGGCCGTAGTGGACCATGCGATGCGGATGCCGGGCGGGCTGTGCATCGAACTGCTGGTCGGAACTGGCCTGATGATGTTCGCGCGTCGCCTCGATGGCGTTGCGCTGCTCGACGCCGAGAACGGCGGCGCTGACCAGGAGCGCCGCCAGGATCATCCCGGCCACGACGGACACCCGGTTGCGGGCCAAGGCGCGCCACTCCTCGCGCGCCACCCGGCCGATCAGATCGAACCGCCCCTTCACGCCTGCGCCCCGGCCTGCACGTAGCGCTGGTGAAGGGCGCGGACGTCGAAGCGGTCCGGTCCCTCGGCGACAAGCTCGGCCTCGATCCGGCCCTCGGCCAGGAAGCCGATGCGGTCGGCGACTTCCGCGGCCCCAAGCAGGTCGTGGGTGACCATCAAGGTCGCCACGCCGCGCGCCCTGGCCGTGTCCAACAGGTGGTTGAAGTCGGCGGTGGCGCGCGGGTCCAGGCCCGAGGTCGGCTCGTCCAGCAGCAGCACCGGCACGCGCCGAGCGATGGCTAGGGCGATGGCCACCTTCTGGCGCATGCCCTTTGAAAAGTCGCTTAGCCGCCGCTCCCAGGCGTCGCGGACCAGGCCGACGGCCTCCAGCGCTTCTGCGACTACGGCCGGATCCGCGTCGGCCCGCGCCAGGGTCAGCAGGTAGTCGATGTTCTCGCGCGCGGTCAGGTGTTCATAGAGGGCGACGTTCTCGGGCACGTAGGCGATACGCGAGCGCGCCGCCGTCGGGTCGGCTCCGACCTCGACGCCGCAGACCCGCGCCAGGCCGGCGGTCGGCTCGGCCAGGCCCAGGAAGAGGTTCAGGGTCGTCGACTTGCCCGCGCCGTTGCCGCCGAGCAGGGCGTAGATCTCCCCGGCCCGCACCGAGAAGGTCAGCCCCCGAAGCACCGCCTGGCTCCCGTAGCGCTGTTCGAGACCCACGGCCTCGAGCGCGATGGCGGATGTGATGCTCAAGATGCTGGCTCCCCTTTTCGCCGACGCGAAGGCGCTTGCAAAGCCGCGCCGACCCGAATTACTACGTTATAACGTAACATCATTGTTGAGAGTCAATCGCGCATTGGCGCGCTCATCGGATTTCGGGGGACGGCATGGGTTTGAGGGATTTGCGGGTGGCGCTGCTGGCTGGCTGCGCGGCGGTCGGCATGTCGACAAGTGCCACGGCCGAGGTCGATGGAGACGTCGCCGACACCGTCGTGGAGGACGTCACGGTCACGGCGCGCCGCGCCAACGCCAGCATCAATGGGTTGAACGTCGATCCCCTGCGCCTGCCTCAGAGCGTGCGCGTGCTCGATCGCCAGCTGATCGACCAGACCGGCCTGGCCAACCTGTCGGACCTGTTCGACCTGGCCGGCGGCATGGCCCGCCAGAACAGCTTCGGCGGGGCCTGGGACGCCTATGCGATCCGGGGTTTCTCTGGCGACGTCAACCAGGGGCCCGACCTTCTGGTCAATCGCTTCACCGCCAATCGCGGCTTCAATCCGCGCCGCGACACCGCCACGGTCGAGACCTTCCAGGTGCTCAAGGGGCCGGCCTCCGCCCTGTCGGGCAAGGGCGAACCCGGCGGCTCGATCAACATCGTCACCAAGGCCCCGCTGCGCCACGCCCACGCCTCGGCCGAGCTGGGCTATGGCAGCTTCGACACCTGGCGGGCCGTGGGCGACGCCGGCGGTCCGGTGAGTGGAACGGTCTCGGCCCGTCTCGTCGGCGCCTACCAGACGACGGACGGCTTTCGCGACCATGTCGGCAGCGACCGGCTGGTGCTGGCCCCATCCCTGGCCTGGGATCCCAGCGACAAGGCCCACCTGCTCTATCAGGTCGAGGCGATGGACGTACACTTCGTCCACGACCGGGGCCTGGTGGCGGTGAATGGCGACGGCAACGCGTTGCCGCGGGAGCGCTTCCTGGGCGAACCCAATGACGGAAAGCTCCACCAGCAGAGCCTGCAACACCAGGCCTCGGCCGTGTTCGACCTGGCCGAAGGCGTATCGCTGGAAGGCGGCGTCCAGTATCGCGACGGCTTCTTCAAGGGCCAGTCGACCCACAACGCCGCCCTGGTTGGAACCCAGTTGCGTCGCCAACTGCGGGTCCACGACTATGACTGGCAGGATCTGTCAGGCCGCATGGAGCTGGGCGTCAAACGCCAGTGGCGCGGCCTTGAACACCAACTTCGCGTCGGCGGCGACGCCTTCAGCTACGATCAGCGCCGGATCTTTCTACGCTACAGCCCGACGGCGGCCGCGCCCTACGCCATCGACATCTTCAACCCGGTCTATGGCCAGCCCAAGCCCGTCGCCACCCTGAACCAGGACCTGCTGGAGGCGTTGCGCGGCCAGAGCCTCTACGCCCAGGACCTCGTCACCGCGGGCCGCTTCACCGTGCTTGTGGGCCTGCGCCACGACTGGATCCAGCAGACCACGACCAACTACCGCAACAACACCGCCGCCAAGCAGAGCCCCGCGCGCACCTCGCCGCGCGCCGCCGCCACCTGGGCGGCAAGCGACCAGCTGTCGGCCTACCTCAGCTGGGGCCAGTCGTTCCGCTACAACCAGGGCGCCGACGCGGCCGGTCTGCCCTTCGCGCCGGAGGAAGGCGAGGCCCTGGAGGGCGGCCTCAAATACGCGTTGCGCGGGGGCGCTCTGGTCGGGACCCTGTCGGCCTACCGGATCGACAAGAAGAACATCCTGGTCAACGACGCGGCCAACAGCGGCTTCTTCGTCGCCGTGGGCGAGGCCCGCAGCCAGGGCGTGGAGTTCGACGCCAACCTGCGGATCAGCGACCGGCTGACCGTGACGGGGGTCTACGCCTACACCGATACCGAAATCACCCGCGACACCCGGGCCGGCTTTGTGGGCAGCGCGCTGAGCAACATTCCGCGCCACTCCGGCGCGGTCTATGCGCACTGGCGGTCGGCCAAGACGGGCCCCGGCGCCGTCGGCGTGGGCGGCGGCCTGGTCTATGTCGGCAAGCGCCCAGGTGACGACGTCAATTCAGGCTTCATGCTGCCGGGCTACGTCACCGGCCGGCTGAACCTGAGCTACCAGGCGACCTCGAGACTGTCGCTGCACGTCGACGTCGAGAACCTGCTGGACGCCTACTATCTCGAAAGCTCCTACAGCAACGTCTGGATCACGCCGGGCGCGCCCAGGTCGGTCACCATCCGGGCGAAATGGGCGATGTAAGAAGGTCGCACAGCGACGCTGCCGGTAAGCTTCGGGCGGTGTCGCGCCGCTAGAGGCCACGAGCCGCGTCGCTTAACATGTTGGGACATATTCGTTGATCATTTGGGACAATTCACCAGGTAGGTTTCCATGGCCGCCTCCACTCGCCGCCGCCAAGACGGCCCCGCCAAGCCGGACGTCGCGGGGCAGATCGAAGCTCTGATCCGTGGAATTCTGCCAAATCACCGATGCTCCATCGAGCACGTGTGCCAGAAGGCCCAAAGCGCCGGGGCGGCGGCAAGGCTTCAAAGTCCAAAGGCCCCGCCACGCTGTCCCCATTGGATAAATGACGTACGAGCCTTCTAGCGGGCAACACGCCCATAGATTGCATATCAACTCGCCCCCATACGGAATTCGAACGCTTAAGGCCGCCGATTCTACGATTTTGCACTCAAGGAAAGACCCGCTATTCAACTTTTGCGGGCTCCGGCGTGGGTTAGCCTAGTTTGGCGTAGGCGACCGTACGATCGGCGGAGGATGGCGCGCCCTGCTGGATTCGAACCAGCGACCGCTCGCTTAGAAGGCGAGTGCTCTATCCAGCTGAGCTAAGGGCGCGGACTCCGGGAGGAGAACCTTGGGACGGAAGTCCTAGTGGGTCCAGGGCTGCTTGCGGCCGGCCGCGAAATTGTCAGCGTAGGCCTTGATGATCCGCTTGGGCGTCTTGGGCTCGAACAGCTGGAACGAAATCTCGTGACGCTGGGCGTAGGCCACGGCCTCGTCGCGGGTTTCGAAATTCAGGCGCACCTGGCCGTTCATGTCGCTCGACTGGGTCCAGCCCATCAGCGGGTCGGAGCGTCTGGCCGACGCCGGTTCGAACTCCAGCACCCAGTCCTTGGTCTTGGCCTTGCCGGACTGCATGGCGGTCTTGGCGGGGCGGTAGATGCGCGCGAGCATGAAAGCCTCTCCAGGTCGATCGTCGCCCCGAACGGGGGTCTAGGTGGTCGGAGCGGCAGGATTTGAACCTGCGACCCTCTGGTCCCAAACCAGATGCGCTACCAGGCTGCGCTACGCTCCGAAACACCGAGCGGCTGCTTTACAGGGCTTCGTCGCCGGGAGCAAATGGAACGGGCGCGCTTCAGCCCTTCGGGAAGATTTTGTTGAGCACCCGGTCGCCCGGCAGGATGCCCAGCTGGGCGGCGCGGCCGCCGGGGATCTCCAGCACGCCGCGGATGACGCCGCCCGAGGGAATCGGCGTCTCGTCGTGGGGCACGGCGTTGCGGGCGATCGACAGCACCCGGCCGTCGGGGCTGATGTAGAGGATGTCCAGCGGGATCAGGGTGTTCTTCATCCAGAACGCGGCCCGCTGAGGCGGGTTGTAGGGAAACAGCATGCCGCGGTCGGGGGCCAGCGACTTGCGGAACATCAGGCCCCGCGCCTGCTCGGCCTTGGTCACGGCCAGTTCGACCGTGAACTTGACCCGTCCCCGGCTGGTCAGGATTTCCACCGTATCGAGCTTGGCCGAGGGCGTGGCGGCGGCGGCCGGCTTGGACCTGGCCTGCCAGGCCTGGGCCGGCGCCGCGACCAGGGCGCTCGAGACCAGGGCCATGGCGGCCAACGCCAGGGCGCGCCGTCCGATCGTCGTCATCAAGGTCACACGCGCCTCGCCATCCTCGCCGCGTCCCGCGACGCGGCGATCCTACGAGGTCGCGATGGCGAAGGCCATTCCTCCGGCGCTAGAGCCTTTTAGCCTCACATGGAATCATGTGAGGCGTCTAAAAAGGCTCTAAATCAAACATTTAGAGCGTGGCAGGCGCCGAAACCGCTCACACTTTCGGCTGCCACGCTCTACTCCTCGCCGGGCGCGATCTCGGCGACGACCAGGCCCTTGGGCCCTTCGGCGAAACGCACCATCACATCGTCGCCCGGCTGCAGGTCTTCCAGTCCGCCGCGGCGCAGGGTCTCGATGTGCACGAAGATGTCGCCCGGCTGGCCGTCGCGAACGACGAAGCCGTAGCCCTTGGTGCGGTTGAACCACTTGACCTTCGCCCGCTCGGCCGGACCCACGGGCTCCAGCATCTGGCGGCCGCTGTCGATTCCCGACCGGAAGCCGTGATCACGGCGCAGGCCCATGCCGCCGTCGCCGAACGTGCGCTTGGGCCGCTCCATGGGGACGCTGGCGGCGCTTTCGTCCAGGTTCACGACCTCGGACACCTGCCAGCCCTTGGGACGCTTGACCACGTCGCAGACGATGATCGCCCCCTCCAGGGCCGTCTCCCGGCCGCAGTTGCGCAGGGAGGTGACGTGCAGCAGCACGTCCTTCAGGCCTGTCTGGCCTGGATCGTCGGGGACGATGAAGCCGTACCCCTTGCCCGTATCAAACCACTTCACGCGACCGCTGATACGCACGAATTCCTCATGCGATCCCGAGTCCTCGAAATCGAAACCAGACATTCCGCCCCTCTGGCTCGCCCAGACTGCCCAGGGGGCGAGCACCACAGAATAACACTGTTCTCGCGAGAGGAGAGCCGTCAATAACCAATTGACGTCTCGGGACGGCCAGAACCACGGCGCGACATTTCGTCGCAGCGTCTAGACCGACATAAACCTGAAATGTCCGTGGTGGGTGGTAGTCCCTAGGGGAGTCGAACCCCTCTCTCCAGAATGAAAATCTGGCGTCCTAACCGATAGACGAAGGGACCACGGCGCCTGCATTAGGCGGGTATTCGCATGTAAAGTCCAAGTACGCTTCGCGGTGGTAGTCCCTAGGGGAGTCGAACCCCTCTCTCCAGAATGAAAATCTGGCGTCCTAACCGATAGACGAAGGGACCACGTGGCCGCGAAGAGCAGGCGATATACAAAGCTTCCCCCCGGGGCGCAAGCGACGAAGAGCAGTTTTTTCAGGTCACGCGCATGCGGGGGTCGGCGACGTCCTCGATCTCCAGCTGGACCCCTTCCCGGCCCATGTAATCGTCCGGTTTCAGACGGCCCACGACGTGCAGGGCGCCACCGCCGGACAGCAGGCGCTCGCCCAGCGGGGTCTCGGCCGAGCGCCAGGAGATCGCCTTGATTCGGTCGCCCGACGGCCCGACTAGGTCGACCCGCACGTGGCCGCCCTTCATGGCCATCATCCGCTCGGGGCGGACGCCGGCCAGGGCGAACATCGGTTCGGGATTGCCGGGACCGAACGGCGCCAACTGCTGGAACTCGCTCCACAGGGCGCGGTTGGCGGCGCGGGGCTGGACCAGGGCGTCGACCTCGACCCCCTCGACGCCCACGGTCTCCATCTCGCCGGCCAGGCGCTCCTCCAGGAAGGCGCGGAACTCGGGGATCGAATCGGGGCGGATCGACAGGCCCGCCGCCATGGCGTGCCCCCCGCCGGCCATCAGCAGCCCCGCCTCGAACGCCGCCTGGATGGCCGCGCCCAGGTTGACGCCGGGCTGCGAGCGGCCCGAGCCCTTGCCGACATTGGCGGCGCGATCGACGCCGATCACCACCACGGGCTTGCGGTAGCGCTCGCGCAGGCGGCCGGCGACGATGCCGATCACCCCGGGATGCCACCCCTCCCCGGCCACCACGATCACCGGGGCGTCGGGATCGAAGTTGCTGCCCCGCTCGAGCAGGGCGGCCGCCTCCTCGACCACGGCGGCCTCCACGGCCTTGCGCTCGGTGTTGAGGCCGTCCAGCTCCTCGGCGAGCCTGCGGGCCTCCTCGGGGTCGTCCGTGGACAGCAGGCGCGCCCCCAGGTCCGAGCGGCCGATCCGTCCGCCGGCGTTGATGCGCGGCCCCAGGATGAAGCCAGCATGGAACACCGAGGCCGGGCCCGAGCCCTTGCCGACCTCGAACAAGGCCTTCAGGCCCGGATTGCCCCAGCTGGACATCGTCCGCAGGCCCAGAGTGGTCAGGGCGCGGTTGAAGCCGACCAGCTGGGTGACGTCGCAGACCTCGCCCATGGCCACCAGGTCCAGCCACTGGCGCAGGTCGGGCTGCGGTCGCTCGTTGGTGAACAGGCCACGCTTGCGGGCCTCGCGGTTCAGGGCGGCCAGCAGGACGAAGGTCACCCCGGCGGCGGCCAGCACCCCCTGCCCGCTCTGGCAGCCGGGTCGGTTGGGATTGACCACGGCGGCCGCGGCCGGCGGGTCCTCGCGCATCAGGTGGTGGTCGATGACCACCACCTCCAGGCCGATGACCGCGGCGCTGGCGATCGCGTCATAGGCGGCCGCCCCGCAATCCAGGGTGACGACCAGTTCGGCGCCGCCGTCGCGGATGGTCTTGAAGGCGGCCGGGCTGGGGCCATAGCCCTCGGTCAGGCGGTCGGGAATATAGATCGGCAGCTCGACGCCCATGTAGCGGAACCAGCGCACCAGCTGGGCGGCGCTGGTGGCGCCGTCGACGTCGTAGTCGGCGAACACCATGGTCGGCCGCCCGCTTTCCAGCGCGTCGATCAGGATTTCGGCGGCCCGGTCCATGTCGGTGAAGCTGGAGGGATCGGGGAACAGCGCCTTCAGGGTCGGACGCAGGTAGTGCTCGGCGTGATCGACCCCCACGCCGCGCGAGGCCAGGGCCCGGGCCAGGGGCTCGGACAGGCCGTGGAGCTGCTGATGGCTGCGGGCGACCGCGGGGTCGCCGGGACGTTCGCGCCAGGCGCGGCCGCTGATCGAGCGGGAGACGTCGAGGAAGTGTTCGGTGTTCAGGGGCGCGTGTCCGTCGGCGGCCATGGCTCAGCCTCTCCGCGCGGCAAGGCGGCTGGAAAGGAAGGACTGCGCGATTGTCGTCATGCTCCGAGCCTACCCGCTTTGACGGATTCGCTCCATGGCGGGGCGAGGACGGAAGATAGGGCGGCGCTGCGTCAGAGGCGGACGCAGGACGGCGGCCCATGGGTCCCTGGGCGGAAGATGCTTGGGCTGAGAAGAGTGCTCGCGGACACGGAGTGCGTCCTTCGAGGCCCGCCGCGCGGGCGACTCAGGATGAGGAGCCTATGGCTGGTTTCCCTCATCCTGAGGTGCGCGCTCCTGAGCGCGCCTCGAAGGACGCAGGGTGCTCAAAGAGCCCCCCTAGGCTCGCAGCTTGCCACAAGCATCAGCCGCGGCAGGACGGCCACCACCTTCCGGCCTAAGCCGCCCCCACCTGTTCCACCTCATTCGCCGAACCCAGCACCACCGGCACACGCTGGTGCAGCTTGGTGGGCTGCACGTCCAGGATCGCCGCCTTGCCGTCGAGCGTCGACTTGCCCCCGGCCCGTTCGACGATCAGCGACATCGGATTGGCTTCGTACAGCAGGCGCAGCTTGCCCGGCTTGTCGGGCTCGCGGGCGTCCCACGGATACAGGAAGACGCCGCCGCGCATCAGGATGCGGTGGACATCGGCGACCATCGAGGCGACCCAGCGCATGTTGAAGTTCTTGCCGCGCGGACCCGCCTTGCCCTGCAGGCAGCCGTCGACATAGCGCCGCACCGGCTCGGCCCAATGGCGCTGGTTGGACATGTTGATCGCGAACTCGGCGGTATCGGCCGGAATGGCGATGGTGGGATGGGTCAGCAGCCAGGTCCCATCGGCGTCGAGCGTGAAGGCCACGACGCCCTGGGACAGGGTCAGCACCAGCATGGTCTGGGGGCCGTAGACCGCGTAGCCGGCGGCGACCTGGCGACGGCCGGGCAGCAGGAAGTCGGCCTCGCTGGGCGCCACGCCGGCGGGCGCGGGCAGGATCGAGAAGATGGTGCCGACCGACACGTTGACGTCGATGTTGCTGGAGCCGTCCAGCGGATCGAAGGTGACCAGGAAGCCGCCGACGGCGCCGGTGGTCTCGATGACTTCCAGTTCCTCGGAGGCCAGGCCCGCCACCAGCGGACAGCCCTGCAGCGCGTCGCGCAGGATGTCGTTGGTGATGATGTCGAGCTTCTTCTGCTCCTCGTCCTGGACATTGACCTGGCCGGCCGCGCCCAGGCTGCCCGAGATCGCGCCGGAGGCCACCACCTTGCCGATCCGGGCGCAGGCGTCGGCGATCACCTTGACGACGTTCTTCACCTCGTCGCCCGCCGACTCCGTGGCGAGCCATGCGGCGAGGTTGGTCAGCGTGGTCATGGGGGCCTCGTAAGCGGAAAGGATTCGCGGGTGACCTTAGCGGAAGGCCGAGGCCTTTTCCGCCGATTGGATCGGAAAACGCGTCTAATCATGGCTTTGACGCAATTTGACGACGAACGGCGACGGCCTCGCCGGGAAAAGTCTAGGCCTTCCGCTTCATCCGCACTTCGCGCACCGTGCCGGTCGACGAGTTCATGACCAGGGTGTGGGTGTGGACGAAGCCGTCCTTGTAGGTCACCCCGTCC
>Ga0209758_1001958_pt1 | contig 22263 bp, 30 predicted proteins | sample AraplaMF_Col_mMF_FD_184258 | JGI IMG/M metagenome (GOLD analysis project Ga0209758, IMG submission 184258) | Arabidopsis root microbial communities from the University of North Carolina, USA - plate scrape MF_Col_mMF (SPAdes) (version 2) | ecosystem: Host-associated > Plants > Roots > Endosphere...
CCGCAGCGCCCGGCTATTACGTGATCCGCTGGGACAACACCGGCATCTGCCAGGTCTGGAACGAGGAGCTGAAGTACAAGCCGTTCCAGTGGGGCGCGTCGACCTACAAGGTCGTCAGCAAGCCGCTCCCGACCTTCACGGCCGCCTCCGACCTGCAGATCAAGCTGCGCGCCGAGCGCCGCTGCACGCTCTAGGCTTTACACGACGAAACGGATTTTGAGGGCGGGTCGCGCAAGCGATCCGCCTTTCTTCTTTGTGGCGGGCGGCCCTCGTTTTCCAGCCGAAATCCCGCATGTCCGGCCCACGCGGTTTGAACCTCATCCGCAGGCGGAACTACTCACACCTTGTCCGGGGCGCCCGTCCCAAAGCGTCCCGCACCACCCCTCCCCTCATTGTCGGGAGGCGCATCACAACTTTCATTTGAGGAGCTGATCATGCGTCGTATTTCCGTGCTGTGTGCTGCCGCCGCTCTTGCCACTGCGGCCTTCGCCGCCACCAGCCAGGCCGAAGCCGGCTATCATCTGATCCGCTGGCAGAACGGCGCCTTCTGCCAGATCTGGGACGAGAGCATCCCGACCACGCCGTGGCCCTCCGACTACACCCGCGTCAGTGCGACCGTGCCGACCTTCCTCGACGCGCTGGTGCTGAAGGACCACGCGCTGAAGGACGGCCACTGCTCCTGGTAAGATTCGATCGGCGGACGACAAGGGCCAGGCAAGGATGCGATGCGAGCATCCTTGCCTGCTCGCGTTTCCATCCAGTCCCTGAGGGGTCAATCGATGCGCACGCTCACGACGGCGGCAGCCGTCTTCACCGTATCGCTCGCACTCGCCTCGGCCGCGCCGGCGCAGGCTCCGGAATCCTTCCGCGTGATCTCGCCGATCTTCGGCCAACTCGTCAGCTTTTCGATGCCGTCAGACTTCGTCGCGGTGTTCGAGAACACCAAGGGCGGTCACTACATCCGCGAGGCCGTGCTGAAGGGCGAGACGCCCGAGCGCTGGACCCAGATGATCACGGTCACCGGCGAGAAGGGCATGACGCTGACGCCGGGTAGCTCACCCGAGACGTTTGCAGGCTCGATCGCCGGCGGCTTCAAATCGGCCTGCCCCGACAGCTTTGCGGCAAGACCTTTCGGCGTCCTGAAATTCGGCCGCTTCGAAGGGTTCGGCGCCGTGATCGGCTGCGGCCGCGTCGACAGCGGCCCGACCCGGCACAGCGAGACCGCGCTGCTGATCACGCTGAAGGGCGCGACCGACTACTACACCGTTCAGTGGGCGGAACGCGGCCCCGAGACTGACGAGCCGCCCGTCAACGACGACCTCTGGCAAGCGCGCCTGCGTGAGCTCAGCCCGATCGATCTCTGCCCGATCGTCGCCGGAGAGGCCGCGCCCTATCCGAGCTGCGTCAGCAAGAGCTGAGCGCGCTTCAGGCCTCCTTGTAGGCGCCGGGATGGATGAGAATGTCCCGCGCGGCGGCGAGGTCGATGAAGGCCTGCGCGTTGCCGCCCTGGTCGGGATGCGTGCTCTTGGCGGCGCGCCGATAGGCCTGGTTGATGTCCTCGCAGGTGAGCTGCACGGCGAGCGGCAGGCCGAGCATCCTGCGGGCGCGATCCTCGCTGGACAGTTTCTTCGGCATGGCGTTGCGGCGGCCGAAGCGCGGCGCGGTGAGATCATGGACGACGTCGAGGACCACGCCGACGCGGCGCCGGGCCGCCAGCGTGACGCTGTGATCGTCGTTGTCGACGGCCTGGCGCAGCACCGGAAGCGCCTGCTCGGCCGCCAGCCGCAGTGTGACATCCGAGCTCATGCGCGCGATCTCGGCCACGAGCCGGCCCGCCTCGGCCCAATCGCCCGATTGCGCCGACCGCAGGCGCTCGAGCGCCAGTTTCCAGGATTCAAGCCGTTCCATCATGCGCGCAACGTTTAGCAATGAAGATCAGTATGCCAAGGCGGCCGTTTCCGACCCCTTAATTTCGAGTTAGCCTTTCATGAAACTTAGAAACGAATCCGGGAGGAAATCGTCATGGCACTGCTCGCAAACCACATCGCCGTCGTCACGGGCGCCGGCTCCGGCATCGGCCGGGCGATCGCCGCCGGCTACGCCCGCGAGGGCGCGCAAGTGGTGCTGCTCGACGTCAACGCCGACACCGTGGCGGAAGCCGCCCAGGAGATCCGCAAGGCCGGCGGCAAGGCCGAAAGCTTCGCACTCGACGTGACCAGGCGCGAGGATTGCTTCGCGCTGGCCAAGCAGATCGCGGACAAGGTCGGGCAGGTCTCGATCCTGGTCAACAATGCCGGCATCACCCGCCGCAACGCCTTCACCGCCGAGACCGAGACGGTGGCGAAGGACTGGAACGACATCATCTCGCTCAATCTCAATGGCGTCTTCAACGTGACGCAGGCATTCCTTGGCCCGCTGCGAGCAGCCAAGGGCCGCATCGTCAATATCGGCTCGATCCAGTCCTTCGTGCATCTGCGCACGCCGAGCTCGGCGGCGTATACGACCTCGAAGCACGGCGTGCTCGGCTTCACCAAGGCGCTCGCGGCCGAGCTCGGCAAGGACGGCGTGCGCGTCAACGCGATCGGGCCCGGCTTCATCGAGACCAACATCAACGCCAATGTGCGCGCAACCAATCCGGCGCTGGTGCAGGCCTTCGTCGATCACACCCCGCTGGCGCGCACCGGCAAGCCCGAGGACATCGTCGGACCCGCCATCTTCCTGGCCTCGGACCAGTCGGCCTATGTCACGGGCACGATCCTGATGGTCGATGGCGGATACCGGACGGTGTGACATGCGCCGGCGAATTTGCGGGGCGAGATCGGCCCGCATCGCTATGCACCTCGTGCCAATCGCGGCGCCTTCGCGGCATTCCCGGGGTCATCTTGTGCGATGGCCCGCAATTAACCTTTCGTTAACCAAACCCGCCCACCGTAGATTTACGGCTTGGGGGTCGTTTGTTCTCGATCCGCTTCCAACGATGGAAGCGGGCGTTGATCGGGGAGTATCTTGATGACCACTGTTCATGTCGCCGCGTCAGGGCCGGGCGCGCAATTCCTCAGCCCCAACCAGATCGTTCCGCTGCTGATCGGCGCGACCGTCGACGAGGTCGAGCGCGAGCTCGTGCTCCAGACTCTGGCGCGCTGCGACGGCAATCGCACCCGCGCGTCGCGCGTGCTCGGCCTGTCGGTGCGCACGCTGCGCAACAAGATCAGGATCTATGCGGCCTCCGGCATCGACGTGCCTGCGTATCACGACTAGCACGCGACCAGGCAACGTAGAGCGGAATGCCGGCGAGAGCTGCAAGCGAGATGATCGCGACCGCTGCCGCGATCATCTCGATGGCGCGGAGCATGAACGCCATCATGACGGCCCATGCCGGCTGCGGCTCCTCGGCGAACGCGACCGGCACGACATCGGGCACGAGCAGATGAGCAAGGCCGAGCGACGCCGCAAGGATGGCTGCCGACAGGCAGAAGAGTTTCCACGCCGCGGGCATCGGTCTCTCCCAGCAAATTTGTGGCCGCGTATCATTCAGTGACACGGCGCTTCCGGAGGCCGATTGATGTTGATCAAGCGCGCCGCGATGCGCGGGCGGAATTGCTGCTGTCGTCAAACGCCGCTAAGTAGCTTGCTTCCGGTCAAGGGAGCATGGCGTGGCAGACGAACAGAAAAGGCAGGGACCTCAGGGACCGCGCGGGCGGCAGGGCGAGCCGGGACGGCCTGGACCGCAGGGTCATCCGGGCAAGCGGGGGCCGGACGGCTTGCGTGGCAAGCCGGGGCCGCAAGGCAAGCCCGGCGCAGCCGGAAAGGCCGGCCCGCAAGGCAAGCCTGGCCTGCCGGGCAAGGCCGGCGAAGCCGGTGCGCGGGGACCGGTCGGGCCGCAAGGGCCGGCGGGGCCGCAGGGCCCGCGCGGCGAGGCCGGGCCGCCCGGCCAGCTACCGTCGATCGAGCAGGTGCTTCCTTGGCTGGAGCAACTCTTCGACGCCTGGGATGAACGCCGCCGCCAGCGTGAGCGTGAAGCCGCCGAGCGCGAAGCGCTGGAAGCCGCGGTGCTGGAAACCGACCATACGTTCGTCGACGACGAGAGCGACGACGGCGAAGGCGAGGGCGACGAGCACCGGAAGAAGAAGAAAAAGAAGAAGCACGGCCACAAGGACTAGCGGTCACGCCTACCTCGCCTGATCCTCCCGTCGGGGCAGCATGCCCATGCGCTCGAACTGCCAGCGCATGGCGCGGTACCAGAGATAGCCGACCGCTGCGCCGCATAGCGCCAGGATCACGACGTTCGCGCTGCTGAACGAGCCGCTCCACCACATCATCCATGCGGTCCACAGCAGCGTGAAAACGACGGCACCTGCTTTGAGGGGAATAAGAGGGCGGCTCATGATCGTGCTCCGGGCTGTCAAAACCCCGGCGGACATCATCGCAAGTTGAGACGCCCCATACCGTGAGCCAGATCACGGAACGGCCGGTTGAGGCTGGATTAACCGAACCGCAGCCGCGAACGCTCCCGGGCCTTGTCCGCCTCGACCTCGCGATCCCGCGCCGGCGCATGCGTATGCAGCGAGGTCAGGAGCTTTCGCGCGGCCTCCGAGACCTCGGCCACTGCGCGGTCGAAAGCTTCCTCATTGGCCTGCGACGGTTTGTTGAAGCCGGACAGTTTGCGCACGAACTGCAGCGCGCTCGCGTGGATCTCGTCTTCCGTCGCCGGTGGTTCGAAATTGAACAGCGTCTTGATGTTGCGGCACATGCAGCCTCTCCCGATGTTTCCCTGCAAGACGATCGACCAAGCCGAAATCCTACATCGTGAAGGAAGGCGTTGGCATCCAGCATGCGGCGGCTGGTCCTCATATCGCAACGCATCATAGGCGGCGCCTCAAGCCGCATATTATTTGAGCATGCATTGAACTGACAGCTCGGGCTTAATCGCGTCAACGATACGAATCGGCGCGCGACGGAGGATCGCATGCACAGGCTTGCGCTGTGCGTTTGGCTTGCCGCAATGATGGCGCTGACGAGCGCCGTGTTCGCATTCGACAATGGCCAATACGACCACGTTCCGCCCGACATCCGCGCCTGGTTCAAGAGCGTGATCGCGCCGAACGGCGTGCCCTGCTGCGACGTCTCCGACGGCCATCGCACCGAATACGATGTGCGGGGCGGCGCTTATTGGGTACCGATCGAAGGACAATGGATGGAGGTGCCCGAGCGCGCCATCATCCGCGACCGCGGCAATCCGGTCGGTCAGGCCGTGGTGTGGTACGTCCATCACCGCGGCGCGATCATCATCAGCTGCTTCGTGCCGGCGGACGCCGTCTGAGTTCGCGCGTGCGATGGCGCCTCGGTGCCGCGCGTGCTAGTTCGGCTGATGGCCTCAGCTCCTGCAAGCGATCTGACACGCGCGGTAATGCGCTGCGTGCTTGCTGCATTTTACCTGACGGCGGGCATCGCGCACCTCTGGGTTCCGGAGAAGCTGCTCGCGATCACGCCGTCCTGGGTTCCGTTCGCGACGCAGGTCGTCCTCATCACTGGAGCCTGCGAGATCGCAGGCGCAATCGCGCTGGTGACCAGGCCGCTGCGCTGGTGGGCAGGCGTCGCATTCGCGCTCTATGCACTTTGCGTATGGCCAGCGAACATCAAGCACGCCCTGGAGGGCATCGACCTTCCGCCTCTCCCCAATAGCTGGCTCTATCACGGGCCGCGGCTGGCGCTTCAGCCGGTCCTGATCTGGTGGGCGCTGTACTGCGCCGGCGTGATCGACTGGCCGCGGCGGCGCAAGCAAGGGGGTAGCGCTCCGATCGGGGACTGATATCCTCGACCCCTCAATCAAGGAGACCTTCGTGACTGATCTTTGCGCCGAAGACCTCGCCACCATCTATGCGAAGCCAACCCCGCGCGTGATTGCGAAAGCGCGTCCTGCGATCGATACGCATGCGAGGAAATTCATCGAGATGTCGCCGTTCTGCGTGCTCGCGACATCGGGCACCGACGGCAGCGTCGATGCCTCGCCGCGCGGCGGCGGCATTGGCTTCGTCCATGTGGCCGGCCCCAACCAGCTGCTGATGCCCGACCGCGCCGGCAACAACCGGATCGACAGTTTTCGCAACGTCGTCGAAGGCTCCGGCTTCGTACATCTGTTGTTCTTCGTGCCGGGGATCGACGAGACGCTGCGCGTCGGCGGACGCGGCACGCTGTCGGCCGATCCGGATCTGCTCGCCTCGATGGTCGAATTCGGCAAGCCGCCGCGCGCGGTGCTGAGCGTTGCCGTCAGTGAAGTCTATTTCCACTGCGGCAAGGCGCTGATGCGCTCGAAACTGTGGGCGCCCGAGAAGGTGCAACGCTCTGTGATGCCGAGCATCACCGAGGTGATCCACGAGCAAACCGGTCTTGGTGAGCCGCAGAGCCAGGACGTCGTGGAAGCACTGTACAAGACGCAGCTGTAGTGGCGCGGCAATAGTGGTGCCGTCCCGGACAAGCGAAGTGCGAATACGGGACCGGTAGCCACAAGGAGCGGCTTGACGAAGACTCGGAGGTGCCGCCTCGCACCAAACTTCTCCCTGGGATGATCGGTCCCGGCTCCCGTGCGCAATTGCGCACTAGGCCGGGACGACATGGGACTGTGTGGCGACGTCAGTGCTTAGTGCCCCTCGCCCTCGAGCCCGCCGACGTGCTTCTGGGTGTAGAGTTCGAGGCCGATGCGGCCGATCAGATCGAGCTGGGTTTCGAGGAAGTCGATGTGGTGCTCCTCGTCGCTCATGAGCTTCTCGAACAGGTCACGCGTGACGTAGTCCTTGGCGCTGTTGCAATAGCCAGCCGCCTCCTGGTAGAGCGCCCGCGCGCTCATCTCAGCCGCGAGATCGCACTCGATGATCTCCTTGACGTTCTGTCCGATGCGCAGGGGATCGAGCACCTGCATGTTCGGGAAACCGTCAAAGAACAGGATCCGCTCGGTAAGCTTGTCGGCGTGCTCCATCTCCTCGATGGATTCCTTGCGCCAGACCTTGGCCATATCCCGCAGGCCCCAATTGTCGAGAAAGCGGTAGTGCAGCCAGTACTGGTTGATCGCAGTCAGCTCGTGACGCAGCGCCTTGTTGAGGTAGTCGATGACTTTTGCGTCGCCCTGCATGATGCACTCCAAATATGCCGGTAAATCGGCTTGCGCCGAATTTAGAACGTTTCTAAGTCAGTTTGCTGGTCAGGGCAACCAGCTACGAGGACGCAGTCGGGGAAAAGCTCGGATATGCAAGATTTTCAGCAGGCCGCGAGGGCGAACTGGGCGGGCTCGGCAATCTCGTCATTCGCGGCCACGGCGTGGTTGTGCGGGCAGCCCGAACAGCAGGACTTGGCACAGGGGCCGAGCGCTTCGTCGATGATGGTCTTGATGGTTCGCGCACAGCGACCGCATTCGGCGCTGCAGCCGAGGCATCCATAGACCTGCTTGGCATGCCGCACAGCGTCGTCGGACTCGGCGACGGCGGCGCGGATGTCGTCATCGCTCAGCACGTTACAGGAACAAACGATCATGGAAGCGGCAGGCCCTTCGGTGATGCGCCATCATCGATATTTAAGCGGCCGTCCGGATGCAAAAGGAAAAACTGGTATTTGAAGCTATTCCAAACTGGCCGGGAAACAGCCTAGAACGGCTCTAAAATAGGGAGTTGCGCTGGATCAAGATTGCGGCAGACCTAGTCGCCGCCACCGCCTCCACCACCATCGCCGCCGCCTCCGCAATCCCCGCCACTGCCGCCGCTATCGCTCGTGGAGCAGCTTCCAGCGTCGCTCGAGCTCCCCGAGCCGCCGCTGGAAAACCAGCTCCCCAGGGAGAAGCTGTCGCTGGTTCCCGAATAGCTGTCGCCTCCCCCATCGCCTCCGGTCGCAGCGCGCGAGCGCCGGCCGCGGTTCTGGATATGGGTGAACCAGCCGAAGCCGATAGCAAAGACGATCCCGGCAGCAATCAGAGTATTCATCAGCGCGTCGCCCATCATTGCCTCCCTGGAGGGGCTCGATTCAGAACGATTGGTCGCCGCCGGCCAAGGGGCCGTTCATTGATCATTCAAACGAAGTATGGAACTCTGGTTCCCAAACAGTTCCCGTGTGTGAAAGGTCAAGCCAATGAAGAGATCGCTCCTGGCAGTTGCCGCTGTCGTCACCTTGGCCCTGACGGCCGGAACACCGGCCCATGCTCAGCGCGGTGTCGCTGCCGGCGTGGCCGCCGGCATCATCGGCGGCGCCATTGTCGGCGGGGCGTTGGCCTCCCCGTATTATTACGGACCCGGTCCCGGCTACGCCTATGGTCCGGGCTATGGCCCCGGTTACTACCCGCCCCGCTACTACGCACCGGGTCCGGGCTATGTCGCCGACGACTATTACGGCGGCGGCTGTGTCTGGCAGAAGCAGCGCTTCTGGGACGGCTATGCCTGGCGCATCCGCCGCGTCCGCGTCTGTGGCTGAGGCGCCGCGAAACGGTTCACTGCGACTGATTCATTGAGCCGGTTCACGACGGAGGCGCCGTTCATCTCCGGGCCTGAAAAAGACCGCTTTTTCTCATCACAGCTCTGCGTGCGTTTACTGCGGATTGACCATTTGCGCGCTTCCTAGCTGCAAGGCCAATTCCATCAGAGTCTGCGTGAACCTTTGAACCCCGGGTGCTCCTAACAAGGAGCGTCCATCTCTCAGGAGAGCCAAGAGTATGAAGAAGACTTTAGTTGCCGCCCTCACGGTTGCGATGGTCGCCGGTTCGCTGGTGACCTCCACGCCGTCCGCCCAGGCCCATGACGGCGTGGGCGTCGGCATTGCTGCCGGCCTCCTCGGCGGCGCGATCATCGGCGGCGCCATCGCGTCGAGCCGTCCCGCCTATGGCGGCCCCGTCTATGTGGCCGAGCCCGGCCCGCCGCCCCCGCCCTGCTACTGGCAGCGCCAGCGTTATTGGGATGGCTACGGCTGGGTGATCCGCCCGGTTCGCGTTTGCTACTGATCTGATCGCACGGCGCTCATGAGCGCCGCGATCGAGCCCGGCCGAGACCATCGGCCGGGCTTTTTCTTTTGGTCCGGCGCTATCGCGCCGCCTGGATCGAACGCAGCACCTCTTCGCTCGGCCAGCAATCGACCTTGAGGCCTGCCGACTTCTGATAGGCGCCGAGCGCGGCGCGCGTCTGCATCCCGGCCTTGCCGTCGATCTTGTCCTTGTAGAGCTCGACGCGGGTGAGCCCGCGCTGCATGGTCTCGACATCCCTGGTGCGCAACTGCTTCGAGGCCGCCCACGATGTGGCGAACGGCAACGGACTGGTCATGCGATCGCTGAGATGGCCGACGAACAGCACGTAGAGGTCGGAGAAATTGTATTCCTTGATGACGAAGTAGTTCTTCGTGGTCAGGAACGCCGGACCGTAGATGCCTTCAGGCTGGAGCAGCGAGGCCGGTTGCGCCTGCTCGGCGGCGCTGAGCTTTTGTCCGCGCACCGGCACGAAACCTTCCCGCAGCCACTGGCTGATCGGCTTGGTCACCTCCGGCACGCCGGCGGTGCAGTCGACCTTCGCCGGAGCCTGCACCTCGTAGGCCCATCGCACACCGGTCTGCCAGCCCTTGTTGACGAGCTGCTGCGCGGCGGAGGCCAGCGCATCCGGCACCGAATGCCAGATGTCGATGCGGCCATCGCGATCGAAGTCGACGCCGTGCTTGTAATATTCGGACGGTAGGAACTGGGTGAGCCCGGTGGCGCCCGCCCAGGACGAGCGCATGTCCTTGCGCGTCACCACGCCGTCGCCGAGGATTTTCAGCGAGAGGATGAACTCGTTGCGATAGGTATCCTTGCGCCGGCCGACATAGGCCTGCGTCGCCAGCACTCGGACCAGATCATAAGGCAGCGTGTAGCGACCATAGTCGGTCTCGCGTCCCCAGATTGCCAGCATGACGGTCGAAGGGACGCCGGAGCTTTTCTCGATCTCGGTCAGCGAGGTGCGATATTTCTGCAGCAACCGCTGCCCCTCGCCGGCGAGCCGCGCGATCGAGGCTTCCTTGACGTAGTCGGCAGGCACCTGCACGAACTCGGCCTGCGAGGGCGCGCCGGTCACGGGGCGTCCGGGCAGGATCAGATCGGGCAGCTTGTAGTCCGGCTCGAGCCCGCGCGTCTCTCGATCGAATGTCGCACGCGAGACGCCAGCGGCCTGCGCTTCCGGCCAGAGCGAGGCGATGAACTGCGTGAAGGCGGCATCGGCGGCGCGGGCAGACGACCAGCAGCAGGTGACGACAATCACCGCAGCGATGAGCGCCCGCCGCATTGCCGGCATCACCGCGTCAGCTTCTTGTACTTCACGCGGTGCGGAATGATGCTGTCCTGGCCGAGCCGGCGCATCTTGTCCTTCTCGTAGTCCTGGAAGTTGCCCTCGAACCATTCGACATGGCTGTCGCCTTCGAAGGCCAGGATGTGGGTCGCGATGCGGTCGAGGAACCAGCGGTCATGGCTGATGATCACGGCGCAGCCGGCGAAGTCCTCCAGCGCCTCTTCGAGCGCGCGCAGCGTGTCGACGTCGAGATCGTTGGTCGGTTCGTCGAGCAGCAGCACATTGGAGCCGGACTTCAGCATCTTGGCGAGATGCACGCGGTTGCGTTCACCGCCGGAGAGCGCGCCGACCTTCTTCTGCTGATCGGCCCCCTTGAAGTTGAACGCCGAGCAATAGCCGCGCGAGTTGACTTCCTTCTTGCCGAGCAGGATCAACTCGTTGCCGCCGGAGATCTCCTCCCACACATTCTTGTTGCCGTCGAGCGCATCTCGAGACTGGTCGACATAGCCGAGATGCACGGTCTCGCCGACCGTGATGGTGCCCTTGTCCGGCTGCTCCTGCTTGGTGATCATCCTGAACAGCGTGGTCTTGCCGGCGCCGTTCGGGCCGATCACGCCGACGATGCCGCCGGGCGGCAGCTTGAAGGTGAGATCGTCGATCAGCAGGCGATCGCCAAAACCTTTGCTGATGCCGTCGAAATCGACGACGTTGGCGCCGAGCCGCTCCGCCACGGGAATGATGATCTGCGCGGTCTGGGTCTGTTTCTCGCTCGCCTGCTTGAGCAGATCCTCGTAGCGCTGGTAGCGCGCCTTGGACTTGGCCTGACGTGCCTTCGGCGACGAGGCCACCCATTCCTGCTCGCGCGCCAGCGTCTTCTGGTGCGCTGCGTCCTCGCGGCCTTCCTGCTCCAGCCGCTTCTGCTTCTGAACCAGCCAGGACGAATAATTGCCCTCGTAGGGAATGCCCTTGCCGCGGTCGAGCTCGAGGATCCAGCTCGTGACGTTGTCGAGGAAGTAGCGATCGTGGGTGACGATCAGGATCGCGCCGGGATAGTTGCGCAAGTGGCCTTCCAGCCACGACACCGACTCGGCGTCGAGATGGTTGGTCGGTTCGTCGAGCAGCAACAGTTCGGGCTGGTCGAGCAGCAGCTTGCACAGCGCGACGCGACGGCGCTCACCGCCGGAGAGTTTCGTGACGTCGGCATCGTCGGGCGGGCAGCGTAGCGCGTCCATGGCCTGGTCGACCTTGCTGTCGAGATCCCAGAGGCCCTGGGCCTCGATCTCGTCCTGCAGCTTGGTCATCTCGTCGGCGGTCTCCTCGGAATAGTTCATCGCCAGCTCGTTGTAGCGATCGAGGATGGCCTTCTGCTTGGCGACGCCCAGCATGACGTTCTCGCGCACGGAAAGCTTGGGGTCGAGCTGCGGTTCCTGCTCGAGATAGCCGACGCGGGCGCCCTGGGCGACCCAGGCCTCGCCGTTATACTCCTTGTCGAGGCCGGCCATGATCTTGAGCAGCGTCGACTTGCCCGAGCCGTTGACGCCGAGCACGCCGATCTTGGCGTCGGGGTAAAACGACAAATGGATGTTATCGAGCACCTTCCGGGTCGGGTAGCTCTTGGTCAGGCCCTGCATGAAATAGATGAACTGGCGCGCCATCGGTCCCGTGAAACCTTCAATTTGAGGAGATTTGCTTAGCCAGCGATGTAGCGATCCCGCCCCCAAAGGGCAATGTTTTCCCTCCGTTCACCACGGATGAATACGGGATGGACACCATCCGGACCCCTGATCGGGACAATTGAAACCTTCTTTTAATAAATCAGGCCAAAGCTCGGTTTCGCGCGGAAACAGCGCCGCCCGCTCAGAACGAACGGGAGCAAAGCGAGGTCCGTCATGGCTCTGGTCGAAACCAACTCTCTCCCCGTTCCGGCAGAGGCCGGCAGCAGCTCCGCGCTCGTCTCGGAGATCAGGGGCTTCTGGAAACGCTTCTTCGCCACCGCCTTCAATCCCTACCGGCCCGAGCTGCACTACATGCGCGGCCCCGGTCCCGCCTGGCGCGCCAAGCACGGCATGGATGCGCCGGTCCGGCTGAAGCGCAGCGACCTCTGAGCCCTTCTCTGCTGTCGAATTTTTGAAGACGCGAGCGGCTTGCGCGCAAGTGTGATTGCGCGCAACCATGGCCCAGTTCCGACGATGGCGCCCCCGCTGGCGCCGTTAGCTCTCGCCATGGATAGACGCTGATGACTCGGCTGCGCTGTGCAATTCTCGACGACTATTTCGACCTCGCCCTCAACGTCGCCGACTGGCCGAAACTGTCCGACCGCGTCGATGTCACCGTGTTCAGCCATCCCTTCGCCTCCGAGCAGGCCGCCGCCAGCGCCTTGGCCGATTTCGACATCGTCTGCGCGATGCGCGAACGCACGGCATTCCCCAAGAGCCTGTTCGAGAGCCTGCCGAAGCTGAAGCTGCTTTTGACCTCCGGCATGCGCAACGCCTCGATCGACATGGAGGCCGCGAAGACGCGCGGCGTCGCCGTCGGCGGCACGCAATATTCGCGCGATCCGACCGCCCCGCTCACCATGGGCCTGATCCTCGAACTGACCCGCGGCATCGGCCGCGAGAATGCGCGCATGCATGCGGGCGAGCCCTGGCAGACCTTTGCCGGCGTCGAGATCGAGGGCCTGACGCTCGGCGTCGTCGGGCTCGGCAAGCTCGGCACCAAGATGGCGGGCATCGCCAAGGCCTTCGGCATGAACGTGATCGCCTGGAGCCCGAACCTGACGCCGGACAAGTGCAAGGAGGCCGGGGTCGGCTACGCCACCAAGGAGGAGCTGTTCGCCAAGGCCGACATCGTCACCATCCATGTGGTGCTGAGCGAGCGCTCGCGCGGACTGGTGGGAGCTGCGGATCTGGCACGGATGAAGCCGACGGCCTTCCTCGTCAACACCGCGCGCGGGCCGATCGTGGACGAGCAGGCGCTGCTCGAGGCCTTGCAGCAGCGGAAGATCGCGGGCGCCGGCATCGACGTGTTTTCGGTCGAGCCGCTGCCGGTCGACCATCCGTTCCGCAAGCTCGACAACCTCGTTTTGACGCCGCATCTCGGCTACGCCACCGAGGACGGCTTGCGTATCCATTACGGCCAGATGGTCGAGGCGATCGACGCGTTCACCAAGGGCGGCGAGCTGCCGCGAAAGCTGACCTGAAACGAAGAAGGGCGTGCCACCGGCACGCCCTTCACAATCTGGGTTTTCGCGAAGACCTTAGCGCACGGTGACCGGCGCGGGCAGCGGCGGCACCACGGTCGGCTGGGTGCCCGGGACGGGGCCAGCCTGGGCGGCCATCGGAGCCGGACCGGCGGCACCGGGCACGGGGGCCGCGGACGCAGTTGCCGTTCCCGGCGGCGGGCCACCCGGCATCACCACCACGCGGGTGCCGACCTTGGTGCGCTCGAACAGATCCGAGACGTCGTCGTTCAGCATGCCGATGCAGCCGGAGGAGACGAACTTGCCGATCGTCGAGGGCTGGTTGGTGCCGTGAATGCGGTACACGGTCGAGCCGAGATACATCGCGCGGGCGCCGAGCGGATTGCCTGGGCCACCGGCCATGAAGCGCGGCAGATAGGGCTGACGCTCGATCATCTCCGTCGGCGGATGCCAATCCGGCCACTCCGCCTTGCGGGTGATCTTCTGCACGCCGGTCCAAGTGAAGCCGTCGCGGCCGACGCGGACGCCGTAGCGGATCGCGCGGCCGTTGCCGAGCACGTAGTAGAGATAGGTGTTCGGGGTATCGACGATGATCGTTCCGGCCGGCTCCTTGGTCGCAAGCGAGACTTCCTGACGGCGCAGGTTCGGCGGCAATTGCGCCGGTGCGGCATCGGGCTGCTCCTCGGGCGGCAGCGAGGCGATCGCCATCGGGCGGCCGTCGGCGCCGACGGGCGGCTGCCCTGGCTGAACCGTTCCGGTCGCGGCGGGACCACCGACCGCCTCCGGCGGACGCAGGCCGTCCCTGCCGGGGGCCTGCTGAGCCGGACGATCGGCATAAATCACCGCAGGCGGGCCGGCGGGGCGGCCGTAACGGGGATCATCGGGTGACATCACGGGGCCCTGTGCCGGTGCCGCCGAATAAACCGGCGGAGCACCAGCCGGGCGGCCATAACGCGGATCATCCGGGGACATCACCGGACCCTGCGGCGGGGCGGCCGAATAGACCGGTGGAGCGCCGGCCGGACGGCCGTAGCGCGGATCGTCGACCGGACCGGGCGGCGGCAGCGACGCCTGCGGCATTGCGTCGTCCTCGTCTTCCAGCGCGTCGAAATTCGGGGTGCGGTCGCCGGGGCGATATTCGGCCGGAGCGCCATAGCTCGGCGCCTGCTGGACCGGATAGCTCTGGGCCTGTGCGAGCGAGGTTCCCGCCGCAGCGACTGTTGCGGCAGCGCATATCGTCAGAAAATGTTTGATCATCATCGCTCTTGTATAGTCCCCGGGCCCATCCGGACCGTTAACGGCCAGATGACCGAAGATAGCGGCACATTCAAGACATGACAGGCCCATTTGCGCCCGATTTTCCGATTTGTGATCCCCTGAGCACCGTTGCCCCGTTGCATCACGGGGTGGAAATCAGCGCATGCCGTAGATCGCCGGAGTCCGCAGCCCCGTTTTTTAAGGAGCGGCCCGGAATCGTTGCGGTATGTTCGAATCAGCCTGATTCGCCGTCGCTTTGAGCTCCGATTCCGCACGGCGAACGCGGCAATCAGTACCGTCACCGCGTTCATATGGCTCATGGGTCCCGGCCGCCACCCGCCGGGGCGGAAATTCGTAACCCTTCGATGCTTCCCGGCTTTCGCTTCCTGTTTGCCGCGATCCTGCTGTCAACCTCCATCCTGGTGTTCGGCCTAGGGGCCGCCGCGCTGCTGCGGGCGAGCCATGAGCAGTATGTCAGCAACCCCTCCTGGCGGAACGGCCCGCAGGAGCAGGTCTTTGCGCAGGCCCCAGAGCCGGCCACACCGGTGCTCGCGGCCCTTCGCGCCGAGCCTGATGTCGTCGAGCCCGCGCCGTCGGTGCGCGACCAGATCCCGACCATCGGGCTGCCGGCGAATGAGCCCGAGCAGGTCGCCGCAGCCACGACCGAGGCTGCCGCGCAGCCACTGGTCGCCGAGGCCGCCACTCCGACCACCGAGCCGGCCAGGGCCGACGCCCCGACGGACGCCGCGGCGCCAGCGCCCGCCGACACGCTCACGCCGGCCGACACCACGGCCTCAATCCCCGAGGCCAGGCCCGCCTCGACCGAGATGACGACCGCCGCGGCACCGCCCGCGCCTGATACGTCGCCGGCCAAATTCGCCGCGCTGAACGACCCGGCGACCACGGCCTGGAAGGATCCGCCCGCGAAGGTCAAGGCCGACACCAGCACGCCCGACGCCAAGGCGACCAAGCGCAAGGCGAAGGCCAAGAAGCGCCATCGCATCGTCCGGCGGCCGCCGCCTCAGCAGCTGCAGCAGCAGCTCGATCCGTTCGGACAGCAGACCTTCGCGACGACGACGGCGACGCGCACCCGTCAGTAGGATTACGCCGGCCCGGTCGCGATCGGCGGGCCTTTTTCCTGGCCCCATTCCGACCACGAGCCGTCGTAGAGCGCGGTGTCGGTGATGCCGAGGCGATAGAGCGCGAGTGTCAGTACGCCGGCCGAGACGCCGGAGCCGCAGCTGGTCACGATGGGCGCATCGAGCTTGACGCCGGCATTGGTGAAGGCAGCGCGCAGATCGTCCAGCGGCTTCATCGTGCCGGTCGCAGCATCGAACAAGAGATTGTAAGGCACGTTGCGAGCGCCGGGGATGTGGCCGGAGCGGATGCCCGCGCGCGGCTCGGGCGCGCGGCCCTCGAAACGGTCGGCGGCGCGCGCGTCGATCACCTGCTCGGCCCGGCTTTCGACGTTGGCGACGAGTTGCTGCATGCTGCGCACGCGCTTTGAATCGTAGCTCGCCTTGAAGCTCGCGGGCTTCGGCTTCACCTCGCCGCTCTCGACGGGACGTTCCTCGGCGCGCCACTTCTTCAGACCGCCATTGAGGATGCGCACGTTGCTGTGGCCGAAGGCCAGGAACATCCACCACGCGCGAGGCGCGGCGACCCAGCCGCCGGCATCGTAGAGCACGACCGTGTCGGCATTGGAGATGCCGAGATTGCCGACGTCACGGCCGAACTGCTCGGCGCTCGGATACATGTGCGGCAGCGGGTTGGAATGATCCGACACCGCATCGACGTCGAAGAACGCCGCGCCCGGCAGATGCGCGGCGAGATAATCGTCCTTCGGCAGCGGCAGCACACCCGGCAGCTTGAAGCTGGCGTCGAGCACCTTGACGTTGGCGTCGTTGATGTGGGCGGCGAGCCATTCGGTGGAGACGAGGGGGTCGGTGGCGGTCATGGGCATGCTCCGGCAATTGTCTCAGTCGTCATGGCCGGGCTTGTCCCGGCCATCCACGTTCTTCGTTACGGCTAAGACGTGGATGCCCGGGACAAGCCCGGGCATGACGCGTGGTGATAGCTTTCGTCCAATCTAAGCTTTCTTCTTCGGCTCCCACTGCTCCGTCGGGCCGCCGGCATCGCGCCAAGCGGCATAGCCGCCTGCGATGTGGGCGACGGGCTTCAAGCCCATGTCCTTTGCGGTCTTGGCCGCGAGCGCGGAGCGCAGGCCGCCGGCGCAGTGGAACACGAACTTCTTGTCTTCCTGGAAGATCGGCTTTGCGTACGGGCTCTGCGGATCGATCCAGAATTCGAGCATGCCGCGGGTGCAGGCGAATGCGCCGGGGATGCGGCCGTCGCGCTCGATCTCGCGGGGATCGCGAATGTCGACGATGACGACGTCGCCGTTCTTGGAGATCTCGATGGCCTCCTTGGCATTGAGCGTCTCGATCTCGGCATTGGCCTCGTCGATCAGCGCCTTGATGCCGCGGGTGATGTTTTGGGGCATGGGTCTTACCTTCTCTTTCGTCATTCCGGGGCGATGCGCAGCATCGAGCCCGGAATCCATTTGTCGACGAACATTGCGGCCCGATGGATTCCGGGTTCACGCTACGCGCGCCCCGGAATGACGAGAAGCTAGTGCGTCAATTCCTTCATCGCACCTTCGAGACCCTCGATCGTGATCGGGAACATGCGATTGGCGAAAATACGTTTGATGATCGTGGTCGATTCCGAATAGTCCCAGTGCTTCTGGGCGACCGGATTGAGCCACACCGCATGCGGATAGGTGCGGATGATGCGGTCGAGCCAGACCGAGCCGGGCTCCTCGTTGACATGCTCGACCGAGCCGCCGGGCACCATGATCTCGTAAGGGCTCATCGAGGCGTCGCCGACGAACACGATCTTGTAGTCGTGCGGATATTTGTGCAGCACGTCCCAGGTCGGGGTGCGGTCGGTGAAGCGGCGCTTGTTCTGCTTCCATACGCCTTCATAGAGGCAGTTGTGGAAGTAGAAATACTCCATGTGCTTGAACTCGCTCTTCGCCGCCGAGAACAGCTCCTCGACCTGCTCGATATGCGCGTCCATCGAGCCGCCGATGTCGAAGAACACCAGCAGCTTGACCGCATTGCGCCGCTCGGGCCGCATGTGCACGTCGAGGTAGCCGTGATTGGCGGTCTCGCGAATGGTGGTGTCGAGATCGAGTTCGTCGGGCGCGCCGGTGCGCGCGAACTTGCGCAGGCGACGCAGCGCCACCTTGATGTTGCGGATGCCGAGCTCGACATTACCATCGAGGTCCTTGAACTCGCGCTTGTCCCACACCTTCACGGCGCGGTTGTTGCGGTTCTTGTCCTGGCCGATGCGGACGCCTTCGGGATTGTAGCCGTGGGCGCCGAACGGCGAGGTACCGGCGGTTCCGATCCATTTGCTGCCGCCCTGGTGGCGGCCCTTCTGCTCCTCGAGGCGCTTCTTCAACGTCTCCATGAGCTTGTCCCAGCCCATGGCCTCGATCTGCTTCTTCTCTTCCTCGGACAGGTACTTCTCGGCGAGCTTCTTCAGCCACTCCTCGGGGATCTCGGCCTTCTCCATGGCGTCGAGCAGGCTTTCCAGCCCCTTGAACACCGTGCCGAAGACCCGGTCGAACTTGTCGAGATTGCGCTCGTCCTTCACCAGCGAGGTGCGGGACAGATAGTAGAAATTCTCGACCGAGTAGTCCGCGAGGTCAGCGTCGAGCGCCTCCATCAGCGTGAGGTATTCGCGCAGCGTCACGGGGACCTGCGCATCGCGCAGAGACGTAAAGAATTGCAGGAACATGGGTGACAGATTGCCCGTCGGGGGGCCGACGTCAAGGGGCGGAAGCCGCCGCCGGGCGCTGGACCGGGAGGCTTTTTGCTCTAGAATTGGCGGCTTCACGGGGTTGTTTTGGGGACGTTTGCAATGGGAATTCTCGCAGCGCTTATCATCGGCGCGATCGCAGGCTGGCTTGCCGGCAAGATTGTCCATGGGGCGGGATTTGGGCTGGTCGGCAACATCGTGGTCGGCATCATCGGTGCCCTCGTTGCGAGCTATGTGCTGCCTCAGCTGCACATCGGGCTCGCCACCGGCACGGTCGGCGCCATCGTGGACGCCACGATCGGCGCGGTGATTGTGCTTGTCATCCTTTCGCTGATAAAACGGGTCTGAAAGCCTGACCGAACCAGGAACGGCCGCCATGCGCGGCCGTTCCCATGTCGCGACCAGGGCCGAACCTGGGACGACGACCAACAAGGACGCGCGATGAAATTTACCGGCACCAAGGACTATGTTGCGACCGACGATCTCAAGGTCGCCGTCAATGCCTCGATCGTGCTGGAGCGCCCGCTGCTCATCAAGGGCGAGCCCGGCACCGGCAAGACGGTGCTGGCGGAAGAAGTGGCGAAGGCGCTGAACGCGCCGCTTCTGACCTGGCACATCAAGTCCACCACCAAGGCGCAGCAGGGCCTCTACGAATACGACGCGGTGTCGCGCCTGCGCGACAGCCAGCTCGGCGATGCCAGGGTCTCGGACATCAGGAATTACATCAAGCGCGGCAAGCTGTGGGAGGCCTTCGCCGCCGAGCAGCGCCCGGTGCTCCTGATCGACGAGATCGACAAGGCCGACATCGAATTCCCGAACGATCTGCTGCTCGAGCTCGACCGCATGGAATTCCATGTCTACGAGACCGGCGAAACGATCAAGGCGAAGCAGCGCCCGATCATGATGATCACCTCCAACAACGAGAAGGAGCTGCCTGACGCGTTCCTGCGCCGCTGCTTCTTCCACTACATCAAGTTTCCCGACGCCGACACGATGGGCCGCATCGTCGACGTCCACTTCCCCGGCATCAAGAAGCGCCTCGTCGAGGAAGCACTGCGGATCTTCTTCGAGGTCCGCGAGGTGCCCGGCCTGAAGAAGAAGCCGTCGACGTCGGAGCTTTTGGACTGGCTGAAGCTACTGCTCAACGAAGACATGAGCGTCGAGCAGCTGCGCGAACGCGATCCGCGCAAACTGATCCCGCCGCTGCACGGCGCGCTGCTGAAGAACGAGCAGGACGTGCATCTGTTCGAGCGGCTGGCGTTCTTGAGCCGACGGGAAGTGTGAGTTCGCTGCTATCAGTCCCGTCATCCTGAGGTGCGAGTGGCGCGATGCACAGCATCGCGCCGGGAGCCTCGAAGGATGCACGGCCAAGATGCAGCCGGGCCGTCGCCCTTCGAGGGCCGCTGAAGAAGCGGCCACCTCAGGGTGACGGTGAGAGATTTTGAGCACGCTGCCTCCACGTCGTCATTGCGAGCGCAGCGAAGCAATCCAGAATTCCTCCGCGGTGACAGTCTGGATTGCTTCGTCGCAAGGGCTCCTCGCAATGACGGAGCAAGGGGCAGCGTCGCCTTCTCCCATTCTCGTCTGAAATCGCAGACACACCTTCGCGTCCTCGCGGCGCGTTTCGCCCGAGCTTTGCTCTCTCCATCGCCCCAAGCAAAGAGGGCGCAGGGAAGGCCGGGTGCCGGCTTGGCACCCACGGTCTGCTGCGCGAAATGTAGCGCAAAGAGACCGCACAGCAGCATACAGGTGTCGCCGATCACACGGCCTTCCCTGCGCGATGGTCGGACGGCTTATGCCGTGCTCTCCCGGGAGCCGAACTTTCCTTCTGGCCTCCCTCACCCCGCGAATTGACGATGCCGTCCGCCCGGTTGGGCTCGCGCACATCTCCGCAAAGGCTTGACCGTAGCAACGACGGCCAGGACCACACGGTTTTGCCGTACGCGCTCAGCGCCGTCCGTCTGCACGCGGCCGCGGACTCACAGGGACTACCCGCCCTGCCCGCTACCGATCGTGCCAACGCTGCCGCGTCCACCGCAACCCGGCCCGCGCTTCGAACGACTCGCGAACCGCCCCTCTTCGTCGGGCCGGGTTGCGTGGATATATGCCGCAATTCCGAATTTCGGTAAAGTGGAATATTTTTGCGGGGAGGGGTTGACGGGGTGCAGGGTGTTTTGCCCGACGGGACGCGTCAACCCAATTCCAGGTCTCACGACGCCTTGCGCTTCACCGCCTTGCGCAAGGTCTCGTCGATCCGCGATTGCCAGCCCGGTCCGGTCGATTTGAAATGCTCGACCACTTCCGGGCTGAGGCGGAGGGAGACGAGCTTCTTTGTCGGCGCCTTGTTCGGCCCCCGGCCCTTGCGGATAGATGCACTGAGATCAGGGAAGACTTCAGAGAAGGGCCGCGCCTTGGCGAAATCGGCCTTGGTCAGCTCCGGATTATCGCTGACCGCGCGCAGGTCCTTCTTTGTATAGTTCGACTTCTTCTTAGCGTTCGGCATAGAGTTTCCTTTCGCTGCGGCTTGCCGGTCGCATGCTGATGATGCTGACGCCTTCGCGTCCCAGCCGGGCGAATACGACGACGATGACGCCACGGATACTCGCGCCGACCGCGATCCAGCGCTTGCTGTTGCTTTGTGACGGAATGACCAGCGCGGTGTCGAAGAAGGCTTCGTCGAGATCGGCAAAATCCAGCCCATGCTTGTCGAGGTTGGCGAGCCGCTTCGGTTCATCCCAGACGATTTTCATTATTTTTAATGTAGCTACGATTTAGGTGGTCGTCAATATCTTGTAGCTACAGAATAAGAAACCTCAGGGCGGGGTGGGTGAGCGTCACCCACCCGACGAAACCTCACGCCACCGCCGCATCCGGAATCCGCGCGGCTTCCATCGGGGTCTTGCCGCGGATGAGGTCTGAGGCGCGATCGGCAATCATCATGGTCGAGGCATTCAAATTCGCCGAGATCATGCGCGGCATGACCGACGCATCGATGACGCGCAGGCCCTCCAGGCCGTGGACGCGGAGCTGGTCGTCGACCACCGCCCAGCTCGAATCCGCCGGGCCCATGCGGCAGGTGCAGCCGGGGTGGAAGGTGGTGGTGCCGCGTTCGGTGGCGGCGGCGAGGAATTCGTCATCGGTGTTGATATTGGGGCCCGGGAAATCCTCATAGGCGTAATAGGGCGACAGCGGTGCGCTCTTCAGCAGGCGCCGCGCGAGCTTCATGCCGCCGACGATGACGCGGCGGTCGAGCTCGGCGTCGAGATAGTTGGTCTGGATGATCGGCGGGGCGAACGGATCATTGGAGCGGATGCGGACATAGCCGCGGCTCTCGGGGCGCTGCTGCCAGGAGGCGACCGTCATGCCGGGCTCGTCCTCGAGCTGGCCCTGCACGCCTTCCTTGTAGCTCGCCGGCGTGAAGGTGAGCTGCAAGTCGGAGCTGTCGGCGCTCTCGCCCGAGTGCCAAAAGCAATAGACCATGGTCGGCGACAGCGAGAGCAGGCCGCGGCGCGCGGTCGCCCATTTCAGCGCCTCGATCCACAGCGAGACGCCGCGGCGGAGCTCGTTGATGGTCTTGATGTCCTTGACGCGCGCTACCGTTCGCGGGGCGTAATGGTCTTGCAGGCCTTCGCCGACCGGCAGCGCGTGGCGCACCGCGATGCCGTGGGCGCCGAGCAGATCGGGCGAGCCGATGCCGGA
>Ga0209758_1001960_pt1 | contig 22253 bp, 20 predicted proteins | sample AraplaMF_Col_mMF_FD_184258 | JGI IMG/M metagenome (GOLD analysis project Ga0209758, IMG submission 184258) | Arabidopsis root microbial communities from the University of North Carolina, USA - plate scrape MF_Col_mMF (SPAdes) (version 2) | ecosystem: Host-associated > Plants > Roots > Endosphere...
CGACCATGGTCGGCGGCGTCAGGCGCAGGCGCTGCAGGGAAAACTGCGCCGGCTCGTCGTAGCGGTATTCGGTGAGGTGGCTGATTTTCAGTCTCATGATCTGACCCGCTTAAGCATAGAACCGGTAGCCATCGGAGATCTCGTTGCCGAGCTTGTTGTTGCGCGCGACGAAATCCTCGAGGAATTCATGCAGGCCCTGATCCATGACATCCTTGATCTTCAGGGTCTGCAGCGTGGCACGGATAGCATCCGCCGTCTCGTGCGCGGCGAGCCGCTCGCCATAGTCCTTGGCGATGTAGCCGAGGTTGCTGACGATCTTCTCGTAGCAATAGGCGAGCGAACGCGGCATCTGGCCATTCAGGATGAGGAAGTCGGCGATGTTCATGGCGCGGTATTCGCCGTCATAGGCCCAGCTGTAGGAACGATGGGCGGAGACCGAACGCAGGATCGACTCCCACTGAACGTTGTCGACCGAAGAGCCGACCTGCGAGATCGAAGGCAGCAGCACGTAATATTTCACGTCGAGGATGCGGCTGGTATTGTCGGCACGCTCGATGAAGGTGCCGATGCGGGCGAAATTATAGAGTTCGTTGCGCAGCATCGAACCATGAAACGCGCCGCGGATCAGGCCGGCCCGATGCTTGATGACGTCGATCACTTCCGGCAGCTCCGCCGCCTTCAGCTTTTTCGACAGCAGTTCCTTGAGATCGATCCAGCATTCGTTGGTCGCTTCCCAGGTCTCGCGTGTCAGCGCCGTGCGCACCATGCGGGCGTTGTTGCGGCCGAAATCGATGCAGGACATGACGCTCGAAGCGTTGGAACGATCGCGCAGCATGTAGTCGATCACGTCGGGTCCGGTCAGCTTCGAATGGCTCTCGTCGTAGAGTTCGCGTACGCCGGCGCTCTGCAGAACGCCGTCCCAATTGTCATCGCCGGCGTCGCTGCGTGTCAGCGACATGCGCAGGCCGGCATCCACGAGACGTGCAATATTCTCGGCGCGCTCGATGTACCGGAACATCCAGTAGAGCCCGTTTGCAGTTCTTCCGAGCATCAGTCCTCCAGTACCCAGGTGTCTTTGGTGCCGCCGCCCTGGCTGGAATTGACGACCAGCGAGCCTTGCTTCAGCGCCACGCGGGTGAGCCCGCCCGGAATGATCTGCACCTTGTCGGAAACCAGCACATAGGGGCGCAGGTCGACATGGCGGGGTGCGATACCCTTGTTGACGAGGATCGGCACGGTGGACAGCGACAGCGTCGGCTGGGCGATGTAGTTGCTGGGCTTGACCTTCAGCTTCTCGGCGAAATCGGCACGCTCCTTCTTGGACGCGGTCGGCCCGACGAGCATGCCGTAGCCGCCGGAGCCGTGCACTTCCTTGACGACCAGCTCTTCCAGATGCTCCAGCACGTATTTCAGGCTCGATGCTTCCGAACAGCGCCAGGTCGGCACGTTTTCGAGGATCGGCTTGCGGCCGGTATAGAATTCGACGATTTCGGGCATGTAGGAATAGATCGCCTTGTCGTCGGAAATGCCGGTGCCGGGTGCATTGGCGATGGTGATGTTGCCGGAGCGGTAGACATCCATGATGCCGGGAATGCCGAGGGCGGATTCCGGGCGGAAGGTGAGGGGGTCGAGGAAGTCGTCATCGACGCGGCGGTAGAGCACGTCGATCGCCTCGTAGCCGCGCGTTGTGCGCATCTTCACCTTGCCGTCGATGACACGCAGGTCCGAGCCTTCGACGAGCTCGACGCCCATCGTGTCGGCCAGGAAGGAGTGCTCGTAATAGGCGGAATTATAGATGCCGGGCGTCAGTACCGCGACACGCGGCTTGCCCTTGCAGCCGGGAGGTGCCAGCGAAGCAAGGCTCTGGCGCAGCAGATAGGGATAGTCCTCGACGCGCTGCACCCGGTTCTCATGGAAGAGTTCCGGGAACATCTGCATCATGGTTTCCCGGTTTTCCAGCATGTAGCTGACGCCCGAGGGCGTTCGGGCATTATCCTCCAGCACGTAGAACTGGTCTTCGCCTGTTCTCACGATATCGGTGCCGACGATGTGGGTGTAGACGCCGCCCGGCGGGCGGAAGCCGATCATCTCGGGCAGGAAGGCGTCGTTCTTCTCGATCAGCTCGCGCGGGATGCGGCCGGCGCGGATGATTTCCTGCTTGTGATAGATGTCGTCGAGGAAGGCGTTGAGCGCGATCACCCGCTGCTCGATACCCTGAGCGAGTTTGCGCCATTCGCGGGCGGAGATGATGCGCGGGATGATGTCGAAGGGGATGAGCTTTTCGGAACTGTCGGCGTGGCCGTAAACCGCAAAAGTGATGCCGGTTTTCCGGAAGATGTTTTCAGCATCGCGGGACTTTGAAATCAGGTGCGCCCGGTCTTGGCTGTTGTACCACTCAAAGTATTTTTCATATGGCGCTCGGGGACTTTCGTCTCCGGTGATCATTTCATCAAATGCCAAAGGTGTGGCTCCCCTTTTTTGTTCATTTGAATACAACACAAAAGGCAATGCAAGAACCATGCACAGTTCGCATGGAAGATTCATAAAATCTTCTGCAATGCAAAAACGGGTGAAAAACTGGGCATTTATGGAGCTTCGGCGCGATGGGGATTCGGGTCGTTCCCGACATGGCGCACAAAAGATGAGCAGGTGATTATTTCCTGCCCCGGCGACGGATCAAACTCTGCCCGTGCCGATCACAGAGAGAGTGGTCAAAGAGAAAGGGCCGGATCGCGCCGGCCCCTCGTGAGATCTCAAGCTTAAGCGCGTTCGCTACGCTGGCCGCCGCCATTGCGGCCGCCCTTGCGGCGCATGCCGCCATTGCCGTCACGGCGCTGTTCGCCATTCGGCTGCTGGTCGCCGTGGTTGCGTGCCGGGCGGCCATGGGCGTGTGGCTTGTTGCCGCGATGATGGCCGGCAGCCTCACCCGGCTGAGCCGAACGCTGCTGCTGCGGCTTGCGTGCGGGGCGGAAATCCGAGGTCGAAACCAGATCATTGTCCGGGCCGACAGCAGGTGCCTGCTCGTTGCGACGCTGTCCGCGGAAGTCCTGGTTGCGGTGATCGTTGCGCTGGTGCTGTCCGCGACGATCGTCGGCGCGGGTTTCGCTGGCGTTGCCTTCGTTGCGGGGACGGCGGTCGCCGTAACCGGCGGGACGGCCGCTGCCATTGCGGGTTTCGCTGCGTCCGCCTTCACGACGTTCGCCACCGCGGCCACCTTCACGATGTCCACCTTCGCGCTGGGCACCGTCTCCGCGGCCACCCTGGCCGCGCTGCTGGTTCTGGCTGCGGCCGCGATTGTTGCTGCGGGGTGCTGCGGCGCGCAGGTCAACCGGCGGTTCGCCGCTGGCAACTGCGATGCTGATGCCCATCAGCTTTTCGATATCGCGCAGCAGGCGGGCTTCGTCCGGAGCGCAGAAGGCAATGGCGATGCCATCACGGCCGGCACGCGCCGTGCGGCCGATGCGGTGGACATAGGCGTCGGGCACTTCCGGCAGGTCGTAGTTGAAGACGTGGCTGACTGCAGGGATATCGATGCCGCGGGCGGCAACGTCGGTGGCGATCAGCGTCTTGATGGCGCCGTCGCGGAAGCCCTTCAGGGCGCGTTCGCGCTGGCCCTGGCTCTTGTTGCCGTGGATGGAGGCAACGGAGTAGCCGACCTGCTCCAGATGCTTGGCGAGCTTTTCGGCGCCATGCTTGGTGCGCAGGAAGACGATGGCGCGGCCATCGGGATTTTCGGTCAACGACTTCTTCAGGAGAACGGTCTTGTCGTTCTTGCCGGGGACGAAATGCACATACTGCTCGACCTTGTCGGCGGCCTTGCCCGGAGGCGTCACTTCCACCTTGACGGGATCGGTGAGGTAATCGCCGGCGAGATCGGCAATCGCCTTCGGCATGGTGGCCGAGAAGAGCATGGTCTGGCGGCGCTTCGGCACCATCTTGGCGATCTTGCGCAGGTCATGCACGAAGCCGAGGTCCAGCATCTGGTCGGCTTCGTCGAGCACGAGATAGCGCACGGCCGTCAGCGTAATGGCATTGCGGTTGCAGAGATCGAGCAGGCGGCCGGGCGTGGCGACGAGGATATCGGAGCCGCGCTCGAGCTGAAGCTGCTGCTTGTTGATGGAGACGCCGCCGACGACGACGTTAATGCGCAGCGGCGACTTGCGGATGAACTTCCTGAGACTGTCGGCGATCTGGTTCACCAGTTCGCGTGTCGGCGCCAGGATCAGCGTGCGGACCGAGCGGTTGTCCGGACGCTTCTCTTCCTTGAGCAGGCGCTCGATGAGCGGCAGGCCGAAGGCGGCCGTCTTGCCGGTGCCGGTCTGGGCAAGGCCGATCAGGTCACGGCCCTGGATGAGGAGGGGGATAGCCTGTTCCTGAATAGGCGTCGGCGTCTCAATGCCGAGCTGGAACAGGGTGGCGACGACCGGCTTGGAGACACCGAGCGATTCAAAATTGGTCAAGTCATAACCTTTTAGGGCGCGCCAAACGAAAACGCCGGATCGCCGAATGCGGTCCGGTGTCAATCTGGCGTCAAGAACCCCGCGTGAAATGGGAACTTGTAAGTTGGAAAAAGCTTTCCAGCGCGTCTTGCCGCTTTTGGGGTGCGGCATCATCAGAATGCGCTCTATCCTTCTTCAGCGTCTATCGCAGTGGCACGCTCACGCGGCGGCCGGAAGGTGAAAGCTAAGCGCCATGTCGTCTATTTCCCACTGAAAGTCAAGGGGATCGGCCGACAATGACCTCTGAGGGCATGGAAAGGACGAAACTTCCTGTGGCCGTCTCAGTGCCGTTGATGAGAATTGCGATGCGATGTTCGCCGGGATAATAGCGCCGCGTCGTGATCGGCCGCATTGCGTGGCGACGCTGCACGACATGGTCTTCGCCTGCTTCCAGCGTGACGGTCTTCCATTTGAAGACCTTGGGAGAGAGTGAGCCGTCGGCCTTCACATGATGGATCGCGTAGTCGATCATCAGGGATTGCGCGACATCGCCGGCATTGCGCAGGCGGATCTCGAAATCCAGCCCTTCGCCGAAAAGCACCGATGGGTTCGCGAGCAGCAAGTTGCACTCCAGCGATGCGGCCGCGCCGAAGCCGAAATTGGCGAGCGCCCGTGCATGGCCCTTTTTCAGAAGGGTGCGGGAGGCGTGTTTGAGAAGCCAGCGGCGTTCGGCGGAAGCCTCTTCGATATGTTCGGCAATGAAGGCTGCGACGAGATCGGGATGATCCTTGGCGATGTCGTTCAGGCTGTTTGCGACGGAGCGGCGGACATAGTCTTCGGGATCGTCCATCAGGGCCGTGAGGATCGGCAGGATGGGAGATGGATCCCTGACGAGCTGCGGCAGGCGCATCGCCCAGGGCAGGCGGGGGCGGGTGCCTTCGCTCGCCAGCCGCCGCACATGATGGCTCGGATCGTCGACCCAGCGGGTGATCGTCGCCAGCGCGCGCTGTTGATCCTGATGGATGAACTGGCGGATACCGAACTCCGCGGTGAAATGCGGCGTCAGCGCTTTCAGAAGATCGAGTGCGATATCGAAATCGCCGACGCCACGTGCGGCGATGAACTGGTTGACGGGCAGCAGCATCCAGCCCGTCAGCCCGGCCTTGCCGGCGGCCGGCAGGCTCGCGCGAAGGATTGTCGCGGCTTGCGGGAAATTCTCGGGCAGGGTCGTAAGAAGCGCGTCGCGGATCAGTGCTGCGCGCTCCATGAGCTCCAGCGATTCTATGCCGCCGGTTGCGAGTGCCGTGAACCGGTCGCTGTCGAAGGAGGGGGCGCCGGCGGCGATGATATCCGCCATCGCGCGCACGAGCGCCGGATGCAGAAGGTTCTTGAGTGGTTCGGGCATCGCATATCCTCCCTCGGGTCAGGCGATGCATGGCCCGGCGCCGGCGGGAGGTCAAGCGGCGCCGGTAAGACCTTCAGCGCGTGCAGACTTCGATGCGATAGGGCTCGCCCCAACGGTCATAGCGCCATTCGGGATGGCAGAAGCGTGGACCGTAATAGGCAGGGTATGCGGGATAGGCCGGATAATAGGCATAAGGCCGTGGGTAATAGGCGTAGGGTCCGGGGTAAGCGGGACGCGAGGCGATCGCTCCACCCACAACGCCGCCGATGACGCCGCCGGCAACACCGCCCCAGAATGCATCGCGCGGTCGGGCATTTGCCGTATCGGCTGTTGCCAGCGAAGCGCCGGCGAATGTCAGTGCAATCAGGCCCGCCGCCACTGTCTTATGAAGAACGGACATGTCGAATTCCTTTCGTGGTAGGCTTGTCATTGAAGCCATTGCCAGAATCCGCTCCGATCGCGGCGCGTTCATGGTCGCGCAAGCCGTGCCGGGATTAAATTTTCTCCATACTTGCCGCTTCTGAATTGGCTGGCGGCGTTTTCCCCGCGACCTTCTGACCATGTCAGCTCCGTGCAAGCCTTTGTTGTCACCGTGATCCACCACCTTCATGAGCCGGCTTGGAATTTCTGCCTGCGGAATTTTATGGTTAACAGCTTGTTAAAGGCCTTGGTGTTATAGTTGTTCTAAGAGATATTTCATTCATTGCGGGAGTGAAGACTTTTTGATTTCTACCGGGGAACTCTTGGAACTGGCCTGCCGCCGGATCGCTGATCTGGATACCCCGGCCTATGTCAAAAACAGCGAACTCCGCTATGTCGCCGTCAACGAGGCCTATGCCCGCTTTTTCGGCCGCGAAATCTCCGATTTCATCGGGCGGCGCAGCCGTGAACTCTTCGACCGGCCGGAAGAAGAAGAACGTGAGGACCGCGAACGCCGTGCGCTGGTTTTCGGCACGGAAGAGAGCGCCATTTCCTTCGACGCCGCCGGGCTCAGCCATGAACGGGTGCTGATCGAGAGCTTTTCGCCCTCGCAGGACCGGGCCTATGTGCTCGGCATCTTCGATGCGCGCGAAACGCGCCGTGCCATTCCCGACGTTGCGGATACGATCGCCGCCGATCTCGGCCGTATTCGCGAGGCGCTGGAAAATCTCGATCATCCGATCGGTATCTTCGCCGAGGACGGTCGTCCGCTGATCGTCAATGCTGCCTATCGCGGCGGCGGCAGGTCTGCGCCTGACGGCAGCAGGTATGCGCCTGATAGTGGCAATGCCGCGCCGGCAGGCGAGACCGCCTGGCATGAGAGCGTGCGGGAACGTGACCTGCTGCGTACCATCATGGAGGACCTTCCGGTTGCCGCCTTCGTGCGCGACGAGGATCACCGACTGGTCTATGCCAATCAGTATTACGAGACCTTCACCGGCCACGCCCGATCCAAAGCGCTCGGGATGACCGAGCACGACATGTTCGGGCAGGAGGCAGGCGAGGCGATCTACCAGGAAAACCTGCTGGCGCTGAAAAACGGCGTGCTGACCGAGGTCGAGAGCACTTTGCCGAATACCGACGGCGAAATCTTCCAGGTGATCTCCCGCGTCAACCGGGTCGTAACGCCCGATGGCAAGCGCTATGTCGTCGGTTCCTTCTCCGACATCACGCCGCTGAAAGCGCGCGAAAAAGAATTGATCGAGGCGCGTGAGCAGGAAGAACTGCTGCATCAGGAAATCGAGAGCATTCTGCGTTCGCTGCCGGTCGGCGTGCTGATCCTCGATAATGATCACACCATTCTCTACGTCAATGACGAGTTCTACAGCATCTGGGAACTGCCGCTCGACGATCGCTTCGATGGGCGGCCGTTCATCGATGTCATCAAGCGCAACTACGAGCTCGGCCGTTACGGTGAGACGCAAACGCCGGAAGAGATCTATGCATTTCGCAAGGGGCTTTTCGAGGCAAGCAATCCGGAGCCGGTCGAGCTCGACTGGGCTGCCGGCAAATCGGTCATCTTCGATTCCAGGCGCATTTCCAGCAGCCGTATCCTGCTGACCTATTCCGATATTTCCGCCGTACGTGCGCGCGAGCAGGAAATCCACGAGGCGCGCGCGGCGCTGGAAAGCCTCGGCGAGATGATGCGCGATGCGACACATGCCATGTCGCAGGGACTTGCGATCGTCCAGGACGGCGTGATCAAGCTTTCCAATGACGGGCTCGCCGACGTGCTGCGCATTCCGGCGGAGCTGACTGAGGCGGGCCGGGGCTGGATCGATCTCTTCCAGTTCTGCGCCAATCGCGGTGATTTCCGCGACAAGGCGGTCGAAACGCTGGAGGAGTGGCGTGCCAACATCGCTGCGCGCCGGCCGATCTCCACCGTCTTCCATGTCGGCGGCGAGCGCTGGGTGAACATGGAAGCCACTATCAGCGAGCGGCAGCACTGGGTGGCGCTGTTCACCGATGTGACCGAACTCAAGCAGCGCGAGGAGGAGCTGACGCAGCTTTTGTCGCGTGCGGAGGCCGCCGACCGCGCCAAGTCCGAATTCCTCGCCAATATGAGCCATGAGATCCGCACGCCGATGAACGGGGTGCTCGGCATGGCGGAACTGCTTGCCAAGACCAATCTCGATACCCGCCAGAAGACCTTCGTCGACATTATCGTCAAGTCGGGCAATGCGCTGTTGACGATCATCAACGACATCCTCGATTTCTCGAAGATCGATGCCGGCCAGATGAAACTGCGCAAATCTGCTTTTGATCTGGTGGAGGCTGTCGAGGATGTCGCGACGCTGCTGTCTTCGCCTGCGGCGGAAAAAAATATTGAACTGCTGGTTCGAGCCGCCCCTGATCTGCCGGCAGCCGTCATCGGCGATGCGGGGCGTTTCCGCCAGATCGTTACCAATCTCGTCGGCAATGCGGTGAAATTCACCGAGCGCGGGCACGTCTTCGTGGATATCGGTTTCGAGCCGTCTGCAGGCGGCGAGGTCATGATCAACCTGCGCATCGAGGACACAGGCATCGGCATTCCGACCGAGAAGGTGGAATCGGTCTTCGATAAGTTCTCACAGGTCGATTCCTCTTCGACCCGGCGTCATGAAGGCACGGGTCTGGGCCTCGCGATAACGGCCGGCCTCGTCGATCTCTTCGGCGGCTACATCAATGTTGAAAGCGAATGGGGCAAGGGCTCGGTCTTCACCGTCAAGCTGCCTTTCGCCGTTGCCGCCGCCCGTGTCGAGCCGAGGCCTCTGCCGATCAACGTTCAGGGCGCGCGCATCCTGGTTGTCGACGATAACGAGGTCAATCGCCGTATCCTGACCGAACAGCTGAGCCTCTGGGGCTTCGACGGCGTTGCCGCAGAAGGTGGCGCCACCGGTTTTGCCATTCTGGAGGCTGCTGCCGATCTCGGCATCAAGGTCGATGCTGTGGTGCTCGATTATCATATGCCTGACATGAACGGCGCCGAAGTCGCCCTCCGTCTGCGCGCCGACAGCCGCTTCGTAGATTTGCCGATCATCTTCCTGACCTCGATGGATATTTCCGGCACGGAGAAAGAATTCGCGGCGCTGAACGGCCAAGCGCATCTGATGAAGCCGGCACGCGCCAATGTGATGCGCAATACGGTCGTCGAGGTGGTGCGCGCAAGCCGCGTCAAACAGGCTTCCGAGACGGAGATCATGCGGCTGCAGAAGGAAGCGGAGGCCGCACCACCGCCGGCGCCGACACCTGCTCCGAAGAAGCGGGCGGCCGAATTCGTCGATGTCCTCGTGGCCGAAGACAACGAAGTCAACCAGATCGTCTTCACGCAGATCCTGCAGGGAAGCGGGCTTTCCTTCCTCGTCGTCAACAACGGGGAGGAGGCTGTGGAAGCCTGGGAACGGTATACGCCGCGCCTCATCATGATGGACGTATCCATGCCCGTCATGAACGGCCATCAGGCGACGAAACTGATCCGCCAGAAGGAACAGGGCCAGGGGCATCGCGTGCCTGTTATCGGTGTAACGGCGCATGCGCTGGAGAGCGACAGGGAGCTCTGCCTCGATGCCGGCATGGATGATTATATGTCCAAGCCGATCAGCCCCGAGCTTCTGGAGGACAAGATCCGTCAGTGGCTTGGTGGTGGCGAGCTTCAGCCCGGTCGTTCCGGTTACTAGGCGGCTTGGACAAATTCGCTAAATGGCGAAATTAAAATTTTCCTCGGGCCACTGCCAGGAGAGCCATCAAATCCGCCGGAGATAGATCGTATCCCGTTGCCCTCGTACCGGACCAGTTGAGACCGCAATAGAAGCCATCCTTTTTCAAGCCCGGTAGCCACCGTTCGATGAATGCCGACAACGGAATCGGCTCCGGCTTGAAATCGCGGTATGCTGGGACGGTTTCAATTATCGACATCGCCCTCTTTTCCGACGACCAAAAGGGCATTGCGGTTTCGCCGGACGCGTTAGTCGAGGTGGGGAAGCCGTCCGCATCTTTGATGCTCCAGACTTGTGCACTTTGCAGTGCCTCGGAGACAAAGGCTTGGGAATTGATCGCGGAAATGCTCATCCTTCGAGAAGGAGCAGAAAGCTCAGATTTTCGCAAGCGAGCGAAACTTGAAACCCCGGCCGATCAAGCCGCCGTGTGAAGATCGAACATGACCGGATCCTCTACAAGCAGCGCAACCGTATCGAGCGGATGTTTGGCACCTCAAGATCAACTGCACCACCGCCAACCGATATGAGCAATTGGCCAGTAGTTTCCTCGGCATGGTGCATGTCGCCGCTGTTAGATACCGGCCTAAATTTGTCCACGCCTAAGGTTTCACACCGCAGAGCATTTCCCGCTTGCCGGCAAAGCCCTTGCGCCGCTCGACGACGAAACCGGCGGCCGCGAGATTGCGGCGCACGAAACCCGCCGCGGCGTATGTCGCAAAGCTTCCGCCGGGAGCGGTTTTTTCGCAGACGAGGCGCATCAGTTCTTCCGACCACATGTCGCCGTTGCGCGAAGGGGCGAAGCCGTCGAGATACCAGGCGTCGAAATCCGGAGCGGCCTGTAAAACTCCATCTATTGCGCGGTCGCAGACAACGCTTAGCTGGGTCTGACTGTCCAGATCGAGCGAGACGATGCCTTTCGGTGTGTCGGGCCAGGCGGACGCCAGCGCCTGTCGTTCGGCATCGATTTCAGGCCAATGGGCAAGCGCTCGGTCGATCTCTTCACGGCGCATCGGATAGAGTTCGAAGGACATGAAATGCAGGTGCTGTCCCGGCTGTCGATAAAGCTTCCACTGTCGCCAGGTCTCTGAAAAATTCAGGCCGGTGCCGAAGCCGAGTTCGCCGATGAGGAAGGTCGAGCGGCCATTCCACCGTTCGGGCAGGCCGTTTCCGGCGAGGAAGACGTGGCCGCATTCCAGCCGCCCGTCGGTCTGGCAATAAAAATGGTCGCCAAAGGCGGTCGAATAAGGCATATCGCCGTCGCGCCATTCGAGGGGCTGCGGCTTGCCCGCGCCGATCTGATCGGGATTGATGTCTGTCATGGAAAAAGCCGATAGTCCCGCCCCGGCCTCGGGTCAATCATCGATCGACCTCCTCATTGTCGGTGGCGGCATTATGGGACTGTGGGCAGCCGTCCACGCCGAGCGTCGCGGCATAGAAACGCTGCTTGTCGATGCCGGCCATCTCGGCAGCGGGGCAAGCGGTGGACTGCTCGGCGCTTTGATGCCGCATATGCCGGACCGCTGGTCGGAAAAGAAGCAGTTCCAGTTCGATGCGCTTATCTCCCTGGAAGCGGAGATTGCGGCCATCGAGGCGGCCACCGGGCTTTCGGCCGGCTACCGGCGTTCCGGCCGGCTCGTTCCCCTGCCGAAACCGCATCTGCGCAAGATCGCACTTGGCCATTCCGCGGATGCGGCGATCCATTGGAAGGCGGGGGAACGGCGTTTCCATTGGCATGTGCTGGATCGGCCGCCGGGTGACGGCTGGATCGATCCGGCGGCCGGCGAAAGCGGTTTCGTACATGAAACGCTTGCCGCTCGCGTTGCTCCTCGTTTGCTCACCGCCGCCTTGGCTGCCTTTCTGCGCAAGGCACGGCATGTGAGGGTGCTGGAGAATACGGAAATTACAGAGCTCGATCCGGCGCGCGGAATGGCCTCGATTGAGGGCGGCGCCATCACCTTCGGGCGCTGTGTTCTTGCCGCGGGCTATCGATCCTTTCCCCTCCTGGAGAAGCTGACACCGGGGCTGAAGAAACCACTCGGGCAAGCTGTAAAAGGGCAGGCGGCGCTGCTTGCTGCCGATATCGACCCCGGCTTGCCGACCATCTTTCGGGACGGGCTTTATGTCGTCGCGCACGAGGGTGGGCATGTGGCAGTCGGCAGCACCAGCGAAAACAGCTTCGCCGATGCCTTTTCCACGGACGAGCAGCTCGATGCGTTGATCGAGGCGGCCCGCGACATGGTTCCCGCGCTGCGCGCCGCGCCTGTTATCGAGCGCTGGGCCGGATTGCGCCCCAAGGCAGTCGACCGCGACCCGATGGTCGGCGCGCATCCTGCGAATCGCAACGTCGTTGCCCTGACCGGTGGTTTCAAGGTCAGCTTCGGGCTGGCGCACCGGCTGGCGGAGGCGGCAATATGCATTGCAAGCGATACACCCACGGAATTTTTATTGCCGGAAAGCTTTGGAATTTCAAACCACATCGCGGTCTCTTCACGTTAAACGTGAATTAGAAGCCGCTCCGCTTCGTTATTCTGTCATGCAAATCACCTATCTGCTTGCGCATCGAGAGCGCGGGGAGTGATCCGCGCTCATTTCATCAGATGGAGGAAATCGCATGCGCTATGCCATTTGCTTCACGCCATCAGCGAGCGATCCGCTCTCGCATGTGGCGGCCAATTGGCTTGGCCGCAACGTATTTTCAGGCGATATGGTCGAGCCGCCGGCAATCCGCGGCCTCGGTATCCATGAGATCGCCTTTCATACGGCAGTGCCGCGTCGCTACGGGTTCCATGGCGTGTTGAAGGCCCCTTTCCACCTCTCATCCGAGGTTTCCGAATCGCAACTCCTGCGCGACCTCATGCGGTTTTGCGGGACGCTTTCGCCCTTCCAGATTCCGCGTCTGGAGGTTGCGCGCCTCGGCACTTTCTACAGCCTGTCGCCGATCCGGCCCTGCGACCAGGTTCACTACGTGGCTTCGGCGATCGTTCAGGAGTTCGATCGTTTCCGGGCGCCGCTCTCCGAGGCGGATATCGAGCGCAGCGATCCGGATGGACTTTCGGCTGCACAATTCGCGAACCTGCATCGCTGGGGCAACCCTTATGTGATGGACGAATTCCGCTTCCATATGCCGGTCACGGGTCCAGTCAACGCCGTCGACATGCCGCGCATCGAGCAGGCGTTGCGGTCGATCTTCGATCCGGTGCTTGTCGATCCGGTGACTGTCTCGAATGTCGCGCTGATGATCGAAGAAGGTGCCGGCGGTCCGTTCCGGGTGCACTCGCTGCATCCGATGGGCAAGGTGAGCGCCCGCAAGATCGCCTGAGGCGCCGCCTCGGGCAAAAGGCCGGTTACGCACTTTTACGCCTCGACATTCCGCTCACGGATGCTACCGTTTCACCTGTCTTTTCAAAAGGTGATTTGATGGTATCCGAGACCTATCCGCGCAATCTCATCGGTTACGGGCGCAAGACGCCCGATCCGAAGTGGCCCGGCGAGGCACGCGTTGCAGTGCAGTTCGTCATCAATTACGAAGAGGGTGGCGAGAGCTCCATCCTCGACGGCGATCCGGCTTCGGAAAACCTGCTGTCGGAAATCGTCGGCGCGCAGCCCTGGCCGAATCAGCGCAATCTCAACATGGAGTCGATCTATGAATACGGCTCCCGTGCCGGCTTCTGGCGGCTCTGGCGTCTTTTCACCGACCTCAAGGTGCAGGCAACCGTCTACGGCGTGACGCTTGCCATGGCCCGCAACCCGGAAGCGGTCGCCGCCATGAAGGAAGCCGGCTGGGAGATCGCCAGCCACGGTTATCGCTGGCTGGAGTACAAGGATTTTCCGGAAGATCTGGAGCGCAAGCACATCCTCGAGGCCGTGCGCCTGCATACCGAGCTGACGGGTGAGCGGCCTTACGGCATGTACCAGGGAAAACCCTCCGACAATACGCTGCGGCTGGTGCAGGAGGAGGGCGGATTCCTTTATTCGTCCGATTCTTATGCCGACGATCTGCCCTATTGGGTGAAGGGCATCGATGAAAATCCCTTCCTCATCATCCCCTATACGCTCGAAACCAACGACATGCGCTTTGCGACACCGCAGGGCTTCAATTCCGGCGACCAGTTCTTCACCTACCTCAAGGATGCGTTCGACACGCTTTATGAAGAGGGCAAGGAAGGCAGCCCGAAGATGATGTCCGTCGGCCTGCATTGCCGTCTCGTCGGCCGGCCTGGACGTGCGGCGGCGCTTAAGCGCTTCATGGAATATGTGCTGAAGCACGACAAGGTCTGGATCCCGCGCCGCATTGAAATCGCGAAGCACTGGCATGCGAACCACAAGCCGGAAACGGTCTGATGATTTCGCGCAGTGAATTTGTGTCCCGCTTCGGCGGTGTCTTCGAGCATTCGCCCTTCATCGCAGAACGGGCCTATGACGATGGCTTGGTCGGCGACAAGCTGACTGTGGACCGCGTGCACACGGAGCTCGTCGCCATTTTCCGCGCCGCGAGCAAGCAGGAGCGCCTCGGTGTCCTGCGCGCTCATCCCGATCTTGCCGGGCGGCTGGCAATATCCGGTGAGCTGACGGAAGACAGCAAAAAGGAACAGGCCGGTGCTGGTCTTGACCGCTTGAGCCCTGAAGAGCACGCGCGTTTCACCGAACTCAACTCCGCCTATACGCAGAAATTCGGCTTTCCTTTCATCATCGCAGTGAAGGGGCTGGACAAGGACGATATCCTTGCCGCTTTCGAAAAGCGGATCGACAATACCGGCGACGAAGAGTTCGTGACTGCGGCAGCTGAGGTCGAAAAGATCGCGCTGCTGCGCCTGACATCCATGCTTCCGGAGACCTGATGACCGATACGCCGGATACCAGCCTGCCAGCCTTTGCCACCGGCGCCAGGTGAAGGCTTGAGTTCTTTCATCTTTCAAGCGCGTCACTTATATTTGCGGCATCAGGGGTGGTACGACGATGAGACCGTCGGAAGTGTTGGAAAAGAACAGGCAGGCGATCCGCGAAGCGACCAAACGCTTCAATGCGGCAAACCCGCGTGTTTTCGGCTCCGTCGCCCGTGGCGAGGATCGGGCGGACAGCGATCTGGACATTCTGGTCGATGCGTTGCCGGGCAGCACATTGCTGACACTTGGCGGTTTGCAGGATGCTTTGGAGCAGATGATGCTTGGCACACCGATCCACCTGCTGACCCCCGGCGATTTTCCCGAATCGATCCGCACCCGGGTACTTTCCGAGGCGAAGCCCATATGAACGAAAGTCGTATCCCGTATCTACTGGAGCGGATGCAATCAGCGGCGGCCGAGGCCCACGCAATGATCGCGGATGTCAGCAAGCAGCGGTTTTTTGAGGATATCATCTTGCAGCGTGCCGTCGGGATGAGCCTCCTGATGGCATCGGAGACGGCTGCTCAATTGATGAAGATCCATCCTGAATTCGCCGTAGAGCACCCCGAATTTCCCTGGGGGGCGATGCGCGGCATGCGCAACCGCATCGCCCATGGTTATTTCGACATTGATTTGGAGAAGGTCTGGGCCACAGCCAAAGACGACGTGCCTGATCTGCTCGACAGGCTTGATCTTGTCCGCAACTGGCGTGCGCAAGGCGAATAGCCCCGATGTCCCGTTTTCTCGAAATCCGACCCCTCACCAAATCCGCCTTCGCCCCGTTCGGCGAGGTGATCGAAACCGATCCCGCAACCATGCGGCTCATCAACGGCGGCAATACCGAGCGTTTCCATGCGCTTGCCGCGCCGGAAGCTGCAGGCGAGGGTGCTCGTGTCATCATCAATCTCTTTCGCGGCCGGCCACGCGGCTTTCCCTATGAGCTCGGCATGATGGAGCGGCATCCTTTCGGCAGCCAGAGCTTCTCGCCGATCTCGGGCCGCCCTTTCCTCGTCGTCGTGTCGGAAGATGACGATGGCCGTCCCGGCCGTCCGCGGGCCTTCCTCGCACGCGGCGACCAGGGCGTGAATTACCGGCGCAATGTCTGGCATCATCCGCTGATGGCTCTTGGCGAGCCCAGCGATTTTCTGGTTGTCGACCGTGACGGGCCAGGCAACAATCTGGAAGAATTCTTCTTCGACGAGCCCTTCATCATCAAAGAGCCAGGCCTATGACCGGACTGACCACGCATGTTCTCGATACTGCACTCGGCAAGCCGGCACAGGGGTTGCGGATCGATCTGTTTCACATCGAGGGTGAGCTTCGCCACCATATCAAGTCCGTAGAGACCAATGCCGATGGCCGCGTCGATGGCGGGCCGATCCTGATCGGCGAGAGCTTTCGCGCCGGTACCTATGAACTGCTCTTTCACGCTGGCGATTATCTCAGGGCAAACGGGACACCTCTGCCGCATCCGGCCTTCCTCGATCTCGTGCCGATCCGCTTCGGCATTGCCGATGTCTCGGCGCATTATCATGTGCCGCTGCTGATCTCGCCCTATGGCTATTCCACCTATCGCGGGAGCTGACATGCGCTTTGCTGCGATCGCCGATATCCACGGAAACTACCCCGCACTGGACGCCGTGTTGGCTGACATCGCTGTCCAAGGGATTACAGATATCGTCAATCTCGGCGATTGTTTCAGCGGTCCGCTGGAGGCGGGCAGGGTGGCGGACCGACTATTGTTGCTCTCCATTCCGACCGTGCGCGGCAATCACGACCGCTATCTGATCGAAGGACCGCCGGAGGAGATGCATATCTCGGATGCCGCCGCCTATGCACAACTTGGTGCGGCTCATTTCGATTGGCTGCGGTCGCTGCCGGTCGACCTGATCTACAGGGACGAGGTCTACCTCTGCCATGCAACGCCTCATGACGATAACCTCTACTGGCTGGATATGGCCGTTGCCGACGGCAGCGTGGTGTTCAGGCCGCAGGCGGAGATCGAAGCGCTGGCGGAAGGTATCGAAGGCCCGCTGATCCTCTGTGGCCACACGCATATTCCGCGCATGGCCGCACTTTCCGATGGGCGCCTCATCGTCAATCCCGGCAGCGTCGGCTGCCCGGCCTATGACGACGACAAGCCCTATCCGCACAAGGTCGAAACGGGCCACGCAATGGCGAGTTATGCGGTGCTGGAAAAATCGGCCAGTGGATGGACGGCGCAATTCCGCAATATCCGATACGACAACATGGCCATGTCGGCGCTGGCAAAGGTAAATGGACGTCCGGAATGGGGTGCCGCGCTCGCGACGGGCCGGATGCCGTAACTTACCGTCGTCCTGATATGATCGAGGAGTCGACATCCTTGATATCGCGTTTGCCGCAGAGCGCCATGGTGACGTCCATTTCCTTGCGGATGATGTCCAGCGCCAGTGTGACGCCCTCCTTGCCCATGGCGCCGAGGCCGTAGAGGAAGGGACGGCCGATATAGGTGCCGCGCGCGCCGAGCGCCACGGCTTTCAGAACATCCTGACCCGAGCGGATGCCGCCATCCAGATGCACCTCGATACGGTCGGCGACAGCGTCGACGATCCTCGGCAGCATGCTGATCGAGGAGGGGGCGCCATCGAGCTGCCGGCCACCGTGGTTGGACACGATAATCGCGTCGGCCCCGGTATCGACGGCCTGCTTTGCATCCTCGACATCGAGGATGCCCTTGATGATCAACGGGCCTCCCCACTGTTCCTTGACCCAGGCAACGTCCTTCCAGGAAAGCTGCGGGTCGAACTGCTCGTGCGTGAATGTCGAAATCGACGAGAGGTCGGTGACACCCTTGGCGTGGCCCAGGATATTGCCAAAGCTGCGGCGCTTCGTCTTCAGCATATCCATGCACCAGAGAGGGCGGGTCGCCATCTGCCAGATATGCTTCGGCGTGAATTTCGGCGGGGCGGACAGGCCGTTGCGTAAGTCCTTGTGGCGTTGGCCGAGGATCTGCAGATCCGCTGTCAGCACCAGCGCGGAGCACTTTGCGGCTCTGGCGCGGTTGATGAGATCAAGCACGAAATCCCGGTCCCGCATGACATAAAGCTGGAACCAGAAGGGTTTGGTCGTGACGGAGGCGACATCCTCGATCGAGCAGATGCTCATGGTCGAGAGCGTGAAGGGCACGCCGAATTCTTCCGCCGCGCGGGCTGCGAGCATTTCTCCATCGGCGTGTTGCATGCCGGTCATGCCGGTGGGTGCAAGCGCCACCGGCATCGACACCGTCTGGCCGATCATCGTCGTCTCGAGCGTGCGGTTGGTCATGTCGACCAGTACGCGCTGGCGCAGCTTGATGTCGCGAAAATCGCCTTCGTTCGCTGCGTAGGTCGATTCCGTCCAGGCACCGGAATCCGCATAATCGAAGAACATCTTCGGCACACGGCGCTGAGCCATTTTCTTGAGATCGGCAATGGTAAGGGGTCTGGCCATGAAGCGAATCTTCAGATCTGAACGGTTCGCTCATGTACCACGCTTTTTCGGCGCTTTGCTATTTGATTCCAGGGCAGTTTTTGCCTCAGCCGGTAGCTTCGGAAAGCTGGCCCTTCACCGCCACGCCGGCCACATAGGTCTCCTTCACGGCACGGTCGTCGCCCATGGTCTGCAGCAGGAAAAGCTCCTCCGGCAATGTCTTCACCACTTCCATTTTCAAGGCCATGGCTGGCGTTGCAGCGGCGTTGAGAACGACGAGGTCGGCATCCGTACCTGGTTCCAGAGTCCCGATCTTGTCGGCAAGCGACAGCGCCTCGGCATTGCCGAGCGTCATGTAATAATAGCTGTCGAGCGGATTGAGGCGTTCGCCCAGAAGCTGCTGGATCTTGTAGGCCTCATCCATGGTCTTCAGCATGGAATAGCTCGAACCGCCGCCAATGTCCGTGGCGACACCGATACGGACCGGCTTTTCGCGGCGGGCAAGCGCCTTCAGCGGGAAGAGGCCGGAACCGAGGAAGAGGTTCGAGGTCGGGCAATGGACGGCGACTGCACCGCTTTCGCTCATGACGTCGGCTTCACGGTCCGAAAGGTGGATGGCATGGCCGAAGAGGCTCTTCGGGCCAAGCAGGCCGTAGCGGGCATAGATATCGGTGTAGTCGGTTGCTTCCGGATAGAGCTCGCAGGTGAATTTGATCTCGTCGTGGTTTTCCGAGAGGTGCGTCTGGATGTGAAGATCGGGAAATTCACGGGCGAGCGCTGCCGTCGCCTCCATCTGCGCCGGTGTCGAGGTGATGGCAAAGCGCGGCGTGATGGCGACGTGGTTGCGGCCCTTGCCGTGCCAGTCGGCAATCACCTGTCGGGTTTCGTCGTAACCCATCTGCGGCGTGTCGAGCAGGCCCTGCGGCGCGTTGCGGTCCATCATCACCTTGCCGCCGATCATGCGCATGTTGCGGCGCATGGCTTCTGTGAAATAGGCGTCGGCCGAGGTCTTGTGAACAGAGCAATAGGCGACGGCCGTCGTGGTACCGTGGCGGATCAGCTCGTCGTAGAAATGCGTGGCGATCTTTTGCGCATGGTCGCTCTCGACGAAGCGGCATTCCTCCGGAAAGGTATAGGTGTTCAGCCATTCCAGCAGATTTGCGGCATAGGAGGCGATCACCTGCATCTGCGGGAAATGCAGATGCATGTCGATGAGGCCCGGCATGATGAGATTCGGGCGATGATCGATCTCGTTGATGTCGGCTGGGGCCTTCGCCCTCACGTCGGCATAGGCGCCGACAGCGGCAATGATGCCATCCTCGATCAAGAGGCCACCGTCCGTTTCGTAAAGATAGCTTTCGCTGTCTGCGAGGCTTAGGGGCGCACGGAGGAAGGAGAGCAGGCGCCCGCGCAGAAGTGTTGTGGTCATTCTTGTTTGCCTTCGACTGCGCTTTCGAACCAGGCGACGAGCAGCCTGCGCTCGTCGGGCGTGATATCGGTCACGTTGCCCGGCGGCATGGCATGGCTTCGGCCCGCCTGTATATAGATTTCGCGCGCATGCGCGGCGATTTCCGCGTCATTTTCCAAAACTACGCCCTTCGGCGGCCGGGCGATACCTTCATAGACCGGTTCTGCCGCATGACACATGGAACAGCGCGTGCCGATCAACTGCTTTACCGCAGGAAAATGCGGATCACCGGCAAATTGCTGGAAGGCTGGAGCGACGGATACGGTCTGATCCTCGCCGGTCAGCAGCTTGGGCACGGTCGACAGCCACATGATGAGGATGAAGAGTACGACTGTGACGATCCAGGTCCAGGTGGGCCGGCCCTTGCGGGCATGGGTGGTGTTGAACCAGTGGCGGATCGTGACGCCCATCAGGAAGACGAGTGCTGCAATCACCCAGTTGAAGGCGGTGCCGAAAGCCAGCGGATAGTGGTTCGACAGCATGAAGAAGATGACGGGCAGCGTCAGGTAGTTGTTATGGAGCGAGCGCTGCTTGGCCATGTAGCCATATTTGGCATCCGGCGTGCGGCCGGCGATCAGGTCGGCGACGACGATCTTCTGGTTGGGAATGATGATCATGAAGACGTTGGCCGACATGATCGTGGCGGTGAAGGCGCCAAGATGCAGGAAGGCGGCGCGGCCGGTGAAGACCTGCGTGTAGCCCCAGCCCATGAAGACCAGCACGACATAGAGCACGGCCATCAGGCCCCAGGTGTTCTTGCCGAGCGGCGACTTGCAGAGCAGGTCGTAGATGATCCAGCCGCCGGCGAGTGATGCAAGCGAGATCAGGATCGCCACCGGCCTCGAAATATCGAGCACGTGGCGATCGATGAGGAACAGGTCAGCACCGCCGTAATAGACGATGCAGAGCATCAGGAAGCCGGAGAGCCAGGTGAAATAGCTCTCATATTTGAACCAGGTCAGGTGTTCCGGCATCTCAGCCGGCGCCACCAGATATTTCTGGATGTGGTAGAAGCCGCCGCCATGCACCTGCCATTCCTCGCCATGGACGCCGGCGGGCAGATGCGGGCGCTTCACCAGGCCGAGGTCGAGCGCAATGAAATAAAAGGACGATCCAATCCAGGCGATCGCCGTGACGACATGGAACCAGCGCGCCGCAAAGGCCAGCCATTCCCAGGCTATGGCATATTCATACATTCAGTTCCCCTGTTCTTCCTCCGACTCGTGAGATTGCGAGAAATTCCGACGAGAAGAAAGGGGGATGGTGGGGTTTCTTGCGGTTTGGCATATGTGCTAAGGCATCGCCAGAGACGCCGTTAGGAGCCGCTGAAACATGCAGATCGAAGTCCCTTGCCCGAAGTGCCGCAACACGCGGATGAAGTTTCCGCGCCCGCAGCCGATCGACAGCGACATCATCACCTGCTTCAGCTGCAATTTCGAACTCGGCACCTACGGCTCGATCAAGGCCAAGATGGTGGCGATGCTCAACCGTGTCGCGGCTGCCGAGCAGCAGCAGAAGAAGCACTAGTTCGGGGCTTCAGCCGGTTCAGCTGTGCTGAGAAGGAAGGGTCCGCGGGCCGGAACCGCAAGCTTTTGCGGATGAAGGCCAGTACTCCGGCGGCCCGCGAACCAGCCGAGGCTGGTATTTCGGGCTCAGCGATACAATCGGCAATGTCCTCCAGCAGGCGGGTATCGAATGGACCGACGGACCGCGGGGCAGGGGTGAGTTTGCCCTGGCCGAGCGACAGGATCATCAAGGGCGATAACATCGGGACCTCCCGGAATGCTGCGCTGTTTGTGCGCGATGGGAGGAAATTGGCCCGCTTGCTTGCGTCGGGTCCTTTAGCGGCAGCCTAAAAGATCCAAAGAATGCCGAAACATTCCTAAGCTTCCGGCAGGCCTGCCTCGCGCAGGCCGTTGAGGACAAGGGCCAGGCGCTCGGGAACCTTGGTTGCCTGTCCGCTCGCGATGCTTGCCAGCGTGCTGTCAGGCGCGATGCGCAGGAGATGCTGTAGGAAGCGTTTTGCCTCTTCCTTCCGTCCGAGAAGCATGTTGTCGGTGATCAGAATCCAGACTGTCGGATCGAAATTCGGGTTCAGCGCCAGAGAGCGTGACGCCCAGAGAAGCGATTGCTCGTAATTGCCCCGGATCATCTCGATATCGGCGAGGCCGCAGAAGGTGATGTGGGCGTAGGGATCAAGCGGGCTCAGGCGGTGGGCGCGCATGAGATATTCCTGCGCCTGATCAAGATTGCCGCAATGAAGATGGGCAATTCCGGCTCTGACGACGACGCTGAGGCTGTTGGGGTTGAGATCGACGGCGGCCTGCATGATCGCCAGGCCCCAATCATATTCGCGCCCGACCTGAATGAGCGACATGCCGCAGGTGGCCATGATCGTGGCGTCGCCTCTTGCCAGTTCGATACCCCGGCGCG
>Ga0209758_1001961_pt1 | contig 22249 bp, 20 predicted proteins | sample AraplaMF_Col_mMF_FD_184258 | JGI IMG/M metagenome (GOLD analysis project Ga0209758, IMG submission 184258) | Arabidopsis root microbial communities from the University of North Carolina, USA - plate scrape MF_Col_mMF (SPAdes) (version 2) | ecosystem: Host-associated > Plants > Roots > Endosphere...
CCGTCCCTCGAGACAAACGGTTCCGCGGAGCGGTCAGGTCTAGCCGAAACGCAAACTCACTACCCACGGTCATCCGGGCTCGGCCCGGACCGCTCCGCGCCTCCCCATCCCCTCGCCAGCGAACGCCCGAGGTCGAAGAGCCGTGTCCGTAGTCGATTGTCGGGAAGAAACGGGATTGAGCGCCGATATCCCAAGCCTAAGATACTGGATAACAGCCGCCGCTCGCACGGACGGGCGGCGCTCCGGGAGGACGCCATGAACGCCTTTGCCCCCATCGCCGCTCCGCCCACGCCCGACTATGCGGGCCTGACGGTGACGCCCGCCGGCCCGGTGCTCGGGGCCGAGATCTCGGGCGTCGATCTTCGCCAGCCCCTGGGGCCGGAAATCGTGGCGGCGATCCGGACGGCGCTGTTGCGCCACAAGGTGGTGTTCTTCCGCGACCAGGACATCAGCCACGAGGACCACGTCCGTTTCGGTCGATATTTCGGGGACTTGGAGGGACATCCTGTCACCGCCCACGTGCCGGGCTTTCCCGAGATCCTGCACATCGAGGCCGCCGACGGCATGAAGCTGCGCGAGGAGATCGTGCCGATCGTCCGCGCCGCCAACAAATGGCACACCGACGTCACCTTCCGGCCCGCGCCGTCGATGGGCGGGGTGCTGCGCATGCGCCAGATGCCGCCGCTGGGCGGCGACACCCTGTTCGCCGACACCGCCGCCATCTATCGCGACCTGCCCGACGCGCTGAAGGACCGCATCGCCGGCCTCAAGGCCGAGCACGACATCCTGCAGAGCTATGGCTACCGGGTGGACGAGGCCAAGCGCCAGGACCTGCGGGCGGCCCATCCGGTCCAGGCCCATCCGATGGTCCGCACCCATCCGGAAACCGGCGAAAAGCACCTGTTCGTCAACAAGGTCTTCACGACGCGGATCCTGGGCCTGCCCGAGGACGAGGGGGCCAGGCTGCTGGCCGACCTGCTGGACCGGGTGAAGGCCCCGGAATACCAGGTCCGCTTCCGCTGGACGCCCAACGCCATCGTCTTCTGGGACAATCGCGCCACCCAGCACTACGCCATCCTCGATTACTGGCCGCAGGAGCGCGTCGTCGAGCGGGTGACGATCCAGGGCGACGTTCCGTTCTGACGAAGCTTGAGCATGGTTCTGGATCTGTAAACTATATCAATGTCTTGCCGTGAGACCCGAAGAGACTTCAGGGAAGCGCCTTCAGGAACGCGATGCGCGCGTGTCCACCCGGCGCTCCATCAGCAGCAGGCTGAGCATCACCAGGAAGGCGAAGACCAGCAGGGCGCCGGCCAGCTGGTGGGCCTTGTCCCATTCCAGGGCCTCGACCAGGCGATAGATCTCGATCGACAGCACCTCGGTCTGGCCCGGGATGCCGCCGCCCAGCATCATCACCACGCCGAACTCGCCGATCGTGTGGGCGAAGACCAGCAGGGCGGCGACGGCGTAGCCCGGCAGGGCCAGCGGCAGGGCCACCTTGACGAACGCCGCCCAGGGCGAGGCGCCGAGGGTGGCGGCGGCCTCCAGCGGCTCGTCGCCCACGGCGATGAAGGCGTTGCGCAGCGGCTGGACGGCGAACGGCAGCGAATAGACCAGCGAACCGATCACCAGGCCCTGGAAGGTGAAGGCCAGGGTGCGGACCCCGAACGGATGCAGCAGCGCGATCAGCGGGCTCTGCGGGCCCAGGGCGATCAGCAGGTAGAAGCCCAGGGCGGTCGGCGGCAGGACGATCGGCAGCGCCACCAGGGCCCCGACCGGCGCCTTCCAGCGCGACCGACCCCGCGCCAGCCACCAGGCCAGGGGCGTGGCCAGGACCAGCAGCAGGATCGTGGTGATCCCGGCCAGCCTGGCCGTCAGCCACGCGATCTCGAGCATCGTCAGGCGGCCTCGAGCTTGATCGGCGGTGGGCGGTTCAGCATGGCTTTGGTTCTGGCCGGTATTTGGTTATGTAGCCTGACTGCATAACGAGGTTTCCCGCCCAGGTCACGTTCGGCGAGGTTTCTGCGAGGTTCGATGTCCACCGACGGTGATCTGAGCGCATCCCTGGTTCTGCGGCGTGGCGGCCTGGCCCGCGTGGGCCTGGAGCGCATCGCCCTGATCGAGGCGATCGGCGGCCTGGGCTCGATCAGCGCCGCCGCCCGGCAGCTGGGCCTCAGCTACAAGGGCGCCTGGGACGGGGTCCAGGCGCTGAACAACCTGTTCGACGCGCCCCTGGTCGTGGCCAACGCCGGCGGCAAGGCCGGCGGCGCGGCGGTGGTCACGCCGCGCGGCCTGGCGGTGATCCGGGCCTTCCGCGACGTCGAGCGCGAGATCGGCGCGGCCCTGTCGCGACTGGAGGCGGGCCTGGCGGCGCCCGAGGCGGGCCTGGGCGACCTGTTCTGGAGTCTGGGCCTGCGCACCAGCGCCCGCAACGCCCTGCGCGGGACCGTCGTGGCCATCGAGGCCGGCGAAGTGACCGCCAGGGTGGCGATCGACCTGGGCGACGGGATCGAGATCGCCTCGATCATCACCCGCCGCAGCCGCGAGGAACTGGGCCTGGCGGTCGGCAAGCCGGTGATCGCCCTGATCAAGTCGAGCTTCGTGGTCTTGTCCGAAGGTCCTGTCGAAGACGGGATCAATCGCCTGGCCGGCGTCGTGGTCGACCGCGAGGACGGGCGCGAGGTCAGCGAAATCCGCCTGGGCCTGTCGGCGGGCAAGACCCTGGTCGCGACCGTGCCGGCCTCCGCCTCGCCGCCGGCCGTCGGCGACCGCGCGGTGGCGTCCGTCGCGCCGTCCAATGTCATCCTCGCCGTCGAATAGGCGGTTGTCAGTGAACCGTCGCCCGCTCGGGCGCCGGTGGAGAGGCCTGTTCTTCGCGCAGGCGAGCGGGCAGGGGGTAGCCGTCGACCCGCAGGGCCGCGTTCAGGGCGCGGGCGAGCACCATGGTCGGCTGGGAATCGACCAGGAGCGGCTCGAGCAGGGCTTCGCCCGCCGCCGTGGCGGTTCCCGCCAGCCCGCAGGAGACCATCAGCCGCTGCTCGTCGGTCGAGATGCCGCCGCAGGCCGGGCATTCGACCTGGATCGGCCGGCGCAGGCTGGCCTCCACCGACTGCATCCAGGCGACGAACAGCCCCCCGGTCCGGTTGGAGGCGCGAAAGGCCAGGGCCTGGGCGACCAGGCGGGTGGGGTGCTCGCCCGCCGATCTCAGCGCCGCCCACTGGCGCATGGCGCTCAGGAGCAGCCTTTCGCCGACGGTCGGCCCGGAGGTCCAGCGCAGCGCAAGGGGATCGGGGGTCATGGCGGCCTCTCGGGCGGGCGTCGCATCAGTTGTTGCGACTGGTTCGCAATATCTAGCTCCCGGTCTTGTTGCGAGTCAATCGCAACAACTGGTCGTCCGGCGCGCTGGACCGCAGCGCGCCAGCGGCCTAGTTTCGAATCTCGCCGCAAACTGTTCGCCAGCCTTGAGTCCTTGGAGCCCGCGCTGTCCGCCAACCCTCGATCGATCACGCCGATGACCCGGCTGTACGGCGAGAAGCGGGCCAACCTGGTGCGCGTCTTCGCCGCCCGGCTGCGCTCGGCCAGCGAAGCCGAAGACCTGATCCAGGACCTGTACCTGAAGGTGCAGGCCCTGGGCGACGTGGAGGTCGAAGGGGACGGTTCGGCCTTGCTGTTCCGCATGGCCAACAACCTGATGCTCGATCGCCTGCGCAGCCAGACCCGCGCCGGCGCCCGCGATGAGGGATGGCGCAGCCTGCAGGGCGTGGTGCTGGGCGACCAGCAGGTGGCCGACGTGCCCTCGGCCGAGGAGATCGTTGCCGGCCGGCAGCGCCTGAGCGCGATGATGACGGCGCTGGACACCCTGCCGCCCCAGGTCGCCCGCGCGTTCAAGCTTCACAAGCTGGAAGGCCTGAGCCACGCTGACACCGCGGTCGCCATGGGGGTCAGCCGCAGTTCGGTCGAGAAACACGTAAGCGCGGCTCTCAAGGCCCTGATGGCGAAGCTGGCATGAGGACGACGATTGTTTCCAGCACGGGTTTTGGAGGTTCGGCCGCCTTGGTGACGTCTTATCCTTGCGAGGACGCGACTTGGCGTCAGGACGGAGCGAAATGACGCGGGCCCAAACGGACATCGACGCCGAGGCCGCCAACGCCGCGATCGACTGGCTCGTCCGCCTGCAGGGCGAGACGGTCACCGAGCGCGACTGGCTGGACTTCGACGCCTGGCTGACGGCCTCGCCGGTCCATGCCCAGGCCTATGACGCCGTGCTCGCCTTCGACGGCCGCCTGGATCTCGACGCCCGCTTCGCCCAGGCCGAGCCCGTCGCGCCCCTGACGGCCTCCCGGGGCAAGGTGGTTCCGCTACGGCCGGCGCGGCGGGTCTGGATCTGGTCGGCGGGCGCGGCGATCGCCGCCGCCTTCGTCGCCGGCGCGGTCCTCCTGCCGGCCAGCGGCCTGCTGGGCGCGCACGAGACGACCTATGTGACAGGCGTCGGCGAGCGCAGGACGGTCGCCCTCGAGGACGGTTCCCGGATCGAGATGAACGCCGCCTCGCGCATGACCGTGCGGTTCGAGCGCCATGCGCGCCGCGTTCACCTGGGCGACGCCCAGGCCTTCTTCGACGTGGCCAAGGATTCCTCGCGGCCGTTCCTGGTTTCGGCGGGCGACACCCAGGTGCGGGTGGTCGGCACGCAGTTCGACGTCCGGCATCGCGACGGACAGGTGGCGGTCAACGTCCAGCGCGGCCTGGTCGAGGTGCGTCCCAACCTGCCCCACGACGCCGTTTCGTTCCGGCTTCGGCCGGGACAGGGGCTTTCCCATCGCAAGGGCCAGAGGGCCGACGCGCGGGTCTCGACGGTGGCCGTCGAAGAGATCGCGGGATGGCGCCAGGGCCGGCTGATCTATCGCGATCAGCCGCTTTCGCAGATCGCCGGCGACATGAACCGGCTCTTCCCGCGTCCGGTGAAGCTGGGCGACGCCGAGGCCGCCAACATGCGACTTTCCGGCGTGTTGATCGTCGATGACCAGGATGCGATGGTCGACCGACTGTCGCACCTGCTTCCGGTACGAACGACGACGACCGACGACGCCATCGTGATCCGCGCGCGCTAGGGTCTTGCTGACGGGCCCGGAATCGTTCGAAGCGCGAAGCTTGAGCTCTAGGGGGATAGAGCTGGAGCCCGATGATTTCGGACACGGAATCCCAGCTTCGCGGTCGGCCTGACGATCCGGGAGGTCCCGGCGCGACCGCCGTCGCCTGCCTGCGTCGATCCGGTCCGCTCTTCGCCCTGACGCTGGCGTCCAGCCTGGCCTTGACCGGTGAAGCCGACGCGGCCCCGGCGCGCTTCAGGTTCAACATCCCGGCCACCGCGCGGTCGGAGGCCCTGATCGTTCTTGGCGTCCAGGCGCGGGTGACCCTGGGCGGGGCGTCGTCCTGCACGGGGCGCAGCGAGGCCGTCGCCGGAGTCCTCACCCTGCGCCAGGCGCTCGAGGCGGTGACGGTCGGAGCGCCGTGCCGGTTCGAGATCCTCGACAACGCCACGGTCAGCATCCGCCCGGCGCGGCGGGCGCGCCCCATGGCGCCGGTCGAGAGATCGCCGACCGTCGTCCCACCGCCGGTGGTCGCGGCGCCGGCCATCGACAGCGTCATCGTCACCGCCACCAAGCGCCCGATCCGCCTGGGCGCGGCGGCTGGCGGGCTCAGCGTGATCGGCGCCGCGCGGTTGCGCGACGCCGGGGCGATCGACACGACCAGCGTCTCCCAGCAGACCGCCGGCTTCATCACCACCAACCTGGGCGCGGCGCGCAACAAGATCATGCTGCGCGGCTTGTCGGACGGCACCTTCACCGGCCGCACCCAGCAGACCGTCGGCACCTATCTCGACAACATTCCGCTGACCTACAACGCCCCCGACCCGGACCTGCGGCTGATCGACGTCGACCGGGTGGAGATCCTGCGCGGACCCCAGGGCGCGCTCTATGGCGGCGGGTCGCTCAGCGGGGTCTATCGGGTGGTTTCCGCCAAGCCGGTGCTGGACGAATGGTCGGGATCGGTCCTGGCCGGCGCGGCGGCCACCGAGTCCGGCTCGCCCAGCAGCCGCGTCGAGGGCGTGGCCAACCTGCCGATCGCCGCCGCCCGGGCGGCCCTCCGCCTGGCGGCCTACAGCGATGTGGACGGCGGCTATGTCGACGACGTCAACCTGCGCCTCTCGAACGTCGACCGCACCACCCGCACCGGCGGCCGCGCCGCCCTGGCGGTGGCGATGGATCCGGAGTGGTCGATCCTGGTCTCCGGCGCGCGCCAGGACCTGCACGCCACCGACAGCCAGTACACGACCCCCGGCCTGGGCGGCCAGAGGCGCGCGAACCAGGTGCGCGAGACCCATGACAACGTCTTGAAGCAGGGGGCGGTGACGGTCACCGGGGCGGGTGACTGGGGGCGGTTCGTGTCCTCGACCGGCTATGTGCGCCACCGCTTCGCCAGCCGGTTCGACGCCACCGCGGCGCTGAACGGCGCAGGCGCCGGCTCGGTCGACGTCGGCCTGTTCGACGAGGCCAGCAAGGTGCGGCTGCTGGTCGAGGACGCGATCCTGTCGTCGCCCGACACCGACCGTTTCCGCTGGCTCTTCGGGCTCTACGGCCTGGCCAGCCTCGAGGACTCGGACGGCGAACTGCGGGCGCGCACGGTGTCGGAGCCCTCGCGCCTGATCTATCTGGAAGCCCGTCGCGACCGGCGGCGCGAACTGGCCGTTTATGGAGAGACCGCCTACGATCTGGGCGGCGGCTGGACCGCCAGCCTGGGCGGCCGCGCCTTCCGCAGCGCGGTTCACACCACCTCTGCGGTCGAGGCGCCGGCTCCGGGGCAGTCTCGCAGGCTGGATCGCAAAGCGCGCTTCACGGGCGTCTCGCCGAAGCTCTCGCTGCAGAGGACCTGGCGCGGCGGGCTGGTCTATCTGCTCACCTCGGAAGGTTATCGCTCGGGCGGGTTCAATTCGGGCGGACTGGTCGCGCCGTCGATGCTGCGCGGCTCGTTCAAGCCAGACCACCTGCGCAACTACGAGATCGGGGCCAGCTTTCGGCCCGGCGGCGGGCGGATGGTCCTGCGCACCGCCCTGTTCCACGACGTGTGGACCGATATCCAGACCGACCAGTATCTGAGCTCGGGCCTGTCCTATACGGCCAATGTCGGTGACGGGCGCAACACCGGCCTGGAGGTCGAGGCGACGGTGCTGGTCGCCCCCGGCCTGACCCTGGACGCCAATGCGCTGTTCAATCGCCCGCGCCTGAGCAAGGTGGACCCCAATTTCGCGTCGGCGGCCCAGAGCGAGCTGCCCGGCGTGCCGGACGTCTCGGCCGGCTTCATGGCGCGCTACGAGCGGAACCTGGCCGGCGCGCGCCGCCTGGTGCTGACCAGCGAGCTGGAATATGTCGGCCGGTCGCGCCTGACCTTCGATCGCCGGCTTTCCCCGGCGATGGGCGGCTATGTCACCGGCCGCCTGTCGGCCGAGCTGGCGGTGCGCGACTGGAGCTGGATCCTGGCGGTCACCAATCCGGCCAACGCCTCGAGCGATACGTTCTCCTATGGCAATCCGTTCAGCTTCGGCCAGGTGCGCCAGGTCACGCCCCTGCGCCCCCGCACCTGGAGCCTGGTGGTTTCACGCGCCTTCTAGGGCGATCGGCGCGGCGTCGCGTGCGCGAACGTGAAGAGAGTTCTGAGGTTCCCTGGGCTTGGCGACGTTTACTCCCTGACGGGGCGTATTCGGAAGGCCGTCCCAAGTCGGGGAAATCACATGTCTGTCCTGTCGGGGCTTGTCTGCGTCCACAATGAAGAGGCGCGCCTGGCCGAATGCCTGGCGCGGCTGGCGTTCTGCGACGAGGTCGTCGTCGTCGCCGATCGCTGTACGGATCGCAGCGAGGCTATCGCCCGCAAGATGGGCGCGCGGGTCGTTTCGGGCATCTTTCCCGTCGAGGGCGTGCGCAAGGAGGCCGGCGTCGCCGCCTGTCGCGGCGACTGGATCGTCGAACTGGACGCCGACGAGACCGTGACCCCGGCCCTGGCCCAGGAGATCCGCGAGACGATCGCCCGCGCCGACGCCGGCGACTGGTACCAGGTGCCCGTGGACAACTTCGTGGGCGCGCAACTGGTGCGCCACGGCTGGGGCGGCTCGTTCGGGGCCTCGTCGGTGGCCCGGCTGTTCCGCAAGGGCGTCAAGCGCTGGAAGAGCGAACGGGTCCATCCGGGCACAACCTTCGCCGGCGCCTACGGCGGCCGGCTGACCAACGCCATCCTGCACAAGGTCGACGACGACATCGCCGACATGGTCCAGCGCCTCAACCGCTACACCGCCCTGCGCGCCCAGGACCTGGCCGACAGCGGCAAGATCAAGAGCCTGTGGGACGACCTGTTCCGCAGCGTGCGCCGGTTCTACAAGTGCTATGTCTCGCGCAAGGGCTACAGGGAGGGGGACATGGGCTTCCTGATCGCCGTCATGGCCGGCCTCTATCCGCTGCTGTCGAACCTCAAGGCGCGCGAGATCCGCGCGCTGAACGGCCAGGGCGTCCAGGCGTCGCGGCCGGGCGCGGTGATCGACCTGGATCTCGAGGACGCCAGGCTGGGCCATTCGGCCTAAGGTCCCTGGCCATGTCGCTTCATCGTCTCCTGATCGCCGCCGTGATCGGGCCGGAACTGGCCCGCTGGAGGGCCGCCGGCCATGCGCCGGCGTTCTGGTGGCGCGACGACGACGCGCGCCGGCCGACGCCGGCCCTGGACCGCCTGCTGGCCCTGTCCGCCCGCTTCGCGGCGCCGATCACGATCGCCGCCGTGCCGGATGGCGATATCGCCGCCCTGGCCAAGGCCTGCGGCGCGGTTCCGGATGTGGAGCTGGCGATCCACGGCTTTCGCCATGAGAACCGCGCCCCGCCTGGGCGACCGTCCGGCGAGGTCAACGACCTGGACGGCCTGGCCGAGGTGATGTCGGACCTGGGCGCGGCGATGGACGTGTTTCGCCGCGCCGGCGTAGCGCCTCGCTTGTTCGTGCCGCCCTGGAACAACGCCCACCCGACCTTGAAGCGGGCGCTGGGCCTGCGGGGCCTGGGCCTGTCCTGCTACGGTGAGATGCGGAGCGCCGCCGAGCCCGACCGCCTGGACGCCCACCTGGACGTCATGCGCTGGAAACCCAAGGCGCGCTTCCGGGGGGCGGTCCGGTTCCTGCTCCGCGCCCGCCGCCTGCTGGCCGAACGCCGGGCGAAGGGCGCGTGGGATCAGCCGCTGGGCCTGCTGACCCATCACCTGGACCACGACGAACCCGCCTGGCGCTTCCTCGAGGCGTTCCTGCCTGTCGCCAAACCCGTTGTTCGCCCTCGCCGCGATGCGCCGGCGATCGGGAGGCCGAGCGACAGGGGCGCCCTCAAGGCGGGCTGAACGCGCCGCGGCCGCCTGTTGCGCGGAAGACGCAATGTCGGAACCTCGACACAGGAGATGGAACACTTCCCAATCTCAGCCGTATTGCCGACATGTCCAAGTCGCGGGTCCTGATTGTCGAAGACGAATATCTGGTTGCGGCCGACCTCGAGGCCGGGCTCGAGGAGTTGGGCTATGTCTCGGCGGGCATCGCCCAGGATCTGGAGACGGCGATGGGCCTGGCCCGGGCGGGACCGGATATCGCCCTGGTCGACGTCCACCTGCGCGATGGCAAGACGGGCCCGTTGATCGCGCGACGACTGGTCGAGGACTTCGCCATCAAGGTGCTGTTCGTCACCGCCAATCCCCGCATGGTGGTCGACACCGACCTGCCGGGCGTGATCGGGGTGATCAGCAAGCCTTGCCCGCACTACCTGATCGCCGCGGCCCTGGAATACGCCCTGGGCGTCGGGGACCGCGTGACCCTGCCGGCGCCGCCGGCCGGCCTGATGCTGACGGGCCGCGCCGCCTAGAGCGTGGCGGCCGAACGTGTGAGCGTTCTACGCCCTAAATGTTTGATTTAGAGCCTTTTTAGACGCCTCGCATGATTTCATGTGAGGCTAGAAGGCTCTAGGTCTCCATTGTTCCACGCGATGCTCTAGTCGTGTGGAGGCTCGCGGTTCAGGCGGACGGCCAGCACCTCGATCTCGACCTGAAGGCCGTCCGGCGACCAGGTGCGTCGGACCACGCCGCCCAGCTGGTTCTCGATGCTCATCTCGGCCAGGCGCGTGCCGAAGCCGGTGTGGATCGGCGGTCCGGCGACCGGCGGGCCGTCCAATTCGCGCCAGCGAATGACCAGGCCGGCGCCTTGGCGCGCCACGTCGATCGCGATCCGACCCGCGGGGGTGGAGAGCGCCCCGTACTTGGCCGCGTTGGTCGCCAGTTCGTGGAACACCAGGGCGATGGGCGTGGCGCCGCGGTCGTCGATCGCCACGTCGTCGCCAGCGATCGTGATCCGATCTTCGTCGAACGCCGGATACGGCCTGAACAGCTCGCCCAGCAGGCCGTGCAGGGTCGAGCCGCCCAGTTCGGGGCGTGAGCGCTCGCTGTGCGGGCGCGCGAATTCATGCGCCCGGCCCAGGGCGGCGATGCGATCCTGCAGGCTCTTGGCGAAGGGGCGGACCTCGGGGGCGTTGCGGCTCGACAGGCCGATCAGGCCCGAGATCACGGCGAAGATGTTCTTGATGCGATGGCTGAGCTCGCGGCTCAGCAGTTCGTTGTCCTCGGCCGCGCGTTTGGCCGCGTCGATGTCGGTGCAGGTGCCGATCCAGCGGACGATGGTCCCGTCGCGGTCGCGAACGGGCAGGGCGCGGCCCAGGGCCCAACGATACTCGCCGCTGTGATGGCGCAGCCGGTATTCGATCTCGTAAGGCTCGCCCGTTTCCAGGCTATGGCGCCAGCGGGCCCAGGCCCGGGCCTGGTCGTCGGGATGGAACATGCCGTTCCAGGCCTCGCCGTCGGTCGAGCCGACCGGGACGCCGGTGAACTCGTACCAGCGGGCGTTGTAGTAGTCGTGAAAGCCGTCGGGCCGGGTGGACCAGACCATCTGCGGCATGGCGTCGGTCAGGACCTGCAGCTGGGCCTGGCTCCGGCTGAGCGCTTCCGAGGTCGACGCCGCCGGGGCCAGCCAGGGTGGCGCCATGGCGACCGGCGCCTCGTCGGGCGGGGGACGATCCGTGCCGTCGTTCAAGAAAAACCCCCTGAGGCGCGGAAAGGCCGCTGGACCGGGCCGACGCCGCGAAGCGTTGCCCTGTCTTAGCAAAGTGCGGCGGAAAAGGTTCCCTGGCGTCTCCCTTGTCCGCCGCCTTCGCTCCGTCCATCGGCCCGGCTCGGGCCGGCGGAGGGGTCAGGACGCCAGTCGGCGAAATGACCGGTCGTGGGCGACGAGCGGAAGGCCCGGCGACAGGTTCACCGAGGCGGCCGCGACGATGAACACGGTATGGGTCCCGGTGTCGATCCGCTGCTCGATCCGGCATGCGGTGGTGGAGAGGCCGCCGCGATAGGTCGGCGGCGCATCGGCCGTCAGCCGCCAGCGCCGGGGATCGAAGCGCTCGTGGCCAAGGCTCGAGGTCGAAAAGCGCAGGGCCTCGGCCTCGTCGTGCTCGGCCAGGATCGCCACGCCGCAATGGTCGGCCCGAACCAGGACGTCGTGGCTGGACGCTTGCTTGCGGACGCAAAACAGGAAGCGCGGCGGGTCCACCGACAGGCCGCTGATGGAGCTGACCAGCAGGCCGCGCGGTTTTCCTCCTGCGCGCGGGGCCCCGTCCCAGCAGGAGATGATCGCCACGCCGCTGGCCAGCCGGGCCAGCGCCTCCTTGAACGCCTCGGGCGCGACGGGTGGAGCGATCGGCGCCGCGTGGAGCGCGTAGGGCGGCTCCGCGCCGGACGAAGCGTCGGCGAACGGCGCGGCGGCGGGCCAGGCGGCGTCGCCCAGCCAGCGCGGATCGATGTCGAGCGGAGCCACGGCGGCTAGCCCGCCGCGGCCGCCGGATGGGCGTCGCGCTGGGCGACCAGCTCCCGCACCAGCGGGATCAGGTCGCGGCCGTAGGCCACGGCGTCGTCCAGCGGGTCGAACCCGCGGATCAGGAAGGTCGAGACGCCCAGGTCGTAATAGTCGAGCAGGGCCTCGGCCACCTGCTCGGGCGTGCCGACCAGGCCCGTGGAGTTGCCGGCCGCGCCGGTGACGGCGGCGACGCCGGTCCACAGGCGCTTGTCCAGGCGCGAGCCCTGCCTGGCCGCGTCCAGCAGACGCTGGGAGCCGGCGTTGGGCGGGGCGTGACCGGTGGTGGGCAGGCCGGCCTTTTCGCGCAGGGCCTTGGTCTGGGCGACGATGTCGTCGGCCCGTCGCCAGGCGGCCTCCTCGGTCCCGGCGATCACCGGCCGCAGCGACAGGGAGAACTTCACCTGGCGGCCGTGCTTGGCGGCGGCGTGGCGCACGCGGGCGATGGTCTCGGCGACCTGTCCTTGTGTCTCGCCCCACAGGGCGAAGATGTCGGCGTGCTTGCCGGCCACCGGAATGGCGGCCTCGGACGAGCCGCCGAAATAGACCGGGATCTGCGGCTTCTGCAGCGGCTTCACCCCACCGAACGCCTGGACGACGTTGTAGTAGTCGCCGCGATAGTCGAACGGCTTTTCGCTGGTCCATTCCTGGCGGACGATGTCCAGGTATTCGCTGGTGCGGGCGTAGCGCTGGTCCTTGGTCAGGTGGTCGCCGTCCTTGGCCAGCTCGTCGTCCGAGCCGCCGGTGATGATGTGCACGGCCACGCGGCCGCCCGTGAACTGGTCCAGCGTCGCCAGTTGCCGGGCCGCGACCGTGGGGGCGGTGAAGCCGGGACGGTGGGCGATCATGAAGCCCAGGCGCTGGGTCACGGAAGCGGCGTGGGCGACCACCAGCTGGCTTTCGGGCGAGGTCGAGCCGAAAGCGACCAGGGCGCGGTCGAAGCCGCCTTCGTCATGGGCGCGGGCGACGCGCTCGACATAGTCGCGATCGATCACCGGGCCCTGGGGCGGGTGGATTTCGGACTGATGCTGGGTGCCGATATAGCCGATGAATTCGACGGGCATGGGAGGCTCCGATCTTGTGTCTGGACGAGTTTCGAGGATGAGCGGCGGCTAGGAAAATGAGGCTTTCTCAAGGGTTTGATCAGGGGACCTCATCAGGCCGCCCTTGGGGGAGGCTTCCTTGCGCAGGGCGCGGCGGACGGACGGACGGGCCAGGGCGCGGCCGGCCTTGGCGCTCCAGGCCGGATAGGCGGAGGTGTCGATCTGGCGGCGCTCGGCCCAGCGCCAGATCACCAGGGCGTAGGCGTCGACGGCGCTGAACGCCTCGCCCATCAGCCAGGGGCCCGGGCCCTGGGCCAGGCGCTCGATGTCGGTCAGGGTGCGGTGGAAGCGGGCTTCGCCGGGCGTGGCCAGGGCCGCCTTGATCCCGTCGTCGTCGGCGAAGCGCTCGGGACGGGCGATCTGCGAGAAGGCCACGTGCACCGTGCTGGCGAACCAGCTCATCACCTCGTAGGCATGGGCCAGCTTCAGCGGATCGGCCAGGGGCAGCAGGGCGCTGTGGGGGTAGGCGTGGGCCAGGTAGGTCAGGATCGCCAGCACCTCGGTGACCGGCTCGCCGTCGACCGCCAGGGTAGGCACCCGGCCGCGCGGATTGACCTTCAGATAGGCCGGCTGGCGCTGCTCGCCGGCCGCCAGGTCGATGGGGTGGACCTCGTAGGCGACGCCCAGCTCCTCCAGGGCGATCAGCGGCGCGAAGGCCGAGGAACCGGGGGCGAAATAGAGTTTCAGGGACATGACCGCCGCGCCTCAGATCACGAAGAAGCCGTGCGAGCCGTCGCGCGCCAGCTGGTCGACCAGGCCGAACTCCCAGTCCAGATAGGCCTGCATGGCCTCGGCGGCGTTGTCGGTTCCCTCGTAGGGGCGCTTGTAGACGTCCTCCGGATCGGAGGCGGCGCGGACCAGGCCGGTGTCCAGCCGACGGCCGGTCTTCGCCCAGGCGTCCGTGCCGCCGTCGAGCACTCGCACCGGATGGTCGGAGATTTCCTCGACCTCGGCCGCCGCCAGCCGCGCCAGGCGGCCGTCGGGCGAGGTCAGGACGATCGGCAGGCCCTCGGGAATGCGCTCGAAGGCCTCGGCCAGGCGGGCGCGGATCGCGAACCAGGCGCCGGGGACATGGCCCTTGCGGTGGACGGGGCTGGGGGCGAGATCCAGCACTACCACCGCGGCGTCGCCCAGGGCCACGGCCAGGTCGTCCGGACTGATGGTCTCGACCGTCGGGATCGGCGGCAGGCTGGGCCGCCAGGCGCCGGTCTCCAGCTCGCCGTCGAAGCCGCCGTCCAGCACGTAGACGTCCCAGCCCAGCTGGGCCAGCCACGAGGCGCTCATGTCGGCGCGCGGTCCCAGGTCGTCGGCCAGGACGATGCGGCCGCCGCGCACCGGGGCGAAGGCGTCGGTCTCCTGCACCAGCTGGCCGCCGGGCGCGCTGCGGAAGCCGGGCAGGTGGCCGGCGGCGTATTCCTCGGGCGTGCGCACGTCGAAGCGGTAGAGGGTGCGTTTGCGGTCCTGAGCCAGGTCGGCCAGCCCTTCGGCGTCGATCCGCCGGACGCCGGCGCGATAGGCCACGTCGCGGGCCTTGGCGCGAGCCTCCTCCAGAGTCTGGTCGGAAACGCCCGGAAAGCGGCGGCCCTGGCCGTGCTCCAGGCTCTGCTGGGCCAACGTCCAGCCGATCGTGCCGTTGCGCAGGGCGAAGACGGGGTTGGGCACGCCGGCGTTCAGCAGCGACTGGGCGCCGATCAGGCTGCGGGTGCGGCCGGCGCAGTTGACGATGATCGTGGTCTCGGGGCTTGGGGCCAGCTCGCGGGCCCGCAGCACCAGCTCGGCGCCTGGCGTGCTGATCCCGCCCGGGATGTTCATCACGGCGTATTCCTCGAACCGGCGGGCGTCGAGGATCACCTGGTCGGCGCCCTGGTCGATCCGCGCCTGGACCTCCTGGGCGGGCAGGGACGGGGTGTGGCGCCGCGCCTCGACCAGCTCGCCGAACGCCTTGCTGTAGGAATTGACGTCCTGGAACAGTTCGTAGCCGGCGTCCCGCCAGGCCTGGAGCCCGCCCTCCAGCGCTCGGATTTGCGTGTAGCCGAGGGCCGCCAGCCGCTTGCCGGCCGGAGAGACCAGGCCCTCGCCGTCGTCGTACAGCACGATCTTGGCGTCCTTGCGCGGGACCCGGTTCAGGATCTCCAGCTCCAGCCGGCTGAGCGGCAGTTGCGAGGCGAACAGCGGGTGGGCGCGGGCGAAAGGGTCCTCCTCGCGCAGGTCCAGCAGGGCGATCTCGCGACGGGCGATCCAGTCCTGGCGGACCTCGCGCGGGGTGACGGTGAGCAGGGTCATGGGGCGACCTCGGTAAGGACCTTCGAGCGGTCCCAAAGGTTGGGCAGGGTGGTGTTGGCGTAGCCGGAGACGAACCGCTTGGGCCGTCCGGCGGCGTCGTAGGTCGAGCGCCGCACGGCGCCGATGTTGCCGCCGTAGACGTGGATGCTGATCGAGATGCGGTCATCGAAGGCGTTGGTCACCTGGTGGACGTCGCCCACCGTCGGCGAGACCGCCTCGACTTCACCGCGCTCCAGCCGGTGGACCGGCCCGACGGCGGCGAAGGCCGCGCCGCGCCGGGCGAACCGCTGCGACAGCTCGGCCCCGCGCAGCACGCCGACCAGGCCCCAGACGGTGTGGTCGTGGACCGGCGTCGCCTGGCCCGGCCCCCAGACGAAGCTGACGACGCTGAACCGCTCACGGCTGTCGCAGTGCAGCAGGTACTGCTGGTAGCGGGTCGGGTGGGCTTGCGCGTAGGCGTCGGGCAGCCAGTCGTCACGGGCGATCAGCCCGGCCAGCAGCCGTCCGCCCTCCGCGAGGATCAGCTCTTCGTCGCGGGTCCGGTCGACGAGCACGCCCAGGGCGCCGACGAAGTCGGCCAGCCTGTGCAGTCGGGGGGCGGGGGGAAGCGCGCTCATCGGATCACAGCGCGTATTTCAGCGTGACCAGCCAGGTCCGCGGGTCCGGATAGTTCTGATAGTAGACCCCGGTGGCCGGGGTGTAGGTGACGCTGACCGGCTTGTCGGACTCCAGCAGGTTGCGACCCGACAGCACCACGCTCCAGCGCGGGTCCGGCGTCTGCCAGGTGACCACGCCGTTCAGGAAGGTCTGGGCCGGCGCCTCGTCCTGCGGGCGCTGCAGGGCGTTGAAATAGGTCTTGGTCTGGTACTGGGCGTTCAGCCCGAGGCGGATCTCGCCGGGGACCTCGATGGGGAGGTCGTAGGTGACGCCCCCCGACAGGCTCCAGCGCGGCGAATTCAGCAGCCGGTGGCCGTCCGCGTTCACCCCGACGCCGCCGGCGTTCCTGTACTTGTCATAGACCGCGAACAGGTAGCCGGCCGACGCCTGGACGCTCAGGCGTTCGGTGGCGCGGAGGTCTGTCTCCAGCTCCACCCCGTAGGTGTGGGCCTTGCCGGCGTTGGCGCGGACCGAATTGCCCGGATAGGCCGGGTCGCTGTAGCTGACCTGCAGGTCCTTGTAGTCGTTGTAGAACGCGGCCAGGTTCACCCGGGCGCGGTGGTCGAACAGCTCGGTCTTCAGGCCGGTCTCGTAGGTGTCGACATTCTCGGGCGCGAAGGGGCGGGTCGCCAGGTCCAGCCGCGTGGCGCGGTTGTCGAAACCGCCCGACTTGAAGCCCTTGGACCAGGTCACGTACTGCAGGACGTCGCCCGTCCACTGGAACTGGGCCGACAGCTTGGGCGTGACGGCCGAGAAGATCTTGTCGGCCTGGCCGGCGATCGACTGGCCCACCACCTGACCTTGCAGGTTCAAGACCTTGTTGTCGAAGGTGAAATCCTTCTCCTCGTTGGTCCAGCGCAGGCCGCCGGTGACGCTGAGGCGGTCGCTGAGCGCGTAGCTGGCCTCGCCGAAGACGGCGTAGGCGTCGGTGTTGGTGATGTTGTGGGCGCGGGCGAAACCGTAGTTCCCGGGGGTCGTGACGGGATCGGTGGGCAGGGCGTTCCGGCGGCTGTAGCCGTCGCGTTGCACGAAGAACCGTTCATGCAGATAGAACAGGCCGCTGGTGAAGGTCAGCCGGCCGTAGTCGCCGTTCAGTTGGAGTTCCTGGGTGACGTACTGGTCGTTGTAGTGGATCAGGTTCTTCTGGATCAGCGCCGCCTCGCCGTCGTTGTCATAGGCGACGGGGTTGAGGTTGAAGCCGCCGTACGAGGTGACCGACTTCAGTTTCAGATTGTCGTTCAGCGTGTACTGCACGCGCAGCGCGCCGCTGATCTGGTCCAGGTCCTGGGTCGGCTCGACCTCGGAATAGGACCGGTCGGTGCGGTGCTCGCCGTTCGGCTGCCTGACCGGCACATAGCTGCGGGTGTCGCTGCGGTCCCTCAGGGCGTTCAGCGTCAACAGCACGTCCAGCCGGTCCGTCGGCGTCCAGCGCAGCTTGGCGCGGTAGGCGTCCAGGTCGATGCGGTTGACGTCGTGGTTCAGGGTCGGGTCGAAGGTGACCCCGTCGCGTGAGTGGCGGATGTAGGACAGGCTGCCGGCCAGCTTGCCCTCGACCAGCGGACCCTCGACCAGGCCGCGCACGTCGACCGCGCCGTAGTTTCCAAGCCCGACCTCGGCCTTGGCGCGGAAGGCGTCGCCCGGGTCGCGGGTGATGATCCGCAGGGCGCCGGCGCTGGAATTGCGGCCGTACAGCGTGCCCTGCGGGCCGCGCAGCACCTCCACGCGTTCCAGGTCGTTGAACTCGACCATCGAGCCGATCTGGCGCGGGATGTAGACGTCGTCGACATAGACGGCCAGCACCGGCTCCTGGATCGGGTCGGCCTCGCCCACGCCGCGCAGGGCGTAGGTCTGGGTGGTGTGGCTGATCGTGACGCGGCTGATGCTGAAATTGGGGATCTGGCCCGACAGGTCGCGGATGCTGTCGATCTTGCGGTCGGCCAGCAGCTGCTGGCTGAAGGCCGAGATGGCGATGGCGGTCTTCTGCAGGTCGGTGGCGCGGCGTTCGGCGGTGACCACCACCTGTTCGACAGCCGGGGCGGTGTCGGCGTCCACCCCGGCGGTCGTCGGCGTCGCGGCCTGGGCGGCGCCGGCCAGCGCCAAGACGGATGTTCCGGAAATCCAGTACAGAAAAGCAAAGCGTCGCGACATCATTATCCCCGTTCTTGTTATCGAGGATAAAGATCGAATAGTGATGACGTCTCAATCCATATAAAATCTATAGACTTGCAGATCATCTCATATCGCGAGCGCGAATATGTTGATTGAGTATTTCTAGCCATCGGGAAGGGCGCTGTTCAGCCGGTCGTCCCACAGGGGGCGAACGTCGACCTTGGCCGGGATGAGCCCGGCCGTGGCGAAGGCGTCGGCGACCTTCTGCTGCGAGGCGATCGCCGCCTCGCTGACCTTGATCAGCCGGGTCGGGCCGCTGCGCTCCTGGAATTCCTGCAGGTAGAGCCCGGCCGGGACGCCCGTGGCCTGGCTTCGGACCTCGGCCCAGCGCGCGCCGTCGGCGTTGACCCAATCGGCCACCTTGGCGTAGCGGCCCAGATAGTCGCCCAGGGCCTGGCGCTTGAGCGGATCGTCCAGCGCCTCGCGGGCGGCGGCGATCAGGTAGTTGCCCGACAGGATGCCCTTGGCCGTGCGCAGCACCCGCGCGCCGGCCTGGCGCGCCTGCTGGACGATCACGCCATAGATGATCCAGGCGTCGACCGCGCCGCTTGAAAAGGCCGCCAGCCCGTCCTGCGGCGACAGGGCCACCGGCTTGATGTCGGCCCAGGTCAGGCCGGCCTCGTCGAGCAGCCGCAGCAGGATGTAGTGCGAGGTCGTGGCCTTCACATAGCCGATGCGCTTGCCCTTCAGGTCGGCGAAGGTCCGGGCCTTGCTGTCCTTGGGGACCAGCACGACCTGGTTGTTCACGTCGCCCTGCAGGACGGCGACGATGCGGACCTGGTTGCCGGGCGCGCCGGCCACGAAGATCGGCGGGATCTCGCTCATGCCGCCGACGTCCAGCGCGCCGGCGTTGATCGCCTCGGCGATCAGGTTGCCGCTGGCGAATTCCGACTTGGCGAGCTTGTAGGGCGTCTCGGCGACGCCGGCCGACTGGAAGAAGGTCTCCAGGTTGCCGCGATAGGTGGCCACCCTCAGGGTGAGGTCCTCGAGCGACGCCGGCCTGGCGGGCTTGGCGGGCGAGCAGGCGGTCAGGCCGGCGACGGACAGGCTGGTGATGGACAGGCCGCCGACCAGCAGGTGGCGGCGGGAAAGCGCGAACGTGGTCATCAGTCGAACAGATCCGGCTCTTCTTCGGTGACCACGTCCCAATAGGGCTGGAAGGCCCAGAAGCCGCCGGCCTCGCCCCCCACCTGGCCGGCGGTATGCCTGGCCACCTCCGGCGGCATCGGCTTGGTCGGCCCCGCGGCCTCGGCGAGGAGCTGGGTTTGGCAGGCGTTCTCCAGGGCCAGGTAGCGCCAGACGGCGGCCTCGACCGACTGGCCGACGGTCAGGATGCCGTGGTTCTGCAGGATCACCGCCTTCTTCGAGCCCAGGGTCCTGGCGATCTTCTCGCCCTCGCTGGCGTCCAGCACCACGCCGGAGAAGTCCTCGAACAGGGCGTGGTCGTCATAGAAGGCCGCCGAGTCCTGGGTCAGGGGGTCCAGCAGCCGACCCAGGGCCGACCAGGCCTTGCCGTACAGTGAGTGCGAATGGGCGGCGGCCACCACGTCCGGGCGCGCCTCGTGCAGTTGGGAGTGGATGGCGAAGGCGGCGCGGTTCAGCCGGGCCGGAACCTTGGCTGGAGGTTGGACGATTTCGCCTGCGTGGCTGACCAGCATCAGGTCGGAGACCTTGATCCGCGAGAAGTGCACGCCGAACGGGTTGACCCAGAAGTGGTCGGTCAGTTCCGGGTCTCGGGCGGTGATATGGCCGGCGCCGCCCATGTCGAAGCCATGGCGACCGAACAGGCGGTACGATGCGGCCAGCCGCTGCTTGCGATAGAGCCGCTCCTGCTCATGGGTCGGCTGGCGCGGCAGCTCGCGCGAACCGAACTCGGGCAGAACGGTCTCGATCTTGGCGGGGTGGGGCCCCTGGGCCTGGAAAGCCCGCGCCGGGCTGATGGCGGTCATGGCGATGTCCTTCAATAGCCGCGCGACAGGTCGACGACGTCGGCCAGGGGCGCGCCGGACCGGAAGCGGGCAAGGTTTTCGGCGAAGCGGGTCGCCAGGTTGATGCGGGTGTCGGGCGTATGGACCGAGGTATGCGGCGACAGCCGGACCTTGGGGTGGGTGTAGAACCGGTGCCCTTCGGTCAGCGGCTCGGGGTGGGTGACGTCGAGGCTGGCCTGCGCGACGCGGCCGTCGTCCAGCGCCTCCAGCAGGGCCTCGTCGTCGATCAGGACTCCCCGGGCGATGTTGATCAGGTGCAGGCCGGGCTTGGCGGCGGCCAGCACCTCGCGGCCGATCAGGCGCCGGGTCTCGGGCGTGGCGGGGGCGGCCAGCACCACGTGGTCGCTGCGGGCGAACAGGGTCTTCAGGTCCGCGACCCGCTCGACGCCCGGGGTCGGGATCGGCTTGTCCGATCGGCGGGTGGCGACGACGTTCAGGCCCAGGGCCTGGGCGCGCGGAGCTAGGGCCTCGCCGATCGCCCCGAAGCCGACCAGGCCCAGGGTCGTGCCGGCGACCAGCTTCAGCGGCTGCGGCGCCCAGCGTTCGGCCTTGTCGATCCAGATGTCGGGCAGGCGCTTGGCCTGCGCTAGGATCGCCGCCAGGGCGAACTCGGCCAGGGCCACGGCCGACGACCCACGCGCCGAGGTCACGACCGGGCCGTCGAACAGCCAGTCGGGATAGAAGTCGATGCCGACCGAGACCAGTTGCACCCACTCGACATCATAGGGCCAGCCCTTGGGCGGCTGCGACGGCAGCACCCCGCCGGCCTTGCGGAAGGGGGCGGCGACCAGGACCCTGGCCTGGGCGGGCAGCGGCGCGGCCAGGCCCGGCGGCACGGCGATGATCTCGGCGTCGCCGACATGCTGGGCGAAGACGCTGTTGAACAGTTCGGGCAGCTGGCTGGCGACGACCAGGCGGCTCATCTGGCGCCTTCCCGGGCGGCGAACGCCGCCTTGCCGGCGCTGGTCAGGACGACGTCCGACTGCGGGGTGTGGACCCGGCCGCACAGGACGTCGCGGTGATGGCGTTCCAGCGGGTTGTTGCGGGTCAGGCCGGGGTTGCCGGTCAGCTTCAGGGCCTTCTCGACCACGCTGATGGCGTTCTCGGTGACCAGGTGCTTGACCAGCCCGGCCTCAACCCCGCCGACCTCGCCGCGCGCGGCGGCGTCCAGCAGCACATGGTTGGACAGCAGCAGGCCGTCGATGTCGCCGACCGCCTCCTGGAAGCGGGGCAGGGTGGACAGGGCCGCGCCCAGGTTGGCCGGCTTGCGGTCGGCCAGGAAGTCCACCAGCCAGTCGCGGGCCGACCGGGCCACCGCGTCATAGATCGCCGCCGTCAGCACCGCCGACCAGGCCGCGAAGCTGGCCGGATAGGGCGGCGGGGCGCCGGCCGGTCGCGGATCGAGGGCGTGGTCGAGGGGCACGAGAACCTCGTCGAAGACCACGTCGTGGCTGGCGCTGGCCCGCAGGCCCAGATGGTCCCAGGTTTCCTCGATGGTGATCCCGGGCGTGTCGGCGCGCACCAGCCAGCCGCCGACCAGGGGGGCGGCGTCGTCGGAGCGGGCCCAGACCACGAACCAGGTCAGGGCGGTCGAGCCGGTGGAGTAGATCTTGCGGCCGCTGATCCGCCAGCCCTCGGGCGTGCGGCGGGCGACCGTGCCGGGCAGGCCGCCTCGGGCCGGCGTCCCCAGGTCGGGCTCGACCCGCAGGGCGTTGATCAGGGCGCCGTCGCTGATCGCCTCGCCGATCACCCGCTGCTTCAGGTGCTCGGGCCAGCCCGAGCGGCCCTCGACCGAGGCGTGGAACAGGTACTGCATCACCAGCACCAGGGCCGTGGCCGGTTCGCCGCGGGCGACGGCGGAGACCACCTTGAGGGCGGTCGGCAGGTCGGCTTCCAGCCCGCCCAGGCGGCGCGGCGCGGTCAGGGCCAGCAGGCCGGCGTCGCGCAGCGCCTCGAAATTGGCGGTCGGGAAGCTGGCCTCGCGGTCATGAACGGCGGCGGTGGCGGCGAAGGCGGCGGTCAGGCCCGGCAGGATGGCGTCCAGGTCGGGCAGGGCGGGCGGCTGCGCCACCCGCAGGGCCGCGGCGGCGCTC
>Ga0209758_1001964_pt1 | contig 22237 bp, 20 predicted proteins | sample AraplaMF_Col_mMF_FD_184258 | JGI IMG/M metagenome (GOLD analysis project Ga0209758, IMG submission 184258) | Arabidopsis root microbial communities from the University of North Carolina, USA - plate scrape MF_Col_mMF (SPAdes) (version 2) | ecosystem: Host-associated > Plants > Roots > Endosphere...
ACATACCAAACCGGTATTAAAACTGGCGTAAACACTATATGAAACGGATCTTATGCATAAGGCTCGATAACATGGGGGATGTGATCATGAGCACACCGGCCATTCATGCGCTGAAAAAAAACTTTCAATGTCATATTACACTGCTCACCTCCTCCATGGGCGCCGCCATTGCACCCAGCATTCCCGACATAGACGATACTATCATTTTTGATGCTCCCTGGGTAAAGAACGACTCGCCCGATGCAGCACCTGTTTTTAATGACACCATAGAAAAGCTCAGGCAGGGTAATTTTGATGCAGCGGTTATATTCACCGTTTACAGTCAGAACCCCATGCCCGCCGCCATGCTGGCTTACCTGGCCAACATACCCGTACGCTTGGCTTATTGCCGCGAAAATCCGTACGGACTGCTTACGCACTGGGTGCCTGAAAAAGAACCTTACGATTATATTCGCCACCAGGTAAGCCGCGACCTGTACCTGGTGACTCATTTAGACGTAACACCAGATGCAGACAAGCTTATACTGGAAGTGAATGAAGACCTTTGGCCGGATGTAAGCAGGAAACTTAAACATTGCCATCTCGATCCTGAAAAGCCCTGGGTCATCCTTCACCCGGGCGTAAGCGATAGCAAACGCCAGTATCCTGTACAGCATTGGATAAAAGCAGCCAAGGACCTGATACGGCAAACCGGTATACAATTACTGATCACCGGAACAAAGAACGAACGTGCGCTTGCCACCGCCATTAGTCATGGCATTGCCCGGGAAAACGGGGTTTGTGTAGGAGCAGGTCTCTTCTCTGTGCCAGAGTTCATTACCCTGATCAGCCACAGCGCGCTGGTGATCTCTGTTAACACCAGCACCGTGCATATTGCGGCTGCGGCCCATGTGCCGGTGATAGTATTATATGCGCTCACCAATCCGCAGCATACACCCTGGAAAGCCCGGGGCGCTGTATTATATTTCGATGTGCCTGAACATCTCAGAAGCAGGAATGAAGTGATCCGTTATGCGTATGAGCAATACCGATATGAATCACTGTTGCCTGCTACCCCCGGTAATATTGTACAGGTAGCCGCGGGTATCCTCGAGCCGATCCTCGATAGCCAGCTATAGGTACAGTACCCTATACCTCACCGCACCGTATAAGTTCCAGTAAACAGAAAGAAAAGGTATCAGCACGGAAGTGATAACTATTTCCATAACATGTGGCCATGCATGTGAAGTATGCAGCAAACGCTTCCATATAAAGCCGGCCAGCAGCAATACCCATATGGCCAGCGCGGTCAGTGCCAGTGCTGCGGCATTTGAGAGCAAAGCAGCCAGCAGCACCAGGCAGCAAAGGATCATCACATAATAGCTCCAGATAGGATGCTGCTTGATATAATTGCGGTACAGGTGGGGAAACTTTTTGTACAGCAAAGCATTGAACATCGACTTACGCTGCTCCCGCAGGCTAACGCCCCATGAGGCTTCCCGCACCGGGTGCACTACAATGGCATCGTGCAGATGCCGGATGGGAATCTGCTCCTGCAGCAGCCTGAACTCCAGGTCGCTGTCCTCCCGCCAGGCCAGCTCAAAGCGTTCGTCAAATCCCTGGATGAGCTCCAGTGCCTTCCAGGTACACACGCAGTTAGCGGTAATAAAACGCGCACGCTCCAGCTGCGCAATATTCCACTCATAGTCAGTAGGTTTCTCCGGTACGGGCACAATAACACGGCCGCTGTAAGCGATCAGCTCTTCCTGCTGATAGGCCTCCCAGATGGTTTGCAGCCACAAGGGATCAGGTAAGGTGTCATCATCCGTAAATGCAACGAGGGTACCGGCGGCCAGTTTCCATCCCATGTTACGGGCGGCGGCAGGCCCGCGTTTGGTGGCCAGCGGTACGTACACAATATCCAGCAGGCCCGTATGTTTCCAGGATACCACCAGCTGTTTGGTAAGATGATCCGGTCCGTCGCTTATCACGATCACTTCAAAATCATCCCGCTCAAACTTTTGTTTGGCAAGGGATTTCAGGCATTCCATGAGCAGCAGCGGCCTGCAATAAGTAGGGATCACAACAGAGATCTTTTTTTCCATAGCGTTTCCATTTAGGTTTTCGAAACAAGGAAGCTACCTATTACCAATGCATCGAAGGGGGATGACCAGAAGCATTCCAGCGCATCCCTTGGCGTGCATACAATAGGTTTGCCCAGCGTATTGAATGAAGTATTGATCAGCACAGGCACACCGGTGCGCTGTGCAAATGCTTTCAGCAGATCGTAATAGCGCGGATGCTGCTGCCGGTTGATGGTTTGAATACGGGCAGTGCCGTCTACATGGCAAACGGCCGGTATACGGTCTTTTTTGTCTGCTTTTACTTTATAGACAAACAGCATGAAAGGCGAATAGTCTGCCTGCTCAAACCACTCCGGTGCTGCCTCTTCCATCACTACCGGCGCTACCGGCCTGAAGTCTTCCCGGTCTTTCACTTCATTCAGCCTTGCCTGCATTGCCGGAGATATGGGAGAAGCCAGTATAGAACGGCTGCCCAGCGCACGCGGCCCAAACTCCATCCTGCCCTGGAACCAGCCAATGATCTTGTCCTGCGCCAGCAGATCGGCTGTTGCTGCGGCCACATCCTGCAGCCGGCGGTAAGGCACCTTCGCCCAATCCAAAAAGCGGGCTATTTCCTCATCACCATAGTCCGGTCCCCAGTAGGCATGTTCCATACAAAAGCCGCGCCCCTGCCCTGGCCGCTGCTGTGCATCTATCCACATGGCGGCGCCCAGTGCAGTGCCTGCATCACCCGCTGCAGGTTGTACCCAGATATTTTTAAAGATGCCTGCATCGCGTATGGCTGCGTTCAGTACACAGTTCAGGGCTACGCCACCGGCAAAGCAAAGGTTCTCTGTATTCGTTTGCTGCTGCAGCCATCCGGCCAGTTCCAGCACACGCTCCTGCAGCACCACCTGTAAGGATTGTGCAATGTTGAAATGATGTTCGGTAAACGCAGATCCGCGTTCGCGTGCCGGACCAAAGCGCTCTATAAAACGTTCGTTGCTGATGGTGTAATGACCATTATCCTGCAGGTGTATCATCTCACGGAAATCATTTGCGAATACAGGTTTACCATAAGATGCCAGCGCCATCACCTTATATTCATCAGAAGAGTGCAGAAAGCCAAGGTAGCTGGTTATCTGTTCGTACAGTAGTCCCAGCGAATGCGGCATGTTCACCTGCGTAATACGCTGCATATTGTTGCCAGCGCCCATACTGAAAGTCGTGGTGGCTTTTTCACCGCGCCCGTCAATAGTCAGTACGGCGGCCTGTTCATAAGGCGAAGGCAGAAATGCACTGGCCGCATGACAGAGGTGATGTTCTACAAAATGAAATTGTTCTTTATCAAACTGAGCGCCTTTAAAGCGTTGCTGCAAATGGTGTGGATAAGCATCCACCAATTGGCGCGGCGCATTCACAATAGAAGAAAGGAACAGCGGGTCCCAGGGCGACATCCATTTCTCGGGCACCTTATAGGCAGAGGGTTCCAGCGGTAATGTGATGCGGTCTTTCTTTTCATTTGCTTCGTTCAGCAGGATATACGGATCAAAGGAATAAGCTACCTGATCTACCTCTTTCAGATGTATGCCGGCTGTCTTTAAACAATAATCTATTGCATGAAAAGGCAGTTCATACGCAGAGAACGGAATGGGCCTTTTGCCGTGCTTGATATGTGTAAAGCGTTCGTCCTCCACTGCAGCCAGCAGCTGACCGTCCTTTACAATACAGGCAGCGGAATCATGGAACGCGGCATTGATGCCAAGGGTATACATAAGCGATGGTTTATTACCATCATCACATAAACTGTTCCAGTATCATCATTGACTTATGGCCTGAGCACGCCATCCTTCATCATCTGCGTGATGATCTTCGCCGGGTATTCTCTCAGGAACCTCTCCAGGCTGCCGGGATTCACGGTCTGTGTTTGTGCCGACCATAACAGTTTTTCTGTACGTGCATCATAGAGATTGGTTTCCACGAAATAGGTTTTATCGGTTACATAGTATCCGGGATCATAGATCACCGGATACCAGTGGGCATAGTAAGCATAGAAACCTCTGTACCAGCCGTAAGCAGGAACAGGCGCGTATCTTACGCTGTTGCGCACATACCTGGTCTCGCTTTGCGTGCGCAGCAGAGAGGTGGTCAGTATGGCTTCTGCACCTGCCTTTTGTATCAGCTGCAGCAACTCTTCGCGCGAAGGCAGTGACTCCAGGAAACCGGGTGTGAAAGTATCGCTGCTCTTCAGCGCCCGCTTGTTATATCTTGTCAGCTCTGCAGAAAGTGCATTCTCTGTTTGCGTTCTTGCTATCACATGCTTTGTCATTGCCGCTATAAAAATATTGCGGTAATCCTGCGTGACCGGTTGTGTTTCGGGGTTTACCCATGATCCTGTAATACGGGTGGAACCGGAGCAGGAGAAAAGGATAACGTTCACCAATAGTGCCAATTTCCAATAGATCGTCCGCCTCATGACAATACTTTTTTTGAATAACGCCGTGCTGATCAGAATGTTTAGTGTCCTGATAACACATAGCACTAAAATGCTATATAATCCCTTCTGCTTTTTGCTAATTTTGATATACTAACTATTCCATATTCCTATTAACCGATTATACCTATGAAAACTGCCAACTTCCGGGAGCGGATCGCCCTTGCCGCCGTACTTGCTGTCACGATCCTTGCATCCTTTCGTAATACGGATGCGGGTGTCAATGATCATCGTCCTTTGCCCCTGCTGGAAGGGATCAATAGCCAGGCCAGCACCATGCTGATCAGCTATAACCAGCGCAACATGATCGGCCGTCTTACCAGGATACAGCGCGCATCAGAAGACACCTACACCGATGTACGCATACCGGTATATCAGAACGGGCGACTGGCCAGCACACTGCTATCCGGCCATGCAAACGGGGAGGACAGCGAGATCTTCTCTTCTTTTGAATACGCTGTGAACTATCCGTTGGTAGCGAAGATCCGTTACTATACACAGGGGCAGGTACAGGGATATGACTCACTGGTATATAATGCTGAAGCGCAGATCGTTGCACGCTATTTCTTCAGCCGCAAGGCAGATAACACTTTCGAAAACCATAACTATCAGCACTATACCTGGAACAACGAAGGCAATATTATCCGGCTGGACAACTATGGCCGCAGCCGGGAAGGCAACAGTTTTGAGCTGGGATCTGCTGTTACCTATACTTACGACCGGAATCCCAATCCGCAGAAACAGGTAACAGACCTCTGCTACATCACGGATATTATGCCGGCCTTTCTTTCCGCCAATAATATCCTCACAGAAGAGATCAACTATGCAGGCGCAGCCGGCAAGCATCTCAATACTTACAGCTATGAGTACAATGCGGCACAGTACCCGGTGAGCATCACCGCGCACTACGGCCTGGATGGTCTCAGTGAAACCACACAATTGAGCTATAAATAAATAGCCGTTAGTGATTAGTCGTTGATCTCTTTCTTAAAAAAGGCCGTCAGCTTCTTATCGCTGCCCGCCACCCAGACAATATCGCCTTCCTGCAATACGGTGGTAGATTCGGGGTTCAGGATGCGTTTGCCGCTCCTTTCTATGCCCAGTATCATGCCTTGTGACTGTTCACGGATGCCGGCTTCGCGGATAGTTTTATTACAGAGCGGAGCGCCCTTTTTGATCAGGTAACGGCGCAGCACAATATCGTGTGCGAGCATTTGCTTTTCTTCGATGCTGCTGTCTTCCTCTTCCAGGAAATGGTTCAGTTGCGTGATCTGTTCGTCGGTACCGATCACGGTTACCACATCGCCAGGGTACAGGCGTTCATCTTTACCCGGAGCAGCATATTGCTGTTTGCCTCTTTTGATCAGCGCAATGTTGGCGCCGAACCTTTCACGGATGGCCAGCTCCTGCAGGGTTTTACCTACGGCAGGCGACATGGGCGAGATATTCATCACTGCCAGGTGCGCATCCCAGGGCGCCAGCACCTGTTTGTTGATACCGCCCACACGGGTTTCCCTTTCATTAAAGTTGGAGAAGAAACGTTCCTCTATCTTGCTATAGAAGGCCTGCAGCTTGCGGTTAAAGATCAGCAGCAGCACCAGGATCACTACAGTTACCACCAGGGCCACCACTACAGAAAAGAACAGGTCTACAAAGAACCCCACCAGGGAAACGGCCAGCACTACACGCAATAAACGCAGCAGCAATAATGGCCCCCTGTACTTTTTCTGTTGCCAGATATTGGCAGATGCCTGGCTGCTGATACCGCGGACTGCCAGCGCCCACAGGAAAGGAGAAAGCACCAGCAAGGTAACCAGCGCTGTAATGATACGCGCCGGATTGATATCTTCGGGCGCCGCTGTAACTTTAGGCAATACATAATAGGCAGACAGCAGCACTATGGCGATAATGATCACCGAGTACAGCACGATATTCATGAAATAAGAACGCAGCAGCTGTTTCCAGTCGCTCACCACGGCGATGGTCTGCGTAGCGGCGCTATAACGGTTCAGGGTGTTTCTCCACTTGTGGGGCAGCATAGCGGCTATCCGCACATAGGCCGGCTCTGATAAGCGGATCAGGTAAGGTGTGGTAAAGGTGGTAACGGCAGATACGGCCACTGCCACCGGGTACAGGAAATCGCTGGTTACTTTCAGCGTAAGTCCCAGCGTAGCGATAATAAAGGAGAACTCCCCTATCTGCGCCAGGCTCATACCTGCCTGCACGGAGGGTTTGAGGGGCTGGCCTGCCACCAGGGCGCCGATGGTGGTGCTCAGCAGCTTACCCAGTATAGTGATCACCGTTATAACAGCTACCGGTCCGGCATACTTTAGGATCATCGCAGGATCTATCAGCATACCCACCGAAACAAAGAACACCGCGCCAAACAGCTCTTTTACCGGTTTTACGAGATGTTCTATTTTTTCTGCCTGTGTGGTCTCCGCCAATATAGAGCCCATTACAAATGCGCCCAGGGCCGGGGAGAAACCCGCCTGCGTAGCCAGTACCACCATTACCAGGCAAAGCCCGATGGAGGTAACCAGCAGCGTTTCCTCGTTCATAAGCTTACGGGTACGCTTTAACAGGGTAGGCAGAAAGAAAATGCCTGCCACAAACCATATAATGAGGAAGAAGATCAGTTTTACAACAGAGGTCAGCATTTCCATACCGGCAAACTGCTGGCTGGCCGCCAGGGTAGATAAGAGTACCAGCAAAACAATGGCCACCAGGTCTTCCACTACCAGTATGCCAAACACCAGTCCGGCAAATTGCTGTCCTTTTACACCCAGTTCTTCAAAGGCCCGGATGATGATGGTGGTAGATGAAACGGAAAGGATACCGCCCAGGAAGATACTATCCATAGTGGACCAGCCCAATAAGCGGCCGGCGGCATAGCCTAAAAGCAGCATCATCACTACTTCAATAACAGCAGTAATAGAAGCGGCTCCTCCTACCTTGATCAGCTTTTTGAAGCTGAACTCCAGGCCCAGGCTGAAGAGCAGGAAGATCACGCCTATTTCAGACCATGTTTGAATATTCGCCTCGTCAGAAACAGTGGGCACAAGGGATACGTGAGGACCAACAAGCAGTCCGGCCACAATATAGCCCAGTACCAGCGGCTGTTTTAATTGCTTAAAGATGAGGGTAGTAACGGCCGCGGCCGCCAATATCAATGCCAGATCTGAAATAAGTGCGGGAATGTGCATGCTTGTACTAAAAAAGGTTTTAAATAGTGAACAATCAGGAGATGGATGCTGCTGGCTGCAATATAAACATCTGTGTATAAAAAACACAATACATCTCCCCCGTAACTCCAGTGCCAGTGCTACGAAACACGTATTAGAAAATGATGAGAGTCTTATTTCACTTGCGGACCTTGTCCAGCAAGTCGCTCAGTACCAGCGCATCCTCGGCGCTTAAACGGGTACTCAGGTCTTCATAAAAGGCAGACAGGGGTGCCTCCAGTTCTTCGAGCAACTGCAACCCTTTTGGTGTGATCGTGATGTCCATTTTACGGCGATTGAATTCGCAAAGCTGCCGTTTTACATATCCCTGTTTCACCAGTTTGTCGAGCAGGCGGGTAACATCGCTGGCCTTATCCAGTAACACATCTTTGATCTCACCGGCTGAAACCGGTTTGGGATGCCGGCCCTTTATGATGCGCAATGCATTGAAATGCTGCGACAGTATGCCGTATTTTTTGAATACATCGGTGTGCGCATCCCGTAACCAGTTACTGGTATAGATCAGATTTACCACAGCCTTATGAAAATTGCTGCCGAATCTACCCTGTTTAATGGCTTCTTCTATTTTCATACACCCCAAAGGTAACAAAAACAACAGATGTTGTAACGGATTAGCCCCGGAGGGGGGTACCGGAGCTCCGCTTTCGTAGGCTTTTTCTCGTTAGCCCCTACGCAAACCCGTTAAATCTTAGTTAAGAATCCCATTTTCCCTACGTTCACTAGACAAAATAGCGACTTCACCAAATCATCCACACTTGGTAACTGCCGGCGATTATTTTTGTAATAGGTTTTTCATAGGATATGGTTAAAAAATTAGGCGGTATTCCTACCGCCTTTTTTTATTTCTCGTTTATAGATAACCGTAAGTAAGCCCTTCCTACCAGAAACGTACATACAGCGCGCTCAGTATCAACAAGGTAACAACGATCAGCACCAGGGTGGCAGGCTGCAGGCGGAACATCTTGCTGTCCAGCTCAAAAGCCTTGGGATTCACTTTCGGTCCGCGGAGGCTCATCAACACCATCACCAGTACCGTAAAGAAGAAAGACCAGCCCATACAGATCAGGAAGGGGATCTCATATTTACCCTTACCATTCGGGAAGGCAGTATACAGTAAAGTCTCATTACCAAACCATTGCGGAGCGTAGTTATTGAACACCACAGACAGTACAAAGCCGGTAACCACGCCCGCCACCGCAGCAGCGCCGGTAGTACGCTTCCAGAACATACCCAGTACGAACATCGCAAATACGCCGGGGCTGATAAAGCCGGTATATTTCTGGATAAAGGTAAAGCCGCCCTCCCCTCCTATGCCGAGCAGATCATTCCAGGTAAACAGGATGGCCAGCAGCATGGCGGCTACAATGGTGATACGTCCTACCCACACCAGTTTCTGTTCATCGGCATCCTTGCGAACGTATTTTTTGTAGATATCCAGGGTGAAGATGGTAGAGATACTGTTCGCCTTACCTGCCAGGGAAGCCACAATCGCCGCCGTTAATGCCGCCAGGGAAAGCCCTTTGAGGCCGGTAGGCAGAAAGCCCAGGATAGCGGAATACGCGTTATCTGCGTTAAAGTGCCCGCCCGGGGCCATTTCCTGCTGTAAAGCGCCGTTCTTGTACAGCACATAGGCCGCTATACCAGGCAGCATTACGATAACAGGCATCATCAGCTTCAGGAGGCCGGCAAACAAAATCCCGTTGCGGGCAGTCTGCAGGTTGGCTCCCAGCGCCCTTTGCGTAATATATTGATTACAACCCCAGTAGTTCAGGTTTACGATCCACTGACCGGCAAAATACATGGTAATACCCGGCAGCATCAGGTACTTATTGATGTCTGCCTGGGGAGCATCCTGGGCAGGTTTTGCCAGTATCATCTTGAAATGGTCCGGCGCATCCTTGATCAGCGCGTTAAAGCCTGCCAGCACATTGCTGCCCAACCCGAAATGTTCGCTCACCATGCTCAGGGCCAGGTAGGTAGTGGCCAGGCCGCCAATGATGAGCACCGCTACCTGTATCACGTCCGTATAGCCGATCACTTTCATACCTCCCAAGGTGATCAGCAGGGCAAATACAGACAAGCCGATCATGATCAGGTGGAAATTGCCGTTGCCTACCAAACTGTTGATAGCCAGGGCGCCCAGGAAAAGGATAGAAGTAAGGTTCACGAAAATGTACAGGAATAACCAGAAGATCGCCATGATCAGGCTCACCGTCTCATTGTACCTGGTTTTCAGGAACTGAGGCATGGTAAAGATCTTATTCTTCAGGTATACGGGCATGAACCACACTGCTACAATGATCAATGCAATGGCCGCGATCCATTCATAGGCCGCTACTGCCACACCTACGGAAAAACCGTTGCCGCTCATGCCGATGAACTGCTCCGCCGAAATATTGGATGCGATCAGGGAAGCGCCGATGGCCCACCATGTTAATGATCCCTCTGCGAGGAAGAAGTCCTTTGTATCCGTACGGGCCTTTTTCTTACGCCGGTAGATCCAGTATCCATATGAAGATACTATCAGGAAATAGATAATAAAAATAACGTAGTCGACAAATACCAGTTTATTCATAACGCTTGATTACGGGTTTATAGAGCACTAATATATGTCTATTTGACATTTATTCAAAAATACGGGATAGAAATTTTATGAATTGACATTTCAGGAGCCAAACTGGAAATATTATGCTAAATTGCAGGGATTTAACGGTTTACCCATAAATACCATGAAAACAGTGCTTGTTGATGTATAAGTTTATTTTTCCTTTCCTGCTGATTTTCGGCTTTCTTCCCAAAATGTCCCTGGCGCAAAAAACATCACCCCTGCCTGGCAGCAACAGGGTAATGCTCAGGATAGCCGACACTTCGGTGTACATACACCTCTACGATCAGGACAAAAAGGTAAAACCCGACCTGGAAAAATATTATTACTGGTATAAAAGCCAGGAGGTAAAAATGACCCACGGCCGTTACGACGGACATCTGCTGGACGGCGAATACACCGAATACTACCCTAACAAACAGCTTAAGATTAAGGGCTATTTCCGTAAGGGCATTAAATCCGGCACCTGGATCAACTGGGACAGCCAAGGCGAATACCAGTCTGTCTGCCAATGGAAGGATGGCCAGAAAAATGGCCCTTTCAGGGAATATGACCAGAATGGCAAACTGCTGCGCTGCGGATATTACAAAAACGACCAGCTGGATGGCTGCCTCACCACCTTTACTGCTGATGGAAAGCAGGAACAGAAAAAATACCATCATGGCGATCTTCTGCCTGAAAAAGAGCAAAAAGAAAAGGAGCCAGCACAGCCCGCCCCGCAACAGTAATGGGAAATTGCGTTCCAGCTCCTTGTTGCTGGCCATTTTTATTGCCTTTATTATTGCCACGCTTTCCTCCCTGCTGTTACTCCGCGTGTACTTCTATAAACAGATCCAGCTTCGCTTCCAGGCTGAACAGGTACGTTATGACCACCTGCGCTCAGGCATTGCCCTGGCCCTGGCAGACAGCAGCGGCCAGGATTACACGTTTGAGGGCACGTTGTTTGGCAACAACGACCCGGTTGTAATGGTGCATTGCCGCAACTGGGGCGTATACCGCGTAGCCACCGTCACTGTTAAAGACAAACGGGACACCATCAGCCGGAGCCTGATGATCGGCGCATTGCCGGAAGCCGAACTGGGAGCCTGTCTCTACCTGGCAGACCACAATAAACCACTGGCCCTTTCAGGGAACACGCTGCTGAAAGGGGATGTATATCTTCCGAAGAATGGCGTGACAGCGACCTACCTCGACGGGAAGGGCTTCGGTTATTCCAGTTTCTTTGAAGGCAATAAAATGCAAAGCCAGGGAAGCTTACACCCGCTGCTGGACAAGGACATGATCCAGGCAATTGCAAAGCTGGCAGAAAAAGACACCCTCTATACCACGGAGGGTAATAGGGATAGCATACAGCAACACTTCAGAGACACCGTCCGTAGCCTCAATTTCAAAAGAAAATTTACCGCCAGCGGTTATTTCAGTGGACAGGTCATCATCCGCTCGGGAGAATCGATCGAGATACCCGCCGGCACCCACCTGGAGCAGGTGATCCTGATAGCACCCTACATTAAGATCGGTGACGATTTCACCGGCAGGGTACAGGTTATTGCCACAGACAGCATTGTAGTAGGCGAAAACTGTCACCTGCAATACCCCAGCGCGCTGGTGCTGGTAAAACAGAAAAGCACCATCAGCACGCCCGTTACCATGCGGGTGGAAGACAATAGCCGCATCGACGGAGTGATCCTCACCTACTCCCCCGACCCGAATGATCAGATAAAAACATTTACCCGCATCGGTAAAAACTTTCTGATGAACGGGATCATTTTCAGTGATGGCTTCCTCGAGCCCGATGGTACAATAAATGGCACAGTTATAACAGATTATACTATCTTGCGGCGGCAAAGTGCTATTTACGACAACCATTTAATGGATATAACCATCGATCGTGCATCACTATCCGGTTATTACCTGGCGCCGCCCATATTTAAACAACAACGGAAGAACAACGTGATCCGATGGCTGGAATAGGTAAAAAGACCTTAAAAGCGGCTTCCATACTGGAAAGCATCGTAGCAATGATAATCATCATGATCGCTTTGGGCATCGGTCTGATGGTGTTTACCCGCTTTGCATTTCCCGCTATGGGAATGCAGGGAGAAAAAGCCGCACGGCTGCTGGACCAGCAGGTACAGCTGATAGACCGGTCTGCAGCGCCGTTTCAGATAGATACTATTATGAGTGGATTGCGGCTTACTGCCACCGTAACACCTTACAAGGGATACCGGCAGGTATGGCTGGTGAAAGCCCAGGCAGTTGACCAGCAGGAACAGGTAATAGCACGAAAGCAGGTATTGATAATAAAACATTAATCGTCTATATTGGTCCGTCATTTCATCCTCGCACCTATGAGAGTAAACTTAAAAAAGCGCCTGACTGTTCAGACCCAACTACGGGCGTTCACACTTACGGAAGTACTGGTAGTATTGATCATTGTAGGCATACTGGTTTTGCTGGCGCTCCCCAACCTGATGCCGCTCATTACAAAAGCCAAAAGCACGGAAGCCAAAGTACAGCTGGAACACATATACACGCTGGAAAAAAATACTTTCTACGAAAAGTCTGCTTATTCAAAGGAGCTCAATGAGATCTCTTTTGAACAACAGCCCTTGACCACACAGGGCGGGCAGGCGAATTACCGTATTGAAATAGTGCAGGCTACCAGCAACAGCTTTACCGCCAGGGCCACCGCTGTTGTGGATTTTGACGGGGATGGCGTCTTTAACGTGTGGGAGATAGATCAGAACAAGCACCTTGTTGAAACCGTACAGGACTAGTAATGTCATACTTTTATCCTTTAACCGCCATACTGTTATACTTCCTTATTGCCTGGCAGGACATCCGTTACCGGGCTGTCAACTGGATTCTTTTTCTATTGCTGGCCATCGCTAACATCAGCTATAGCTTTTATGGACTGCATATACCCCTTGGGGCGCTGCTGCAGCAAACAGGGCTTAACATGCTGCTGATAGGCAGCCAGCTGCTGCTGTTGAAGCTGTACTTCTCGCTAAGGAACGGTAAGGTGGTCACCATTGCCGACAGGTACATTGGCTGGGGGGATATTGTATTGTATGGCGCGCTTTGCTTGCTTTTTCCCCCCTTAATACTGATGTGTTTTCATCTCCTGAGCCTTCTATGCTGCCTGCTGCTATACGCGGTGCTGCACTTTTCCGGTCGTACACCGGATACCGGGCAGGTACCGCTGGCCGGCATACAATGCTGCCTCCTGCTGGTGATGGCTGCTATTCAGCTGGTACAGCCTTTTCCCCTGTACGACGATACCTGGCTATTAAACCTGTTGCCCCATGCATAAGGATCTGCCCATTAACGTGAACCAGACCTTGTTACCCATTCTGCATGCAGAACAGGCATGGCATTACCGCATCATACCCAAAGAGAGAACAGCAGAGACTTTACATTTTTATATTGACGAAAAGGCATGGGCGCCTGGCCTGGAGGATGAACTTTACCTGCTGCTGGGGCAGGAAGTACAGCTGGACAAACGGCCGGCAACTGAAATCAGAACACTACTGACGGCTTGCTATCCCCTGGCCCAGCACGACAGCCGGCTGCAGAACAGGTACTATACCGGCAGCGCAGATCATTTTCTTCATGACCTGATCGCTGAATCCAAAAACCTGCACAGCAGTGATATCCATATTGAGGTATACGAAGAAAAATGCAGGGTCCGCATCCGCATAGATGGCCTGTTGGTACAGCGTTACCTGGTGGAGCGCAGCCAGTATCCTTCCCTGATCAACAAGATAAAAATACTGGCCAACCTGGACATTGCCGAGAAGCGCCTTCCACAGGATGGCAGGATATTCTTTGCACACCAGGAGCAGAAATTCGATATACGTGTTTCTGTACTGCCTACTCTGCACGGAGAAAAGATCGTATTGCGCCTGCTCAACAATGACGCTACCAGTATTGACCTGCATACGCTGGGTTTCTCGCCGCAGGATTTGGATAACTACATGGACGGGATCAAAAAGCCGAACGGTCTCCTGCTGATCAGCGGGCCCACCGGCTCCGGTAAAACCACCACCCTGTATGCCACGCTGAAGCTGCTGAACAAGGATACCCGCAATCTCGTAACGATAGAAGACCCGATAGAATACACCCTGGATGGGGTGAACCAGGTACAGCTGAAAGAAAACATCGGCCTTACATTCGGTGCCGCCCTGCGTACATTCCTCCGCCAGGACCCTAATATCATAATGGTAGGTGAGATCCGCGATCCGGATACGGCAAACATGGCCATACGTACTGCGCTGACCGGCCACCTGGTGCTCTCTACCATCCATACCAATTCCGCCTGGGGCACTGTTTCCAGGCTGATCGACATGGGCATCCCTCCTTTCCTGATTGCCGATAACCTGAACACCACGGTGGCGCAACGGCTGTTACGCCTGCTATGCCCGCATTGTAAGGCAGAACAGTCTTTTGACGAAAAGCTTTACCCGCTGCGGTTCAAGCCCTTCAGGAAAGTATCCCGCCATTGTGTGCCGCAGGGATGCGATCATTGTTTTAATACCGGGTACAAAGGCCGTAAAGCGGTTTATGAAGTGATACCAATAGACAGAGAACTGTCTGAACAGATCAAGAATGCTAATATGAACATAAAAGACCTGTTGAGAGAGCGGCAGATAAAAACGCTGGCCGAGAACGCCTTTGAATTGTTTGAGCAGGGGCACACTTCCCTGGACGAGATATATGCATTGTTAACAAATTAAATGTACGGATCAACCTATTGTGCGCATGAAATTAAGTGTAATAGTACTCAGTTTTTTATTATCCCTTGCTTGTGTAAACGCCCGTGCACAATCAGCAGACAGATTCCCCCAGCTGGAACAGCGGCTCAAAGACCTGTCGCTCACCGTTCCGGGCTTAAACCAAAAGGCCACGCTTAGCATTTCCGGAGGTTCCCTCCAGGAGTTCCTGCGGGCCATCGCCAGCACCCATAACCTGAACCTCAATATTGATCCGGCGCTCACTCAGCGGGTCACCAACTATTTTTCCGGCGAAACGGTCAGCAACATACTGCTGTACCTCGCCAAGACCTACGACCTTGACTTTACTTTTACAGGCAGCATCATTTCCATTAGTCCTTACCGGGACCCGATGCGGAATATGCCCCCACCACCTAAAGAGATCCGGGTAAGCTACGACAACAGCAACGGTCTTATTACCATGGACCTGCGTGAAGATTCCCTGACCACGGTAGCTAAAAAGATCACTTTATTATCCAACAAAAATGTGATCGTCATGCCCGCGCTGTTTGGCAAGACCGTAAACGGATATATTCAGGCGCTTCCCGTAGCGAATGCATTGGAAAAACTTGCCCTCAGCAACAATTTCAAGTTCACGAAAACAAATGACGACGTGTTTGTGCTCGAACCACTGGAGGCCAACGAACAGATTACCCTCAAGCCTACATTGAGCGCGATGAACAATCCCAATACGGTGATCCGCCGCACAAACCCTTCCATGCCGGGTAACAGCGGCGCTATACAGGTGGCAGAAAGCACACAGGGAACAAGACTGATCTCACTCAATGTTACCAATATGCCCATACGCGATGTGATCAAAAATATTGCGGAACAAACGGGCATCAACTATTTTGTTTATTCTGATCTGCAAGGCGTTGCCACCGCCAATATCAACAATATGGAATTTGACAAGGTGCTGAACTACATCTTGCAGGGCACTGAATACACCTACCGGGTGGAAGGGAATATCTACATGATCGGTAACAGGCAGAACGAGGGGCTACGCGCCTATAAGCTGGTACAATTGCAATACCGGTCTATGGACTCCCTGATGCACATCATTCCTCCCGAGATGAAAAGAGGCGTTGAGGTGAAAGAATTCAAAGAGCTGAACAGCTTCCTGCTGAGCGGCGCCTCTCCCCAGATCGCGGAGATCGAACAATTTGTAAAACAGATAGACCGCCTCGTACCAATGGTGACCATTGAGGTAATCCTGCTGGATGTACAGAAAGGAAAGACGGTAAAGACCGGCATCAAAATGGGCGTATCCGATTCTGTACGTACAGGCGGCACCCTGCTGGACGGACTGGATTATACTTTCGGCGCCCGCTCCATCAATGACTTCATTGACCGGATAGGGCTCAATAATGTATTTAACCTGGGGCATGTAACGCCTAATTTCTATATTTCCCTCAGTGCCCTGGAAGCAAACCGTAATATCGAACTGCGCCAAACACCTAAATTGTCTACCCTGAACGGGCACACAGCTAATCTCAGTATTGGAAACACCCGGTATTATACCATCAGCACACAGAACGTACTGGGTTCCCTGAACCCGCAAACAGTGGTCACGCAACAGTACATACCAGTAGAAGCAAACCTTTCAATTGCTATCCTGCCGATAGTCTCAGGCGACGACCAGGTGACCCTGAATATTGATGTGAACATCTCCGATTTTATAGGCGATCCACCCAACAATGCGCCGCCGCCGTCTTCCAATAGCAAATTTCGCTCTATCATCAGAGTTAAGAACGAAGAAATGGTCGTATTGGGAGGTATAGAACGGAATGAGAAAAGCGACAGCGGCAGCGGAATTCCCGTATTGTCAAGGATACCAGTACTAAAATGGCTTTTCAGCAGCCGTTCCAAGAGCACGTCGAAGGTAGTGTCTGTCGTTTTCATCAAACCAACGATCATTTATTAGTATGCAGCAACAATGGCTACATAAGTTCATCCAGGTAAAAGAGGCGGCCGGCATTGATATCAGCATCCTGCCGGATAACAGCTATCTGATGAACGTAGTGATCGTCCGGCGCGATAAACAGTCGTTGGTGAAAACGGAAGAGTACTTCCACATTACCGGCATTGAGAAGATCAAAGAGAAAGTACCGCTGAAGATCCCGGTAGGCATTAGCCTGAGTGGGAAAGGCATCCTGCATAAACCTGTGCCGGCGCATATAAAGGAGCATATTATCACTGCCATTATTCCCGGCGCACATCCTAAAGATTATTATTACCAGCAATTCTCCGTTGGCGAAGGAGAAGAAGTGGCCATCACCCGCAAAGAGCAGCTGGACCAGGTAGCAGCCTTGTTCATCTCCGCTGGCTATACTGTACTGGACGCAGGCCTGAGCCTTGGAAGCATCGATAATATTATTCACCTGGTAAAGGCGGATCAGGGCCGCACAGCCGAAACTACCCTATTCAACATACAGCTGCTGAAAAACGGAGGAATGGCCTCCTATGAGGTGGTCGTTCCGCAAACCGGTCCGATGCGGTTAAAACCGGAATGCAGCATCGGCGCACAAACCCTCCGCAGCAACCTGTTACCTGCCTTTGGCGTCGCAGCCCAGGTGCTGACCAATGCATATAAGCAAGCAGCAATTGAACAACCGGATATATTACAGCAACGGGAACAATACCGGTACCGCCGCCTGTTCCAGACGGCCGGCTGGAGCCTGCTAAGTTTCCTGCTGCTGGTGCTGCTGATCAACTTTTTCATTTATCAGCACTATTATAGCCTGAACCAGGTAGCCTCTGTAAACCGGACCTTGCACACTGCCCGGCTCAACAGCCTCGATACCTTAGAACGGAAAGTAACGGAAAAAACAAAGTTCCTGCATGCTATTGGCTGGGTGAAACATACCACTATCAGCGAGATATCCGACAAGATAGCCGCCACTGTGCCAACTGACGTGACCCTTACCGATATGATCATCTTTCCCGTAAAAATGGATGACAGGATCGGCGGACGTTTCACCATCAAACAGGATACAGTGCAATTACAGGGCTATTGCGACACACCGGCAGTACTGAACCGCTGGATCAGCGACCTTTCCGGTGTGGACATTATACAGTCCGCCAGGCTACTGAACTACTGGTATAAGAAGGAAGACGATTCCGGCAATTTTCTCATCGAACTTGTATTAAAGCCATGATACGGCAACTGAGCTATAAACAGAAACTGCAATTGCTGGGCGCCGCATTGGTGCTGGCACTGCTGCTGTGCTACCAGCTGGCCATCCGCCAGACGATAGCCGTATACCGGCAGTACCGGCAAAATTATATACCGGAAGAAGTACTGCAACAGAAGCTGCAGAACTATGACCAGCTGAAAAAACAGGAATCGCAGCTGAATCAGCTGTTTCACACTGCACAGCCAACAGACAGCCTGAATGACGAGCAATTGTTGCTACGCGACATCACCGGCTTCAGTGATCAATACCATGTGCATTTGAAGAACTACAGCCCTTTTAACATGTACTATTATGAGAACATGCACGTAGTGACAAGAATCGTTGCGGTAGAAGGCGGCTTTCACCGTATCCTGCGCTTCATCAATGACCTGGAGAGCAGCAAAATGCCGGGACGCATCTGCGCCACCGTCTTCAAAAGCTACGAAGAGCCCGGCAGCGACACCACCCGCTTATCCGCCAACCTGTATTTACAACAATTGATACTTTTAAATGACAGTACCCATGCCACGCATCCCTGATCATATTATTTACAGCAGCCTGTTATTGCTTGCATGCACCGCTACCGCCTGTAGTGAGTTCATAGAACCCTCCCTGACCAATAAGCAGGTGAATGTGCTGGCGCCTGCAGATAACGTGAGAAGCTCGGATTATAACCAGACCTTCTTCTGGGATCCTGTTGATGGCGCTTTAAAATATCAGCTGCAGATAGCTGCTCCCAGCTTTGATGCTGCTGCCCGCATTGTCACAGATACTACTATCGGCAAAACGAACTTTACCTATTCCCTGCAGCCGGGGAAGTATCAATGGCGTGTTCGCGCCGTGAACGGCAGCAGCCAGACGCCCTACGTGACCCGTCGCCTGGATATTGATACGGCCTCTCTGAATGGCCAGACGGTACAATTGGTAGCGCCAACAAATGGACGCCTGATAAATACGGCGCCTCTTACCCTGCAATGGCAGCCTCTATTCGGAGCTAAACAGTACCGCCTGCAGCTGGACTCCAGCAATTTTTCAGGCAGCGCCCCGATATTGGAGCAGGTGCTTCCCGGCACCAGCTATACCCTTTCCCTGGCCAACGATGCTGTTTACCAGTGGCGGGTAAAAGCCGAGAATGATACTGCGCAATCCCAGTACTCTGCTGTATTCAGCTTTACATTAGACCGTACGGCTCCTGCAGTACCAACGCTATCCACGCCCGCCAACAATACGGATAAAGTTGATCTGCCTGTAACCCTGCAATGGACGGCGGCTGCGGGTGCCAGCGGCTATAAATTGTATGTGTACAAAAGCGACGGCGTTACTTTATATGACAGCACTTTTCCCTTGTCTCTCGGTGCTACCAGTTACCGTTTCAATAAAGGCAGCAGCCAGGAAAAGATCTTCTGGCAGGTAAAGGCGGTCGATGCCGCCGGCAATGAAAGTGATTTTAGCAGCAGCTGGAGTTTTACACTGCGTTAATGTTTGGGCGCTATGAAGAATAAATACCTGAAATATTTACTGATAACGGCGGTAGCCGGTGTATGGGGCACGATCTTGTATAGGGTGGTAAGTGCCATGGGAGATAATAAAAGCCCGGTAGTAACGTCTATGGAACGGCCAATGGCGGTAATCAGCGAAACGGGCAACCGGCGGTATATACTGGTAGCTAGCTACCCCGACCCCTTTTTGAAAGATATGGCATTGCCGGTAGAACCGGTGGTGCAGCAGGTGGCAGTAGTTCCGGCGGCTCCGCCGCCACCACCAATAGATGTGAGCTTTGTGCAGTATATGGGGATGATCAGTAATGTGGATCAGCCGAAGAATAAGGTGGGGTTGGTGAGTGTGCAGGGGAAAGAGGAGATGGTGAAGGAAGGGGATGTAGTGGCGGAAGTGAGGATAAAAAAAATACTACCTTCGGAAGTGAAGGTAGTATATAAGGGGAAAGAGTTTGTGGTGAGGAAGAATTAAAAATATCTAATATAAAATATCCGCATCCACCAAATATTTTTCCAAAAAGTCGGATAGCGAATTTGCAATAGCTACATAACGGGAATGATCTAAAATTTTAACAATTGAATATTCGCCTGTATCCCGCCCGATAACAACTCCATATGTCCAGCTTTTGTGCAAATAGTTCGCAAAGATTAAGCACTTCTTATTTACTAGATCAAGGTTGAGCTCCATCGCCGGGTACCCGGCAAATTCATCCTCAAACAAATTCAATTCTTCCAACGGATAAAATAGGAACCCATTACTATCAGTATAATTGGGATAAAAAGACTCCATTCCATTTACCGTTGTAAAATATTGATGAAACTCAGCTGGAAGCCTAATCCCCTTTACATTTTCAAAACCCGCTATCTCATTACCTGTTGTACCTGAAGCTAGTGGGATTGATTCCTCTTGCCAGTATTTTACCAATCGGTCCAACACATTTGAAATTTCTACCATAGAGCTAGTATTTTTTCCATTAAAGTTTTGCGAGGTAATAAGTTTGTATTTTCTGCTCTTCTAGCATCCAGAAGCGCTTTTGTGTATAACGCTAATTGTTTTTCCACCCATTCCTTTGGTAACCCCATATTTTTCCAAAGCTTAACCTGCTGTTTAGTGAGTTTTGCTGCCAACTCCAATGTTTTTTCGGCAGCTTCGGGAGTCTGATGTATACCCCACCCTATTATTTTCTCACCGTAATCCGATGATTTTTGAAGTATTAAATTGCCAGCATTAGTTAATTTACCCGAATTATTCCATACCAAATTTTGCCCAAGACCTCTTGTAACCATATTGGCTGCCATTCCATCAAATCCAAAACCTACAACGTTTACAACAAAAGGGCCAAAATAATTATATACAAAGTTAAATGATCGGTCATATCTTCCTACTGCGTCTTGAAATGCAGTCCAACTGCCCGAATAGTAATCCTGGTTAGCTTGCTCCCTCATTTCTTCGGGGAAGCCATACACCGGAATGCGTTTTGCCGTGATTTCAACCGGCTTAAGCCAATATGTCAGATACCAGGGGTATTCGCCATCACCGGGACCTCCATCAACGTCTTCGTCAAATCCTCCGTCCGGATCTAACCTGTTCACCGGATCATTTCCCATTCCAATGTACGGCGAATAATATTGTCCCGCTGGATCTACACTCAGCCATCTGCCTATACGGCCATCATACATCCTTAACTCAAAAGCATTCCAACCGGTTTCTTTATCCTTTTCGCTATTTTGCCCCTGATAACCATACCGGTAATCAGTGCTACCTCCCATGCGTAATTCGTAACCGAATGGATAATAATCTCCATACTGTTTAATGCCACGATTCTGGTCTATCACTACTCTCACCGTCCCTACATTGTCACTTAATTCATATTCATATAACCCGGTTGAGCGGCGATATATACCTATGCGGTCCTTTCCATACACGGGCACTTCAGCTTGAGCGATAGCCCCTGTTCCTGACTGGGTGTAAACCGATACCACCTGGCCGCTTTCATCAGGTACATAATAAGTAGTTACATTATTTACTAAATCTTTCTTGACAATCCTATTCCCGTTCTCGTTATAAATAAATGTCACCTTGGGCTGAGTAAATGCAGCATCTCCATATACCCCCAATACCTTTCCTGTTACATCATATTTTAAGTAACGAGCCGCTCCGGTACCCGGTGTTTCTGATATTAGCTGGCCCAAAGCGTCATAACCATATGCCGAAAAGGTACTGCTCCCATTAGTAATAGACTGTAGTTTGTCGGTATTAGCCTGATAGTTGTAAGCAAAATTATCTGTTACAGTACCTGCTTCTCCTGTTCTAGCCAGCGTCTGCATATTACCATTAGCATCATAAGCCAGGTTGTACTCCTTAAAAGCGTTACTGGACGTAAAACCAGGGGTGCTGTAATTTGGT